>JAEIGA010011932.1_pt1 | contig 13173 bp, 11 predicted proteins | sample 9270691 | NCBI WGS metagenome assembly JAEIGA01 (sample SAMN17057246, study PRJNA624740) | gut metagenome | biome: biome; isolation source: fecal sample | host: Bos grunniens | place: China: Xizang | collected 2019 | reverse complement strand
GGTAATGCGCAATATTGGACGTTGATCCACCTAAAGTATCGCAAACACATCAAGGCCGAGCACGGCGGTGACGGAAGCGGAAACCTGTGCAAAGGTGCGAACGGGGAGGACATCTTCCTGGACGTTCCGCTGGGAACTGTTGCCCGTGATGCTGAGACCGGTGAAGTGCTCTGCGAAATCATGGAAGATGGAGAAGAGCTCATCCTCGTCAAGGGGGGACGTGGCGGTTTGGGAAATGCCAATTTCAAATCGGCTACCAACCAGACACCCCGTTATTCCCAACCCGGTGAGCCCGGCTATGAGGGTTGGTTCATCTTGGAGTTGAAACTCTTGGCCGACGTCGGTTTGGTGGGTTTCCCGAATGCGGGTAAATCGACCTTGTTGTCCGCTGTTTCTGCGGCCCGCCCGAAAATTGCCGATTATGCCTTCACCACCATGGAACCGAACTTGGGAATTGTGCATTACTACGACGACCGTTCGTTTGTGATGGCAGACATCCCCGGAATCATTGAGGGAGCGCACGAAGGTCGTGGTTTGGGTCTTCGCTTCTTGCGCCACATTGAACGCAACTCGATGTTGTTGTTCCTGGTACCGGCTGATTCCAAAGATCCGGCGGCTGAATACCGCATCCTTTTGAATGAACTGGAAAAGTACAATCCCGAACTGTTGGACAAGGAGCGCGTACTGGCCATCTCCAAATGTGATATGCTGGACGAAGAATTGATGCGTGAAATGGAGTCACACCTTCCGAAAGAAATTCCGCATTTGTTCTTCTCGTCTGTCAGTGGACAAAATGTCCAACAACTCAAGGACTTGCTCTGGAAAAAACTCAACGCGTAATCTATGTTGGAAGCTCTTATACAAGCAGACCGCTCGTTGTTTAGTGCCCTGAACGGTGCACATGCGGATTTTCTGGATCCGATCATGGCCTTTGTTTCAGAGGTTTGGGCCTGGTTTCCGTTATACTTGGGCATTGTGGTGGCATTGTTTCTGGTAAAAAAACCGGGCATGCTGTCCGAACCCTTGGAAACCCGTCGCCAGCATCTGGTCTTTGGACTCTGTTGCCTGGGAGCTTTGCTGCTCTGTTTTGGCTTGTGTGACCAGTTGGGTGGCCTGGGCAAGGATACCTTTGAACGTCTGCGTCCCTGTTGGGATCCGGAGTTGGCACCGACCGTGCATTTGTTGGAAGGCAGGGGTAGCCGTTTGGGGTTCCCGTCAAACCATGCCGCCAACTGCTTTGGTCTGGCAGTCCTTTCTTCGTTGATTTTCCGGCATCGTCTTTATACCGGCCTGATGATCTTCTGGGCTGCTCTGGTGGGCTACAGCCGGATTTATGTTGGTAAGCATTTTCCCTTGGATGTGCTTTGTGGTGCCCTCTTGGGCATTTTTGTAGCAGTCTGTGTATATGGTTGTTTGCGCCGGTTATTGAACGGCCTGAATGATTCTTGCCGGGCAAAAAATTAATATAAATCAGTATTTATGCGTTACGTTTTTGACACCTCGACCGATCCTTATTTCAACATGGCGGCAGAAGAATATTTGTTGACTCATGTGGATGAACCCGTATTCCGTTTGTGGCGCAATGCCTCTTCTGTCATTGTCGGAAAGAATCAGAATTCCCTGGCAGAGATAGATACCGAATTTGTCCGGAATCGGAATATTCCGGTGGTGCGCCGCTTGAGTGGAGGTGGGGCTGTCTTTCACGATTTGGGCAACATCAACTATACCTTTATGGAAACCCGCCGGCCTGGGGAAGATAGTGCCCAGATGTTCCGCCGTTTTACCCGTCCCGTATTAGACGCGTTGCAGGCTTTGGGCGTGAATGCGGTCCTGGAGGGACGCAATGATTTGTTGATAGACGGACGCAAGTTTTCCGGTAATGCGCTCTGTGTGCATCGGGACCGTGTTTTGCAGCATGGGACCCTGTTGTTCAATGCTTCCATTGGGGATTTGGCCGGTGCGTTGCGGACCCGTCCGGAAAAGTTTGTGGACAAAGGGGTGAAATCCAATGTGAGTCGTGTGACCAACATTGCAGAACACCTGCCTGTGCCAATGACTGTTGAGGAATTCTGGTCTTATTTGCAGCGTTATTTTGCCGGGGAGGCTTTGTCTGCGGGGATGAGTGGCTCCATGGGATTTTCTCCGGAGGAACTTGAAGTCATAGAGCAGTTGCGTAAGGAGAAATATGCGACGGATGCGTGGAATTATGGCCGTTCTCCGCAATATGATTTTGTGCAGGGCAAGAAGTTCCCTTGTGGATGGATCGAATTGCGTCTGAACGTGAAGGGGGGAAAGATCGAGGCTTGTAAGATCCAGGGGGATTATTTCTTTGTGCGTCCCACTGAGGAGGTAGAGGAGGCATTGACCGGTTTGTTGCACCAGTACGATGATTTGTACCAGGCACTAAAAAAACTTCCGCTGAACGACTACTTTGGAGCGGTTCAAGCGGAAGATTTGATGGGTCTGTTCTTCTAAGCCCGTTTGTCGGATTACAACAAAGCTGAGATTTTTTCGAAGACTTCGTCGATGGTACCAGTACCGTCGATTTCTACGTATTTGTTTTGGTTGCGGTAGAAATCAATGATCGGAACGGTTTTGCTGTGGTAAGTATCGATGCGGTTTTGGATGATGGCCGGATCGGCGTCATCTTTGCGACCTTCGATTTCAGCACGGTGGCGGATGCGGTCAAAAATCATGGCATCGGGCAAGTGCAACGCAATGACAGCGTCGATTTGTTTGCCCAAGTCTTTCATCAATTGGTCCAAGGTTTCTGCTTGGGCGGTGGTTCTGGGGAAACCATCGAACAAGAAGCCAGCGGCTTCGGTGTTGTTGATGAGTTCGTTGCGGATCATGCCGACAACGATTTCATCCGGGACCAGGTTGCCTTTTTCAATCAAGGCAGCAGCTTGGCGGCCCAATTCAGTTCCTTGACGAATCTCGCTGCGGAGGAGTTCTCCAGTTGAGACGTGGTGGAATTGGTATTTCTCTACCAATTTTTGGGCTTGTGTGCCTTTGCCGGCACCCGGAGGGCCAAATAATACGTAATATTTCATACTATCAGATTGTTATAGGGATGAATAATTAGGATTCCAAGATATAGATGTCCTTGAGTTCCCGGCCCAATTGGTCGTAGTCCAGACCAAAGCCGACGATGAAGCGGTTTTCGATTTCGCGGGCACAGTAGTCGATTTTCAAGGGTTTGTCGTACACGTCCGGTTTCATCACCAGGGTGCAGATGCGGATGTCTGCCACTTCTTGGCAGCGGAAGAGTTCGTGCAATTTGACGATGGTGTTTCCGGTGTCAACGATGTCTTCCACGATCACCACGGTTTTTCCTTTCAAGTCACGGTTCAGCCCCATCACTTGTTTGACTTCACCGCAGCTTTGGGTGCCGCTGTACGAAGACAGGCGGATGAATTCAATTTCCGGTTGGATGGTCAGTTTCTGCATCAGGGATGCATAGAACATAAACGAACCTTTGAGTACACAGACAAAAATCGGATGTTCGACATCGGCCAAGTCCTTGTTGAGTTGGTCGGCGACGGCTTGGATGTCTTGTTCGATTTGTTCGTTGGGAATGTACGTACAAAAAGTTTTGTCGTGTAAGGTGACGCGTTTCATGGGTACTAATTTTCTAAAACGCGAAAATAATACTATTTTTGTTCATTGAGAAAAAAACGAAGATGAAACCGATTGTATCCATTATTATGGGGAGTACTTCCGACCTCCCGATCATGAAAAAAGCGGCGGAATTCTTGAATTCCATGGAAATTCCCTTTGAAATCAATGCTTTGTCTGCACACCGTGTGCCCGAACAAGTGGTGGCCTTTGCCAAAGGAGCCAAAGAAAGAGGCATTCGTGTAATCATTGCAGCAGCAGGCGGAGCAGCTCACCTGCCGGGTGTGATTGCGGCTTTGACACCGCTTCCGGTCATCGGGGTTCCAATCAAATCTTCGAACTCCATCGATGGTTGGGATTCGGTGTTGTCGATCTTGCAAATGCCTTCCGGTATTCCGGTAGCAACCGTGGCCCTGGATGGTGCACAAAATGCTGCAATCCTCGCGGTACAAATGTTGGCCATCGGGGATGAGGCGCTGATGCAGAAGATGGTTGAGTTCAAGACCAACCTCGCGAGCAAGATAGCCAAGGCCAACGAGGACTTGAAAGAAGTGAAATACGATTTCAAATGCTAATAACGAAAGGATGATGAAACGAGGGGAGCGATTGAGGGGAAGAGAGATTTCAGAAACTAGAATAAGATGCGTCGCTCCGGTGGCGCATCTTTTTTATTGTTGTGGACTGTGCTGGGCTATGTGGCTCGGGAGTGCTTTCGGGACCTCTCCCCTGTGGGCCCAGGCGGATTTTGAGACCTGGTTCGAGGCTTGGGTGGAGCGTCAGGCGACATCGGGCCTGGGAGAGGATGGCGATGACCTTGCTGGAGAGGAACTGGAAGCACGCTGGACCCATTTCCGGCGATTGTGGGACGTGGGATTGGACTTGAGTCGGGCTTCCCGCTCGGAACTGGAGGACAGTGGCTTGCTTTCGCCGTTCCAGTGTGAGAGTCTGTGGGCCTACCGGCAGGAATACGGAGGCTTGTCTTCTTTGCAGGAGCTGGCGTGGGTGGATGGTTTCCCGGCTTCGTGGATTGAGGAGCACCGTCCCTTTTTGAGGGTAGCGGAGACGGGGGCTCCAGGGGATCGCCCCTCCTCCTCAGGGATGCGGCACGAACTTCAGTTGCGTGCCCGTTACGATGTGGAGCCGTCGGTGGAGGGATCGGGGATTCCGGTAGGGGGATCGTTGAAATATCAAGCTGCCGGAGGGCCTTGGGAGCTGGGTTTAATCTTGGAACAGGATGTGGAGGAACCACGTTTCCCGGATTATGCTGCGGGTTATCTGGCTGCGGAACCGTACCTGATGGGTCACCGGGCAAAGGTGGTTTTGGGATCCTACCAGTTGCGTTTGGGGCAGGGCCTGGTGGTGTGGAAAGGATTTTCAGTGGGAGCCGCGGGAAGTCCGAGCCAGTTGCTACGCCGGGGAGAGACGGTGGTGCCCTATCGCTCCACAGACGAGGTCAACGGTCTGACGGGCATCGCCCTCACGTTGGGACCGAAGCGGTGGATGTGGACCGTTGCTCTTTCTTCCCGCCGGGTGGATGCTCGGGTGGACGATACCTTCTTCTATTCGTTGCCCTCTGATGGCTATCATCGGACTCCCACGGAACAGGCTCGCCGAAAGACTATGTGGCATCACTTGGGGGTTGTTTCGACGACCTTTCGGCAGGATCGTTGGCAGGTAGGAGCTCAGGTGTTGTTGTGTGGATACAACAAACGGGACGGTCGTCAGTTCCGTGATTACCGTGCCCGGACAGCCTTCCAGGGACTGTGGGCCAATGCCTCGGTGGATGTGCGGGCCGCGTGGTCGGCGATGCAGGTCTATGGCGAATGTGCAGTGGACCGTCGCGGAGCCGTGGCGCTCTTGACGGGTTGGGAATGGGCTCCTTCCTATCCTTGGGAGCTGGCCCTGCAACTGCGTTATTACCAACCGGACTATACGGCTCCGCACGCCGGGGCTTGGGCTTCGGGCTCGGCTGTATCCAACGAGCATTCGGCAACAGCGCAGGTCTTGTGGCGCTGGGGAAGTGCGGGCTCCTTGGCGGTTTCTGGGGTGTGGGTACATTATCCAGCCTCCCGCTACGGTGTCAAACAGCCTTCGCAGGCCCACAAACTGCGGGTACAGCTGGGTTGGAATGGAGATTTTTGGCAGGGCCAGGCTCGCTGGCAGTGGACGCACGATCCACATCGTTCCCGGCCGCGGCAGCAAGGACAGGTTCAGACTGCATGGTTCATTCCGCTTGCCGGGTCATTGCAGGGGAGGAGCCACCCGGGATTCGGAAAGATCTTTGTCAAGGTTCAGGCCTCGGTGGTCTGTAGCCAGGCTTCGGCCAGCACGACGATCGGTGCAGGAGCTGCTGCTGGTTGGGGACGGGCTGCATCCGTGCAAACGGGATGGAAGAACGGCCGATGGGAAATCAGTGCCCAGGGGACGGCCTACCATGCCGATGCCTGGGAGGACCGGGTTTATCTTTACCAGCGCTCCCTACCGGGTAGCTTTTCCTTTCCAGCCTTGTACGGTCGGGGAGTCCAGGCTTCGTTGTACCTGCAATACAAACCCCGTCGCGGTCTGGCCTTGACGGGCGTTTGGAACCGGACGGGGTTGTCGTTGTTATGCAAATGGGGATTTCCCTAGCTTTTCTTGATTTTTAACTTCATACCCGGGTAAATCTTTGACTTGGTGGTGAGGTTGTTGAGTTTCATGATGTTGTTTGCACTCACACCCGGGAATTTTTGGGCAATGCTCCAGAGGTTGTCTCCTTTCTTCACGGTGTAAATTACGTAACCATCTTTTTCCGTGGTTTTTACATCACCCGATGAAGCCGTTGAGGAACTCGGTCCTCCGTTGCGGTACACAACGATTTTCTGACCGACGCGGATGTTGGTCTTCACGTTGTTCCAACGTTGCAAGTTTTTGACACTTACTCCATATTTCATCGCAATGTGGCTCAAGGTTTCGCCTTTCTTCACCGTATGGACGGTGCGGGTCGACGAGGAAGAACCGGTTTCTTTGATGAGTTTGAGAGCAGAGGGGTTGAAGTACACCGAATCCTTGAACTTGTAGATTTCTGCTTCGTGATCCACAAAGGCTGCGGTATAATTATAAGGTATGCGGAGGATGTACTCTTTCTCGGCACCAGGCACGATGTCGTGGAGGAATTGCGGGTTGAAATTACGAAGCTCTTCTTTGGTCATGCCGGTGAACTCGGTGACTTGATCGAAGTGCAGCATCTTGTTGATGTGCAAGGTGTCCACGTGCGGGGGCATCGGGATGCTGCGCGGGGTGATGTTGTGCTCTTGGTGGTATTCGAGCAGGTAGAGGGCTGCGATGAACGAAGGAATGTAACCCCGGGTTTCGCGCGGGAGGTAGGGGTAAATGGCCCAAACGTCTTTTGAACCTCCGCTACGGCGGATGGCTTTGCTCTCGTTTCCGGCTCCGCAGTTGTAGGAGGCGATGGCCAACATCCAGTCTCCGAAGATTTCGTACGAGTCTTTGAGGTAGCGGGCAGCTGCGTCTGCTGCCTTGATCGGGTCATAACGTTCGTCCACGAAGGAGTTGATGGTCAAATTATAGCGCAGGGCGGTCGAGTACATGAATTGCCACATCCCTTTGGCCCGTGCACGGGAAACGGCCTTCGGGTTCAGGGCAGATTCGATGATGGCCATGGCAGCCAGTTCAATGGGCATTCCGTGGGCATCGAAGATTTCTTCGAATTGCGGCATGTAGTACGGAGCCAGTCCCAACACGACTTCGGCCGTGGTGGGGATGCGTTCTGTGTAGTAAATCAACATGTTGCGAACTACCTGGTTGTAGGGAACGGAGATGAAGGAGTTCATCTTGTGCAGACGTTCCACAAACACCGAGTCGGGGATGTTGGAGGTCAGTCGGGCGGTGTCCAGGTCGATGCCGGTTTTGTTTTCCAAGGTCAAGTTCTTTTGCTCGTACCAGACAGCCAGCAATGAGTCCATGTCCGCCGGTTGGGTTACTTCCAGGATCTCATCATCGGTCGGATCGAATCCTCCGGTATTGATGGTTTCTGCATTCATCAGGGAGTCGGCTGCTTCCATCATTAAGAGCTCTGAGTTGTAGATGGCCAATTGGTTTTGCAGCGAGTCCGTCAGACGCAACAAGGAATCGATCTGTTTGCGCATCCGGGTCTTCTCCGGTGTAAAAAATTCAATGAACTTGCTAGGTTTGTTTTCGGTAACTTTCTCTGCTTGAGCCGTTACCGACCAGCATCCGAGGCTGGAGAAAAGGCAAAATGCCAGAATCAGGTGTTTGTATGATTTCATTAGGAATTCGTATTCAAATTAAAAGTCCAACCGGACTTGCATACCGAGACTGGTATACTGGTAGTTGTTGGGAATGGTGATGGGTTGGATGACGGACGGTCCGACTTCGAGACTCAAGTCGTCGGAAACGTCAAAGTCGTGCATCATTGCAAAGACGTTGGCGTCGATGATTTGCAATACATAACCCACAATTGTAGCCAAGATCGAGTAGTCGCGGAACCGGCGGAAGGAGTCCCGGTAGTGTTTGAGGTTTTCCGGGGAGTCGGAACCGGTGTAGCCACCGCCTTCGGTCGTTGCTTGGTTGTACAAGTTTTTATATCGGGTATAAAGTTTGCCATTGTAATCCCAGGCATAGCCAGAGATGGTTAGCCAGGCGTAGAAAATGGGAATCTTCCAGTAGTCGCCGTTGTACGCTTGGCCCAAACCCGGTAACAATGCCGAATACAGAGCGGCGCGTCCGGGACTCGGGAAGTCGGCTCCTTCGTAGTTGACAACCCCGTCCAGCAGGGAACCCCAGTAGATCAGGGCCGCTCCCGCGAACATGGCGTTGCGCAGCATGAAATCTTGTTCACTGCCGCTGCGCTGGAAGGCCTTGTTGTATTGATAACCTCCGTAGGCCAATCCTCCTACTCCTGCGTAGAGGATGGGAAGTTTCCAATAGTCTTTGTTGTAGACTTGTGCAGAACCGGGCAGGACGACGGATCCGAAGAACATGTGGTTGATCGGAATGGTGTCCTTGTGTGCCAATCCTCGGAAATAAGTCTTGAACGAGAATTGGGGTGCGGTTGGCGGGACGTAGGTCCCGTCGTTAGTTTGGTTCTGGTTGCTGTTATTGCCCCAGCCACCATTCCCTTCGTTCAAGTCCTGGAATTGGGCTTGAACCGGTTGGGCAACGGCTCCGAACAGCAGGCAACAAAAGAGAAACAGGAATCGACGCACGGGCTATGAAAGTTTTGAATCGTTGAGGGCAGCAAGCAAAGATTGTACCTCTTCGTCGTTGTTGAACGAAATGGTGATGCGGCCTTTGCCTTGGGGATTGCGGGTAATGCTTACCGGATTTTTGAAATATTGTCCAATGCGGCGACCCAATTCTTCGTGGGTTGCAGGCAAGGTGTTCTTGGATTTTCCGGTTTCTGCTTTGGCATCGTCCGGAGTTTCCATCTTTCGGATTTTGGCTTCCAGCTGACGCACGGACCAGTCTTGTTGGAGGACCTGGTCGCAGAGTTTGAGTTGTTGTTCCGGATCTTCTACACCCAACAAGACCTTGGCGTGTCCCATGGAGACTTTTTCTTTGCGGATGGCCAATTGGATCTCAGCCGGCAACCGCAACAGACGCAGGTAGTTGGTGACGGTAGAACGTTTTTTGCCGACCCGTTCCGACAATCCTTCCTGGGTCAGACGGCATTCTTCCAGCAGTCGCTGGAAGCTGATGGCGATTTCAATGGCATCGAGGTTCTCGCGTTGGATGTTTTCTACGATGGCCATTTCCAGCATTCCTTGGTCATCGGCTTTGCGGATGTAGGCAGGAATGTGGGTCAGACCGGCCAGCTGGCTTGCACGGAAACGGCGCTCACCACTGATGATCTGGTATTTCAATCCGACTTCACGGACGGTGATTGGCTGGATCAGTCCCAACAACCGGATGGATTCTGCCAATTCGGCCAATGCTTCTTGGTCGAAGGTCGTCCGGGGTTGGTAAGGGTTGGTGACGATGCGATCCAGGGGAATTTCCTGAATGGTCACTTCTGCCGCCTTCGGGGCTTCCACTTCCTGGTAATTCGGGACGATGGTGCCACCTCCGTTGCGGTTGATTTCGTTGATGTCCGAAATCAAGGCGCCCAAGCCTTTGCCTAATACTGATTTCTTACTCATTTGCCGTTTGTGTTTCGGGTTGTTCCGTGTGCGGAGTGTTTTTCTTGATGACTTCCCGAGCCAAGTTCAGGTAGTTGTTGGTTCCGGTGGACAGGGCATCGTACAGGATGACCGGTTTGCCGTGGGAAGGGGCTTCGCTCAACCGAACGTTGCGTTGGATGATGGTTTTGAACACCAGCTCTCCAAAGTGTTGGCGAACTTCTTCGGCCACCTGGTTGTCTAGACGGCGACGACCGTCGAACATCGTGAACAGAAAACCTTCGATTTGCAGGCCCGGGTTCAGTTTGTTTTGGACCAAGCGGATGGTGTTGAGGAGTTTGCCCAAACCTTCCAGCGAGAAAAACTCGCATTGGACCGGAATGATGACAGAGTTGGCCGCTGTGAGGGCGTTGATGGTGATCAGACCCAGGGACGGCGAACAGTCGATGATGATGTAGTCGTATTGGTCCACCACTTCCGAGAGGGCTTTTTTCAAGACGCATTCCCGGTTCTCAATGTTCAACATTTCAATCTCAGCACCGACCAGGTTGATGTGCGAAGGCACAATCTTCAAATCCTTGATTTCAGTGTCCAAAATGACTTCGCTGAACAAGCGTTGGCCAATCAATGCCTCGTACAAGGTTCTGGCAGAAGTCGAGTCCGGGTCAAAGTCCATTCCGGAGGTTGTATTGGCCTGCGGATCGGCATCAATGAGCAAGGTCTTCTTCTCCATAACGGCCAAGGAAGCCGCTAAGTTAATGGCGGTCGTGGTTTTTCCGACGCCACCCTTTTGGTTCGCGATAGCAATTACTTTTCCCATACGAGTATAATCATGCAATAACTCGCAAAAATAAGAATTCTTTTTGTTTTGGGATGCTTTTGTAGGACCATTTTTTAGATCCCTCGGTTAAAGGGGATCTACGTCCAGGAAGTAGGTCGTGTCGGGGGAAAACCGGAGGATCCGATCCAAGGTTTGGCGGACCGTTTTCTTTGTGTTTTCTTGCTCCCGGTTGCGGGCGATTTTCAGGTGGAACTGAAGGAGGTACTCCCCTTGCAGACGGTCGATGGGTGGCGGTGTAGGCCCGGAAACGACCAGGTTCGGGATGCGGCGCAGGTCTTCGCCCACCCGTTCGGCCACTTCTTGGAGGCGGTTGGCATCTTTGTCGCGTAAGGTGGCAACGACCATCCGAACAAAGGGCGGGAAGCCGTAGGTCTGACGCTCGTTCAGCAGCAGGGTTTGTTCGTCGGTCAGGAGGTTCGGATTTTCGGCCCATTGGAATACCGAATGGTCGGGTTGGTTGGTTTGGATGAACATTTCTCCCGGTAGGTCGCGGCGTCCGGCACGGCCCCGAAGTTGGGTCAGCAGTTGCACGGCCCGTTCGTCGGCCCGGAAATCGAAGAGGGTGGTCAGGGCCTCGGCCTGGATGACAGCGGTCAAGGTCAGGGCTTCAAAGTCAAAACCCTTGGCAATCATCTGGGTGCCGACCAAGATGTCCATTTCTTGGTTCTCGAATTGTTGCAGCAGGCGTTCCTCGTCGGTCTTGTTGGCCGTGGTGTCTGCGTCAAAACGGGCGATGCGGGCTTGCGGGAAGAGGGTTTTCAATTCTTCTTCGATCCGTTCGGTACCATTGCCCAGTTTCTGCAGGGCGGCCTTTCCGCAGGCGGGACAGGTCTCTACCGCAACGGTCGTATAACCACAATAATGGCACGAAAGTCGGTTGCCGGCCTTGTGGTAGCTCAGGCTTACGTTGCAGTGGGGACATTTGGGGCTATGGCCACATTCCGGACATTCAATCCAGGTGGCATAGGCTCGGCGGGAGCGGAAGATCAGGCATTGTTCACCCCGGTCCAGCCGTTGTTGGATGGCGTTGATGAGCTTGAACGACAACGAACCTTTTACGGCCCGTTTGCGACGCTCTTTGCACATGTCCACAACCGTGATGGGGCAGTCATTGCCACCATAAAACCGTTGTTCCAAACGGACTTCGGCGAACCTTCCAGCCAGGACATTGTACAAACTTTCAAAGGACGGCGTTGCCGAACCCAGGAGGGTCCTTGATCCGTGGATTTTGGCCAGGAACAGGGCGGCATCCCGTCCGTTGTAACGGGGAGCTGGCTCTTTTTGCTTGTAGGAAGCATCGTGCTCCTCGTCTACGATAATGGTATCCAAGTCCTTGTAAGGCAAGAACAAAGCGGAGCGGAGTCCCAAGACAACGTAGGGCCGTTGGTTGTGTGCTACCGCCTCGTATACTGTCCGACGTCGGGCCGGAGTTTGTTTCGAGTGGTACACCATCAGTTGCTCTCCAAAAATCTCCTCCAGCCGGTGTTCCAACTGGCGGCTCAGGGCGATCTCCGGAAGCAGGTAGAGGGCGTTCTTTCCCGCTTCCAGGGCTTGGGCAATCAAGTGGATGTACAGTTCGGTTTTGCCGGAACCCGTGACCCCATTCAGTAAGATGGTTTTTCCTTGCAGGGTTTCTTGCCGGATTTGGTTCAGGGCCTTTTGTTGGTGTTCCGTAAGGTTCGGCAGGGAAAGGTTGTGTGTCGATTTGGAACGACTGTCTGTAGGGGTGTCTTGTGGGTTGTTCGCATCGGTCCCCTTTCTTTTGCGCGATGACTTCAGGGCTTTTACGGTGGAGGGTGCTGCTGCACGGAACACATCTCCTGGACTGCACAGGTAGTAGGTGGCTACCTGGTGGATAAAGGCCAGGTTTTGGGCAGAGAGGGGAGGAAAGGGGGTGATTTCCTTGATCGGGATGATTTTGTCCCGTAAGCGGTAATTGGGCGTTTCCGAGACGCTGAGCACGACACCGGTGTAAAGTCTGCCTACCAGAGAGACCCGAACCAGGGAGCCGGGTACCACCTGATCCCTCCATTCATCGGGAATGGAGTAGGTAATCAGGTCTTTGAACCGGACTGCCAGCAGGACCTCTGCATACAGGGTCGGTTGGGTCGCTTGGGTGGTTTCTGTCATGGACGGTGGTACCTGGTATGAATGGGCCAGGTTTCTGCAAAATTACATAAAATTTGAAGATTTTTTTGGAGATTGAGAAAAAGTAACTACATTTGCACTCCCAAAACGATGGTGCCATAGCTCAGTTGGTAGAGCAAAGGACTGAAAATCCTTGTGTCCCCGGTTCGATTCCTGGTGGCACCACCACTAAAATCGCTAATAGCTAAATAATCAAGCTGTTGGCGATTTTTCTTTTTGTATTCTTTTTCTTTGGCGAAATGTCACCACATTTATGGCCCCTTTGAAATCAAGGTCAAAAATCAGTTGATTGACTGACAAGAATATCAATTATTGGATTTTTATTAGAACGGGTATTATTATGAATAAAACAGAGTTGGGGACAAAGGTAGCTCGCTCCCAACTCTGCATAGATTTGGTGTTGCGTTGTTACGCCAATAGGTTTAACTT
>JAEIGA010011931.1_pt1 | contig 13173 bp, 10 predicted proteins | sample 9270691 | NCBI WGS metagenome assembly JAEIGA01 (sample SAMN17057246, study PRJNA624740) | gut metagenome | biome: biome; isolation source: fecal sample | host: Bos grunniens | place: China: Xizang | collected 2019 | reverse complement strand
CATCAGGTAAATATCGTACCTGTTGTAAGTGAGGCAATTACGCGAGCCGGCATAAAGGCGGAAGATATAACTGCCATAGCATTCACGCGTGGTCCCGGACTTCTGGGATCTCTTCTGGTCGGCACATCGTTTGCCAAAGGACTTGCGATGGCCTTGGACAAACCTCTGGTGGAGGTCAACCATCTTCAGGGCCACATACTTGCCAATTTCATAAAGCAGAAGGACCAGGAAAACCGTCAGCCTGAGTTCCCATACCTATGTCTTCTTGTTTCAGGAGGCAACTCGCAGATTGTCCGTGTGAACAGTCCTCTTGAGTATGAGATACTCGGCCAGACTATAGATGATGCTGTCGGAGAAGCTTTCGACAAATGTTCTAAGATGATGGGACTTGGATATCCCGGCGGCCCTGTAGTGGACAGACTGGCCAAGGAAGGCGATCCTTTGAAATATAAGTTTTCGAAACCTCATATTCCAGGTCTTGACTACAGCTTCAGCGGAATAAAGACTTCGCTTCTGTACTTTGTCCGTGACCAGATGGCATTGGATCCTGAATTCATGGAAAAGAACAAGGCAGATATTTGTGCCAGCTTCCAGAAAGCTCTGATAGATATATTGATGGACAAGCTTATCAAGGCTGCAAAGCAGACAGGAATAAAGCAGATAACGATAGGTGGCGGTGTTTCTGCCAACAGCGGTCTCCGCTCACGTATAGAGGAAGAGGGCCGCAAGAGGGGATGGACCACATTCCTTCCGGAATTCAAGTTTACCACAGACAATGCAGCCATGATTGCCATAGCCGGCTGGTTCCATTACCAGAACGGTGAGCGTTCATCTCTGGACGTGGCTCCTGTATCAAGATTGGCTGAATTCTAAATGAGAGCCGTATGAAAGAAATCGAAATAACCTGCAAGCTTGGTAAGGAACTGTCGGAAGATGAGATCCAGCTTGCCGCTATAAAGGCATTGGGAATGTCTCCCAAGGCAAAGACTCAGGTCAGATATCGCATAATGCGCCGTTCCATCGATGCTCGTAACGATATCCTATATCGTTACAGGATAGAACTTTACAAGCCGGATGAGGTTATGCCGGAGTATGTGCTTGAAGAGTATCAGGATGTCTCGCAGGCTGAACCGGTTATTGTGATCGGCGCCGGTCCTGCCGGAATGTTCGCTGCTCTCAAGTTGCTGATGCGAGGTTTCAAGCCGGTCATCCTTGAACGAGGAAAAGACGTACATGCGCGTAAGTTCGATCTGGCCAAACTTTCCAAGGAAGGTGTAGTGAATCCGGATTCGAACTATTGTTTCGGCGAAGGAGGAGCCGGAACCTTCTCGGACGGAAAGCTTTACACCCGTTCTTCGAAGAGAGGTGATATACGCGAAGTTCTCTACCAGCTCGTACGTTTTGGTGCAGATCCGTCGATCCTTATCGATGCGCACCCTCATATCGGAAGCGACAAGCTCCCTGTAGTTGTCGAGAATATACGTAAATGCATAATCGAACATGGTGGCGAATATCATTTCGATTCGCGAGTCACCGATATCGTCAAGAAAGGTGACGGATCATTCGATGTCACCGCTGGTGGAACAACATGGCAGTCCCGTAAGGTGATCCTTGCCACCGGCCACTCAGCACGTGACATATACGAGATGTTTGACCGCAAAGGATGGGAGATACAGGCCAAGGGCTTTGCACTTGGAGTCCGTGTCGAGCACCCTCAGTCCCTTATAAACAAGATACAGTACCACGGCAAATATCAGCCTTATATGCCGACAGCCGAATATTCTTTCGTGACTCAGATCGAAGGAAGGGGAGTGTTCTCATTCTGCATGTGTCCTGGAGGAATCCTTGTTCCTGCAGCGACTGCCGAAGGAGAGCTTGTACTGAACGGTATGTCGAATTCTGCCCGTAACTCGAAATGGGCCAATTCCGGTGTGGTTGTCCAGATAGAGCCGGAAGATTTTCCTGAATATGCCCAGCACGGACCTCTTGCACTTCTTCAGTTCCAGAAGGATGTGGAGAGAAAGATGTTCGAATATACCGGATCCCTGAAGGCTCCGGCACAGAGGATGATGGACTTCTGCCGCAGGATTCCTTCTACAGGACTTCCGCAGACCTCATACCATCCGGGCGCAGCCAATGCTCCTTTGCATGAGCTTCTTCCGGAACATGTTTCCTTGAGGCTGAAGTACGCCTTCCCTCAGATCGGCAACAAGAAGATGCATGGCTACTATACAAACGATGCTCTTCTGTTGGGTGTAGAGTCCCGTACATCGTCTCCGGTCCGCATTCCGCGTGACCCCGAGACTTTGGAACATACTCAGATAGCCGGTCTTTATCCATGTGGCGAAGGTGCCGGATATGCCGGCGGTATAGTCTCATCCGCCCTCGACGGAATTAATTGTGCAACCAAAATCTGATGAATATGCGTCGTTTGATTCTGTTGTTGGCTACGTTGTGTTCAGTAGTCGGACTATATGCCCAGTCACAGACTCTCCGGGTCGATTATATCTTTTCCGGAACCGACAAGGCGCAGGAGATATCGCTTGATGAAATGTCTTGTTTTGACGGTTGGGCAGGTCGTAGAGTCAATCTTGACAAGGCGCCGCTCAAAGGTAACGGACAGATAAGCCTTGCAGATGTCAAGACCGGAAAGATGCTTTACCGTCAGAGCTTTTCAACCCTTTTTCAGGAATGGCAGACTACGGAAGAGGCGACTCGCGTACGTAAGTCGTTCGAGTATGTATTCCTCCTTCCTATGCCTTCGGAACCGGCAGTCGTGAAGGTGGAGCTGTATGATTTCCGTGGTGGAGTATCTGCCTCGTTGTCCCATGTCGTGGACCCGTCCGACATACTTATCCGTCGTTTGAATCCTCAACCGGCTCCTCATAAGTATCTTCTGAAAAGCGGAAGTGTCGAGGAATGCATTGATGTTGCGATAGTCGCTGAAGGCTATACGGAAGAAGAAAAGGAAAAGTTCTATGCAGACGCGCAGACTGCCATGGAGGCCATACTTGCTCATGATCCGTTCGGAGAATACAAGGACCGTTTCAATTTCGTGGCCGTCGCCCTTCCTTCAGAAGATAGCGGAGTCAGTGTACCAGGTGAGGGCGTGTGGAAGAAGACCGCTCTCGGATCGCATTTCAATACGTTCTACATGGACCGTTACCTTACGACACTACGTCTGCGTCAGGTCAATGACCGACTTTGCGGAATACCATATGAACATATCGTAATCCTCGCAAATACAGATACATACGGAGGTGGAGGAATCTTCAATTCCTATACCCTTACCACTGCAGGCCATCCGTCATTCAAACCGGTTGTCGTACATGAGTTCGGCCACAGCTTTGCCGGTCTTGCCGATGAATATTATTATGATGACCAGTTCGTGGAGTATTATTATCCGGATTGTGAGCCATGGGAACAGAACATCACGACCCTTTATGATTTCGAATCAAAGTGGAATGACATGCTTCCGAAGGTTGTCGGCATTCCGACCAGACCTGTTGATGGAAACATATGGGAAAAGTTCCATGAAGGAGTCTCAATGGAATCGATGGTTGGTGTCTATGAAGGTGCAGGCTATCAGTCGAAAGGTGTCTACCGTCCGTTCCCGGACTGCCGGATGAAGACGAATGCGGCCGAAAGCTTCTGTCCTGTATGCCAGAGAGCCATCGCCCGCATTATAGAATTCTATACTGAAGAGCTGTAATCAGCAGTGATCCTAAGAATCTCCTCGCCGTATTTCTGGAATTTCGCTTCGCCGAATCCTTTTATGGCGAGGAGATCTTCTTTTGTCTTAGGGATGAAGGTAGCTATCTCCATCAATGTGCTCTGATGCATTATAGTATATGCAGGTACATTATCCTGCTTGAATCTTGCTGCCCTCCATTCCTGAAGCTTCTCTCTCAGTTCCTCGTGCACGACGCCAGCTTCTCCAGCACTTCTCTCTATCTTCTTCAGTTTCCGTGTCCTTTTCTTTGTTCTGTCCTCCAGCAGACATTCTGTGCGTATCCTGTTGTATCCGTCGATAGAGAATCCGTCATTAAGGATCATCTGCATTGTCCTGCAGAAGATGTCCAGCAAAGTGAGAAGCTCGTCGGATGCTTCCTTCACCCTTTTGGCGGTTTCCTTGTTATCTATCTCAAGGTCGCTGCATGACTGACAATAGTTTCTCATGTCTTCGATGACAGGGAGGAAATATCCGGAAGCTTTGGACAGTCTTTCCTTGAGATATGAATCGTCATCAAGTCCAGCCAGTTCGATCTTTTCCAATTGTCTTCTGAATATGGAAGCAGTCTTGCAAAGGTCGTCAGTCTTATCTTCCCATGTCATCAGTCGGGAATATTCCGAGCCGTATATGTTTTCAAGAGTTCCTGTCCATGTCTTTCTGAACCACCTCAAAGTCTTACGTACCTCGTCAAGGTCGAAGACATTTTTCAGAGTCTGGAACAGGTAACCTTTTTCTTCGGCTTCCAGTTCTATCCCTACCTTCTGTATAGACGGTATGTTGTCGTTGAAGTTTCTTACATGTGTGTCTGAACATATGGAAGAATAGCTTATAGGGCTGTCGAGTGATATCCCTTCCAGAGTACGGCAGCGTGACAAGGCTACATAGACCTGACCGAAAGCGAATGCCGCTCCTGCATCAATGATCACACGGTCAAAAGTAAGTCCCTGGCTCTTGTGGATCGTTATCGCCCATGCGACTCTCAAAGGGAACTGCCTGAATTTTCCCAATACGCTCGGCATTATTTCTCCGCTTTCTTCTTCAAGGACATACTGGATGTTCTCCCATTCTACCGGTGTGACGTTGATAAGACCTCCATCTTCATCGGTGACCTGTATCATGCCGCTGCTGTCTATGGCTTCGATCTTGCCGATCTTTCCGTTATAATATTCTCCTTCAGGGTCGTTTCTGATGAACATGACCTGTGCTCCGACTTTCAGAGAAAGTACGGGATCTGCAGGATAGCTGTTTTCTGGGAATTCCCCATCTATTTCAGCTTCAAAACCATATAGCTCACCTTGAAGCATGTCGAGCTTCATGTTGTTGACCGAGTCAGCCTGGGAGTTGTGTGTCGTCAGACGTATGGGCTCATCCTTGTCGTCGAAGGCATGGACACGTGCATTCAATGTTGACAGGACATTCTCTGTGATGCGGTTTTCGCGGACTGAATTCAATATTTCAAGGAAGTCACGGTCTTTCTGGCGATATACTTTCTGAAGCTCTATTGTCACGTATTCCAGTTTCTGCAGAGCTTTTGCATGGAAGAAATATGGAGACGGATAAACCTGAGCCATGTACGCCCTTTCGTTTTCCTTGACGACAGGGGAGAGTTGCTGTGCGTCTCCGATCATAAGAAGCTGAACCCCTCCGAAAGGTCTGTCGTTGCGTCTGTATCTGCGAAGTGTCATGTCCACAGCATCGAGAAGATCCGCCCTTACCATCGAAATCTCGTCTATGATCAGGAGATCGAGCGTACGGATTATCTTTACCCTTTCCTTTCGAAGGCTGCGGTAACGTTCCGGTGTCTGGTATTCTGTGATAAGTTCTTTTACATCAGGAAGATATGGGCATAGAGGCAATTGGAAGAAAGAATGTATTGTAGAACCTCCCGCATTGATGGCGGCCACTCCTGTCGGTGCAAGGACCACGAAACGTTTTGACGTAGTCCCTGTTATGTGTTTGAGGAATGTTGTTTTTCCTGTACCAGCCTTGCCTGTCAGAAAGACAGATTTACCTGTGCATGAGACATATCTTTCCGCCAGCTCGAATATTTCATCCTTCTCCATGTCCATATATACGAAAAAAGGGAAAGCTTGATACATCGCACCGCTACGACCTCCTACCCTTGCTGCGGTCAAGCCCTGGGGGAATTCAGAGGGAGCTGGTCGTGTATGACTTTCCCGGATGCAAAGGTAGTCAATTTTTGCAATTCAGCAAAAATAACTTCCTCTTTTGCGTATCAGATGCTGTCAAATATCAATGGAAGGAGATCGTCAACTTTGTCAAACACCCATATTCTCTCCGCTCCGGCAAGTATTACCTTCATCGGGCGACCGCTTTTGGTCTGGTACTGGGCCATCACCTGACGGCATGCTCCGCATGGAGTGGCAGGATTTGGACAAAGTGCACCGTTCTGCCCTGCTGCGATTGCGATAGCCTTCATGGCCTTTTCCGGTCTGCTTGCGCTTGCATAGAATAATGCTGTCCTTTCTGCACAAAGTCCTGAAGGGTATGCTGCGTTCTCCTGATTTGATCCTTTTATGATTTCTCCGTCTTCAAGCATCACAGAGGCGCCGACATTGAACTTCGAATACGGTGCGTATGCGCTGCCCATAGCTTCTATGGCTGACTCAACCAGAGCTTTTTCTTCCGGATCCAGTTGAGAAACTGATTCATACTCCCTATATGCGATTTTTATCTCTTTGTTTGTCATAACAGATCAATTGAATTATCTTTGCATACTTCACAAATATAATGCTTTTTGTCAAATAAGACCCAATATATGGCGGAAAATCAGAATATTAAGGTATGTATAGGCCTGTCTGGAGGCGTAGATTCCAGCGTTGCTGCACTTTTACTCAAGCAACAGGGATATGATGTGTTCGCTTTGTTCATGCAGAACTGGCATGATGCATCGACAACCCTCCATGGCGACTGCGAATGGGAAGAGGACCGCTTCGTGGCCGAGATGGTGGCTCGTAAGATCGGCATACCGTTCTATTTTGTGGATCTCAGCAAGGAGTACCGTCAAAGGGTTGTGGACTATATGTTTGACGAGTATGAAAAAGGTCGTACTCCAAATCCGGACGTACTCTGTAACAGAGAGATAAAGTTTGATGCATTCCTTAAATGTGCGGAGAAACTTGGAGCAGATTATGTGGCAACGGGACATTATTGCCGTAAGGAAACAATCACGGGCCCCGATGGTACAGAAATCCATCGTATTCTGGCCGGTACGGATCCTAACAAAGACCAGAGCTACTTCCTTTGCCAGCTGTCTCAGGAACAGCTGGCAAAGGCAATGTTCCCGATCGGCGATATAATAAAGCCTGAAGTCAGACGTCTTGCTCATGAGGCTGATCTTCCGTCAGCTGACAAGAAGGATTCGCAGGGAATATGCTTTGTCGGAAAGGTCGATCTCCCGACCTTCCTCCAGCAGAAGCTCAAGCCATGCGAAGGTGATATTGTCGAGGTATATGATCCTTATTATACTGATAACGAACAGTATCTGTTTATCAGGGATACTCTTTCCTCTTTGATGTCTGAAGGAGGGGAGGCCAAGATGATAACAGATTATGTGTCAGAGGATAAGGCTGCTCCGGTTTGTGATTGCGGATGCCCTTTCTCCATTGAGAAGATTGCAAGTCTTCCGGACAGTGATCTCCTCCGCCTATCCGAGCCTGTAAAATATGAAATAAAGTTCGAGACAGAGACTTACCGTAGCGGACGCAAGCATATCAAGAAGACGCGTTATAAGGAAAATCCGTTCGGTAAGATAGTAGGAAAGCATGACGGCGCGCAATTCTATACCATCGGTCAGCGCAAAGGACTGAATGTCGGAGGTCATAAGGATTCCATCTTCGTCATAGAAACCGATATCCCGAACAACATTATATATGTAGGTGAAGGCCATACACATAAAGGACTTTCACGCAGCTGCCTTCGCGTTGCCCCGGAAGAAATACATTGGATCCGTAGGGATCTGGAAATGTCAGCGGGTGAAATCCGTCGCTATAGTGTCCGTATACGTTACCGTCAGCCTCTTCAGGAAGCTACTGTGATAATGAGGGAAAACGGTCTTTATATCCTCTTCGACACCCCGCAGCGCGGTATCACGCCGGGACAGTTTGCCGTATGGTATGATGGAGATGAAATGGTAGGTTCCGGTGTCATTTAGCCGCTGAAATGCCGGCAAGATAACCTGTGGAGAATGCTGTCTGGAGATTGTATCCTCCAGTGTCGGCATCAAGGTCGAGCACTTCTCCTGCAAAATACAGCCCTGGGGTCATTCTTGATTCCAGGGTTTTTGGTGTGACCTCATCCAGACTTACTCCTCCGGCAGTTATGACGCATCGCTCATAACCTACATATCCGGAAACAGCCATTTTCCAGTTTTTTAGGGTTTTTGCGAGTGTCTTATGATCGACGTTTGGGTTCATGTGGGTGAAAGCAGGTATCAGTGACATAGGAAGAACCTTTGTCAGAAGGATCCTGAACCGGTCCTTGTAAATCTTGTTGGCGTTTTTCCTGTCCTTGGATATTTCATTCCAAAGAGTGCTGATGCGTACCTGAAGGTCTTCGATTTCCACCGCCGGCTTCATGTCAAGAATTGCTGTGACCTTGGATCCGTTGACTATTGCATTTACACATTTGCGGCTGACCTTGAATCCGATGGGACCTTCGATTCCTCCGTCTGTGAAATCAAGGTCTCCGAACTCGTTCTGGGCCTCGTTTCCGTCCACGATGATGCTTAGCCCGACATTCTTCAACTGGTTTCCGCAAAGACTTTTTCCAATCTCGGAAAGCGGTGTGCTTCTTTCTATATGTCCCTTTCCGTTATTTCCGGCCTGAGCGGGAATCTTATATCCGTCCGGTACAATTGCGGTGAGCGAAGGAAAGAGTGGCCTAAGGCTATGTCCCATCTCACTTGCCCATCTATATCCGTCACCAGTAGATCCTGTCTTAGGGTATGAGAGTCCTCCTGTGCAGATTATGATTTTTCGGCAGGTGTATCCTGTTCCGTCAGTGCATGTTATGCTGAACCGATCCGTTGCCTTGTCTTTTCCGATATCCTTGACTTCTTTATTGCAAATAAGTTCAGCTCCTGCCTGACGGGCAGCCTTGACCAGCGTGTCAACGACTTCCGAGGCCAGATGTGATGCTGGGAACGCCCTGTCGCCTCTTTCCACTATGGTTTCAAGTCCATGACTTTCCAGGAAGGCAATCATCTTTTCGGAAGTGAGGTTGTAGAATGAGGGCTTGAGGAAGTTCGGCTTCGGGTGGATATGTCCAGAGAATTCATTCCACTGCTTGAGGTTCGTGAAATTGCATCTTCCCTTGCCGGTAATCATTATCTTCCTGCCCGGGCGGGGCATCTTTTCAAGAATAAGAACCTTGCCCTGAACTCCTTGCGATGCAAATGTCTGCGCCGCTCCTGCTCCGGCCATAAGGCCGGCAGCACCTCCGCCGATTATGATGATGTCTGCTGAACTGTTTCCCATAGGTTGATCCGGCTACTTCTTCTTCTCGAGGAGGATAGACTCGATGTCTTTCTTCAGCATATCCTTGCTGCGGAGTCCTATGAGCATCTGAGGCGTTCCGTCCTTAGGTATGAACAGCAGTGCCGGTATTGAACTGATCTTGAAGGCTTCTGCAAGATCCCTGCATTTGTCCACATCTACCTTATAGAAATCAATCTTGCCTTTATACTCCTTGGAAAGTTCTTCAAGGATAGGCGCAAGTTTCTTGCATGGACCGCACCATGTCGCAGTAAAATCTACGATTGCCGGTTTCTTTCCAAGGAATGTCGCATCTTCCTTGGTGATGTCGCATATCGTAGTCTTGAAACTTTTCGAATCAAGTTCCTTTACCTGTGCATTTGAATTGGTGCTCAAGCACATACATATGATAGCTGTAATGATGAACGCCGTAGTCTTTAAAGTCTTCATGTCCTAAAATATTACTCTGTACTCTTTTGCTTCACTTTCAGTCAGCTGCCTTATCTCATCGAGCTCGACAGCCACATAGTCTCCGATACGTACGGATATCAACTTTGATGCCTTGCAGATGGCGTCTTCAACAAGCTCCTTTTCATTGTCTTTCAGCTCATCTGTTCCAAGTATTGGTGAAGGCAGCAAAGATGTGTGGTCCGCATATGAAATCAGTTCATTTCCGGCTCCGGACCTGCAATATAGCAGTGTGCCGTAATTGAAGGAGTCGTAGTACCTCGATACGAATTTCGGACTGATGCATTTGCCTGCCTTGCTGATCCTTACAAAGATCACGGGAGCCCAATGGATCTCAGTGATACCGTCAGGTACATAGAAATCCTTGTTTTCCCTCTCCCATGTCGTGTCAGGACGACAGTGACATAAGTCGCTGCCCTTTGGCTTTACGATTATGTTCATGACTTAGTCCTTGTCTTGTGAGAACAGGTCACCGAGGCTTTCAAAAGGGGTGTAACCTTTTGTCCTCGGAATGCTTGCCGTTGCCTTGCGTTCCTGGGATGCGGCTTTTCTTTCCGCATCGAACTGGGCCTTGAGAAGCGCGAACTGGCGCTTTGTGTCGAGTGTGAAGTCTCCGTTGTCTATCCATGCAAAGTATGACGGCTCGCTGAAATAAACCTCGCGTGCAGTCTTGCCCTTGTGCTTTCCGAAGCTTACGGTAGGCTCGTCCTTGTCGTTAAGTACAAGTCTTCCTGCATAGTCCACTGTCCTTTGCTTTGTAGAGAACTTAGCAAGCTTATCGACATTGTTTTCGATACGCGGGTCTCCTGCATATCTGTCCAGCTGGCCTTTAAGCACCTCGTAAGTGGCAAGAGTGTCCGCCTCTGCCGCATGTGCATTTTCCAGGTCACGTCCGCAATAGAAGAGGTACGCTGCCTTAAGTGTACGTGGCTCCATCGCGTGGAAGATGTTCTGCACGTCAACCATCTTCATCTTGTGGAGGTCGATAGGAAGTTCTCGTTTGTGCCATCTTCTGACGCGTTCAATCTCCTCCGCGAGCAGAGGAAGGTCGAACTTCGCTGAGTTGAATCCGGCAAGGTCGCTGTCAACAAGCCACGAAACCACCTCGTCCGCAATCTCGCTGAATGTAGGACAATCTGCCAGATCTTCCGCAGATATTCCGTGTACTGCCTGGGCAGACGGATTGATAGGTCTCTGGCATCCGTGTTCATAATCCCATGGCTTTACCCGCCATGTCTTTACCCTCTGCTCTCCGCCGGGTAATATCTTGACAAAGCAGAGCTCAATGATCGAGTCTGACGCGATATTGAGCCCTGTGCTTTCTATGTCAAAAAACAATAAAGGTTTTTCGAGATTCAGTTCCATAGTTTACGAAATCATGATTGGCATGATGATACCGCAGATCTTCTCGCTTTCAGCTTCGTCTTCTGCAGGAACTACAAGTGCTGCTCTCTTGCTGTCCAGGAACTTCATCACTACCTCACCGCAGTTCATGTTCGAAAGGATTTCGATGATGAAAGGTGACTTGAATCCGATTGTGAGGTCGTCTCCATCGTACTGGCACTGCATTGTCTCATGTGCTGCGATAGAGAATCCGAGGTCCTGTGCCGAAACCATCAGCGAACCGCTCTTGAGGTCGAACTTGATGTGGTTCGAAGCCTTGTTTGAACATACTGATACGCGGCGTACGGTGTTGAGGAGCTGAGCGCGGTTGATGCGCAGGATGTTCGAGTTGTTCTGCGGGATTACGTCACGGTATTTAGGATATTTACCTACAACGAGACGGCAGATAACCACTGTCTGTCCGAACTTGAATGTCGCATTCTTTGAATCGAAGGCGATCTCAACTGTTTCTGCATCCTTGCCGATGATGGCCTTGAGGATTGCAGCTGGCTTCTTGTGAAGGATGAATGATGCCTTCTCGGAAGCGTTTACATCTGCTGTAGTGTAGCAGATGAGCTTATGTGAGTCTGATGCTACGAGTGTAGTGGATGCTGTGTCGATATCGAAGAGGATACCGTTCATAGCGGGACGGATCTCGTCGTCTGCGGTTGCATAGATTGTGCTTGATATGCCATCCACAAGACTCTGTGCAGGGAACTGAAGCGTAACGGCTGTGTCGTCTGTTCCTGTGATCTCAGGATAGTCTTCGGCAGGGAAGTAAGGGAGGGTTGATTCTCCGCTTGCCCAGCTGCATACGAATGAGCTGTCGCTTGCGGTGCTTATTGTGAGAGGCTGGTCAGGAAGCTCCTTGAGGAGGTCCATCATATGTTTTGCAGGGACTGCAATCCTTCCCTCTTCGGAAGTGCTCTCTACCTCCACCTGTGTCTTGAGGGTGAGTTCTGAATCAGATGCTGTTATTTCCAGTACATTGCCCTTGAGGTCAAAAAGGAAGTTCTCAAGGATCGGGAGCGGTGACTTGGCAGGAATCGCCTTTGCAACCGCCATTACGGCTCTAAGCAGTTCTGAACTTGAAATGATTACCTTCATAATTATGTCGTTTTAATATTTATTCTGTTTTAGTGAGCGGACACAATACCGCATAATAACTCAACAAATATAAGAATTAATTTCCATGCCGATGGCATATTTTTTGAAAAATGTAACCCGATGTTCAAAAAACCACGAGATATTAAACAAATTAACAGAATATTTATGAAAAGAGGCATTTTGATTATTTTGCTTTCAGCAATTGCAGGAGGCTTGACAGCTTATGCTGTCGTGAAGGGTGTGTCGTCTGACAACTTGTCTGTTGTTGAAAACGGTGCTGACAGATCGATGTTCCGTACTGTAAATCTTGCTCAGGATAACTGGCCGGACTTCACATATGCCGCAGAATCGGCAGTAGATGCAGTCGTATATGTAAAGGTCACATCTACCCAGACAATGCAGCAGGCTCCAAGTTCCATCTTCGACTACTTCTTCGGTTTTCCGCAGGGAGGTGTTCCCCAGCAGAGGGAAAGGGTCGGCAGCGGATCCGGAGTCATCATCCGTGAAGACGGATATATCGTCACTAACAACCATGTGATCGACGGAGCAACGAAGATCGAAGTTACATTGAACAACAATCAGACCTATCAGGCTACTTTGGTGGGAACAGACCCTGCTACGGATATCGCCCTGCTGAAGATAGATGCGACAGGTCTTCCGATGATTCCTTTCGGAGATTCCGACAAGCTCCGTCTTGGCGAATGGGTGATTGCAATCGGTTCACCATATGACCTTCGTTCTACCATCACTGCCGGAATCGTCAGTGCAAAAGGACGTTCGATGCCGAATTATTCGGGAGAGTTCAAGATCGAGTCATTCATCCAGACAGATGCTGCAGTCAATCCGGGAAACAGCGGTGGAGCTCTTGTGAACAAGGAAGGCAACCTTGTAGGAATCAACACAGCAATCTATTCTCAGACAGGCTCTTATACCGGATATTCTTTCGCGGTTCCTGTAAATATCGTGAAGAAGATTGCGTATGATCTT
>JAEIGA010011930.1_pt1 | contig 13173 bp, 7 predicted proteins | sample 9270691 | NCBI WGS metagenome assembly JAEIGA01 (sample SAMN17057246, study PRJNA624740) | gut metagenome | biome: biome; isolation source: fecal sample | host: Bos grunniens | place: China: Xizang | collected 2019 | reverse complement strand
GGGTTACACATTCAACGGCTGGGAGGGATTGCCACAGACAATGCCGGCCGAGGATATAACTGTAACGGCACTGTTCACTGTAAACAGCTACAATGTAACGTTCATTGTGGACGGTGAGACATATCACACGGCAACGGTTGAGTTCGGGGCGCAGATTGAGTTGCCCGCAGCGCCCGAGAAGCAGGGTTACACATTCGACGGATGGGAGGGATTGCCACAGACAATGCCGGCCGAGGATATAACTGTAACGGCACTGTTCACGGCAAACACCGGTCTTGAAAATATTGAAGAGAGCGAAGAGAAGATTGTATATGACCTAAACGGCCAACGAATTCTCGACACCGAGAACTTGAAGCAAGGTATATACATAATAAATGGCAAGAAAGTGAGGATAAAGTAACTACAACCCCACTAATTATCTAACCTACACAAAGCAAAAGATTCGCACACTGTGTGCGGGTCTTTTGCTTTTATTTACATAATAAATTAAAGTTATATAAAAAATAGTGTTATCTTCGCCACGAATAACTTATAGCTATGAGAACCATTTTCACATACCTATTTGCATTGCTGCTTATTGCCGCGTGCGGAAAAGTGGAGAGAAGAAGTGCTGCGAACAACATTCTGCCAATACCGCGCAGCATTGAGATGAGAGACGGCTCGTTTACATTCGGTAACGAGACCGCAATCGTAATAGTCTCACCCGAGGAGGAGAAAGCCACACTCCACGCTTTGCTCTCCGGGGCTGTTGCCGACATCAGTGGTGGCAAGGGGAGCACCATTACCCTGCAAAGAAGCGACAGCGTGGCGGGAGTAACGTCGCCCGAAGGTTATAGCATTGCTATTGGCAAGAGAGATATCACTGTAAAGGCCACAAGCGGTGCGGGCCTGTTCTATGGTGTGCAGACAATACTGCAACTTATGGAGAGCGACGGCACCATACCCGCTTGCGAAATAACAGACGAGCCGGCATTTGCCTACCGAGGAGCAATGCTCGACGTGAGCCGACACTTCTTTGGAAAAGAGTTTGTAAAGAAACAGATTGACGCCATTGCACAGTTCAAGATGAACCGCCTGCACCTGCACCTTACCGACGCTGCAGGGTGGCGCATAGAGATAAAAAGATATCCACGCCTCACAGAATTTGCAGCCTGGCGCAACCCCGGCCCGTGGCAGACCTGGTGGCACGGCAGCCGACAATATGTGGAGGAAGGCAGCGAAGGTGCCTATGGCGGATACTACACACAGGAGGAGATTCGAGAACTTGTGGCATACGCTGCAGAGCGCCACATAACAATAATTCCCGAGATTGAAATGCCCGCACACAGCGAGGAGGTGCTCACCGCCTATCCCGAGCTATCCTGCACGCACGAGCCCTACAAACAGGCCGATTTCTGCGTGGGCAACGAGCTCACCTATGAATTCCTTGAGAACGTGCTCACCGAGGTGATGGAGCTCTTCCCAAGCGAATATATACACATTGGTGGCGATGAGGCCGGCAAAGCGTCGTGGCCCACCTGTCCACTATGCCAAAAACGTATGAAAGAGGAGGGGCTGAAGGATGTGAACGAGCTGCAGAGCTACCTCATCAGGCGCATAGAAAGATTTGTAAACAGCAAGGGAAGGCAAATTATCGGTTGGGACGAAATTCTTGATGGAGGACTTGCCCCAAATGCCACAGTGATGTCGTGGCGCGGCACCGAGGGAGGCATTGCTGCCGCCAACAGCGGACACAAGGCTATAATGACACCGGGCGGATATTGCTATCTTGACTCTTACCAGGATGCTCCCCACACACAGCCAATGGCATTCGGTCCCTATATGCCGCTGGAGAAAGTCTACTCCTATAACCCCACCGCCGGGCTCGACAGCGAGAAGGCCTCATACATCTATGGCATACAGGGCAACCTGTGGACCGAGTATATCCCCACAGAGGAGCTTGTGGAATATATGATATACCCACGTCTGCTTGCCATTGCCGAGATTGGTTGGAGCAACCCCAAAGAGCGCAATTACCCCGGTTTCAGGGAACGCGCCATAAAAGCTGTTGAGAAGCTTCGTAACAACGGTTATAACGCATTTGACCTTGCCAATGAATTTGGGCAGCGCAAGGAGGCCTGCACACCTGTGGAGCACCTCGCTGCCGGCTGCGCGGTTACATACACTCAAGCAGCACCGTTCAACGAGAAATACAATGCCGGTGGCGAGATGGCACTCACCGATGGCATACGCGGCGGCTGGACATATACCGACAAAAGATGGCAAGGCTTCATAAGAGGAGGTGTGGATGTAACCATTGACCTTGGTAATGAGAAGGAGCTGACCTCAATAGCCGCCGATTTTATGCAGATGTGCATACCCGATGTGTGGTTCCCCGCCAAGGTTACAATTTCGTTGTCGAGCGACGGGGAGACATTCAGGGAGATTGCCAACATAGAGCATAACGTTGTCCGGGATGAGGGACTCTCTTTCAAGAACTATGGCTGGGAAGGCAAGGAGAGAGGGCGCTTTGTGCGCTACCGTGCCGAATGTGGGCCGCAGCGCGGATGGCTCTTCACCGATGAGATTGTGATCAAATAACCTATATACGACTAAGAGACACAAAAAGACTTATGACTAAAAGATTTTTTTTCAGGAGTATAATAGCACTGGCTGTTGCACTGCCTATGAGCATAGGAGCTCAGACCAATGTGAACAGAGAGAAGTATCCCGATTATAGCGACAGGATTAACCCCGACTGGTCGTTGGTTAAGCAGAGTGGCGCACAGAAAAGCGCTTCACGTGCCACAGAAAGCCAAAGGCCTGCATACGTGAACAATGCCGAACTGAAATTCTTCCCACCCGTCTTTAACCAAGACGGTGGCTCTTGCGGCTCGGCATCGCGCATCTGCTATATGTTCACATACGAGATGAACGCCTATCGCGACCTCAACGGCAAGGATGCAAATAACTACTACCCTTCGCACTTCGTGTGGCTGCTCACCAATGGAAACTCGGGCAAGAACGAATTTGTTACCAGCATTGGCGTTCCGTCGGCCGCCACATACGGTGGGCAGACCTACTCTACCCTCTTTGGCAGCCAAGACTGCAGCAACAACGATTTTGGTTGGATGCAGGGATATGACAAATGGTTCGAGGCTATGCACAACCGTATGCTCGAACCAATGAACTTTCCTCTCAACGTGGGCACAGAGGAGGGACGCGAACTTGTAAAGAACTGGTTGTGGAACCATAATGGCGACACAAGCTTCAAGGGCGGTGGCATTTGCGGCATCGGCGTGGCAAGTGCCGGTGGAGATTATGATGCAAAAATACCAAACAGCGAAGCTAACCGCAATGCCGGCGTAGTGGGCAAGAAGTATGTAAAGGCCTGGGGACCGGGCGTAGACCACGCCCTCACCATTGTGGGCTATGACGACCGCATTGAATTTGACATTGACGGCAACGGCGTCATTGGCGAGACTGCAAAAGATGAGGTTGGTGCCTGGATTATAGTAAACTCGTGGGGCGCCTGGTGGGGCAACAACGGTTTCATCTACTGCCCCTATGCTTTCGGTGGCCCTGCATTTACCAACGAAGGCACATTCCCCGGCAACTGGTGGCAACCCGAGATTTATAAGGTGAGAAAGGACTACCGTCCCTTGCGCACAATAAAGCTGGAGATGGAGTATTCACGCCGCAGCGAGATGAAGCTGCTGGCCGGCATCTCTTCCGATATAAATGCAACAACCCCCGAGAAGACCATCGAATTTGAGCACTTCAGATATGCCGGCGACGGTAACTATGGCAACACAAACCCTGCACCCGAAATTCCAATGCTTGGACGCTGGGCCGATGGCAAACTGCACCGCGAGCCTATGGAGTTTGGATATGACCTCACCGACCTCACAAACGGGTATGACAGAAGTATGCCACTTAAGTACTTCTTTATTGTGGAGACAAGGTCTTGGGCAAAGGGCTCGGGAAAGATACACAACGCCTCAATCATTGACTATGAGTTTGACCGTAGCGGCCTTGAGACACCTTTTGACATTGCCGATGGCGTGGAGATACGCAATGCAGGCAACAAGACAATCATATCGGTTGTGGTATATGGCGAGGAGTACTACTCACCCAACAACTTCTCACTGCTTGACCGCACACTGTCGTGGACAAGCCCCATACGTTCGAGCAAAGTGGTAAAGGGCTACAGAATTTCCAACAACGACGGCCTGATAGCCGAGGTTGATGCCAACACCTTCAAATATAATCTTCCCCAGGGAACTGCACTCGAAGGAACATTCTTCTTGGCTGCACTATACAGCGACGGCACAGAATCGCAGAAGGTTGCCATTCCCGCCCCGGCAGTAAAAGAGGAGGAGAACCAGGTAATAAACCTAAAGAAATCGGGGTTCACAATTTCCGATATTTTTGACAGCAAATACGAGAACGCAACAATAGAGTTCTACATAAAGCCCAATTCACTCTCCAACTGGAACCAGACTGCAGGCCCGGGATGGGGCAAGTTTATGATGCACGCCAATGCCGACGGCACATTCACTGCCGGTTGGGACGTTGGCCAACACCGTCTGAACTCACCGGCCGGCACGCTGAAGGTTGGCACCTGGACACACATTGCGCTTGTAGTAAAGGGCAAGTCAATGGCACTATACGTGAATGGAGAGCGCAAGACAACCGTATCGTCATCAATGTACAGCGGCATTGGAGGTTTTGGTGATCTAAGATTCGAGTCAGGCGGCAGAGACGCCTGCGATGCAAGCTTTGACGAGATACGTATATGGAACAAAGTGCGCTCTACCGTTGAAATAAAGAACAGTATGAAAGCCGATTTCACAGGCAGCGTTATGCCTGATGGCCTCATTGCATACTACAAAGGCAATGTCATTGACATCAACGGCACAAAGGCACTGCGTGAATACACCACAGGCAACCACGCCGAAATATTCGGCAGCAGTTTTGTTCAGGAGACAAGAACACCGGCACTTGGTGAAACCAAAGCCACTCTATCGGCAAGCATCAACCCTGCAAGCAGCAACATAACAGTGGGAACCCCCACTACCTTCACTGCGGAATACAGCGATGCCGTAACAAAGATAACCTGGAGCATACAGGATGCAGGCATCAACAACCTGTCCATCACAAGCCCCACTGTAATCTTCACCTCGCCCGGCGAAAAGAGTGTTACAATGACAGCCGAGGATAACAAGGGTAACACAGTGAGCGACACAATAACAGTAACTGTAAACGAAGAGGCCAACCCCGACGCCACTTTCAAGGCAAGCAAAGAGCGTGTGGTACTTGGCGAAAAGGTCTCATTCATTGTGCAGAACCCGCAGCTTGGTTTCTCTTATGAGTGGGATATGCCCGGCACTGCCGAGGGCAAGGCATACGGCCTGCACGCAAGCGCATCATACGAGGAGACAGGCCTGAAGAGAGTAACCCTGAAGGCCACATCGCTGAACAGTGGCAAGAGCGCTACATCAAGCATTGAGATGAATGTGATTGAATCGGCGCCCTCTGCTGCATTCGAGGTGAGCCCCGCAATTATACTCAAGGGCGAGAAGACCTATCTGAAAGACCAATCGAAATTCTATCCCTCGAACTGGCAATGGAGCATTGAGAGCAACGAGAAGAGGTATGTGATATATGGCCAGAACAGCAGCTTCACCCCCACCGAGAGTGGTGTATACAATGTAACACTCGAGGCCGGAAACGAGGTTGGCAGCAACAGCCACACACAGGAGCGCGCACTCATAGTGTGCAATGCCGACAGCAAGAACGGTCTCAACTTCAGCGGCCGCGACAACGCAAAGGTAACAGCCAAGACAAACGGTTTCTCGGGCCTCAATAACACAATAACCGTTGAGTGGTGGATGCGCCCCGAAACGCTAAAGGACGACTGCCTTGGCATTGGAGAGTCGCACTCAACATTCCTGCTAACCACAAAGGCCGATGGAACAATGTGGCTATCGGCAAACGGCAAGTCGGGAAAGAGCAACTCCGGTTTTGTAATCCCCAACGAATGGCATCACTATGCAGTGATACTCGAGGGCAATTATGCCGATTTCTATCGCGACGGTAAGCGCTATGGAACAACCTACATCTCAAGCAGCGCCTACATTCCATCGCTCGAGAGTTTCAGCATCGGACACGATGATGCTAAGATGAACGGTCAGATTGACGAGTTGCGTGTGTGGACAGGCAGTGTCAAAGGCAGCGCGCTGCTTGCAGTTTGCAACGCGCCCATAGAGGCCCCTGCAGAACACAGCAACCTTGTGCTCTACTACGACTTCAACCAGAGCGGCGGCAATGTGATTGACCGCACGGCAAATGGCAACGACGGAGTGCGCAGTGGTTTTGGACCCGACGGCGATGCCTGGGGCCTGTCGCGCGGAGTATTCTGCCTGAACACCAACCCAAACAACAAGGGTGGCAACGTATCAAGCAAATATCTCACCAACTACTATAACCAGTTCAAATATGACAGCAGCAAGAGTGTCAATGGCAGCGTAAGCAACCGTTTCTATGCACTGACCGGCTGGACTCTTGAGAACGCAACGATAAACGGCAACATCACAACCGGCGCACACGTAGACAAGCAGAAGGATTGCTACCTGACAGTAACCACCGGCTGGGACGGTTTCTCAACCACAGTGAGCAACCACAAGGTTTATCAAACAGTAACCCTGCCTGCCGGCAACTACAAGTTCACTGCAAAGTATGGCAACTGGGAAGGCCAGTGCGACAACAGCTACATTGCTGTTGGCAGCGGAAAGAATATGCCCGGAACGGCAAGCATTGAGAATGCGATAGCCTATTCAAGGATGGTGGACAAGAGCATCGCAATGCAGAATAGTGTAGAGTTCAGCCTTGACGAGGAGAGCCAGGTGTCGCTTGGCCTTATCATAAATATGAACGGTAAGATATGTATGACCATAAAGGAGTTCACCCTTGAGAGCGACAACACCGAATATCTCGAAGCAAACGGTGAGACAACAGCCATAGAGTGCATTATGGAGAACTTTGAGAGTGAAGCCGACAATGCTATCTATGACCTTCAGGGCCGCAAGGTCCTCAAGCCCACAAAGGGAGGCATATATATTAAGAACGGAAAGAAATACCTTGTAAAATAATTCCAACAGATATGAAAAAGCAAGTTGCAAAAACAATTGTTACATTGTTAATTACTTTTGCGGCAATTATTGTTGCCTCATCGTGTTCATCATCAAAAAACAGTGGAGCAGGAAAAACAGTTGTAGCACCCAAGAGCCAGGTGCAACTGTATGCCGAGGACACAACAGCAACCACGCTGAGGGCCTGGGCCAGCTATAATGGTTTCCCAAGGCAGAACCTTGAGCAGTTTGCAGCAATGAAAGCACGTGCAGAGCTGTCGAGAATGGTTTCGGCGTTGGCAACAAACAGCATTGCAGAGTTCGTAAACAAGAAGAGAGGCGAAGAACTCATCAGCAAGGATACTATTGCTGAGAGGATTACATTGGTATCGAGTAACCTGTTGATAGGTAGCAGAGTGGTTAAGTCGGAAAGATACAGGCTTGCAGACGGAACACACACAGCCTATGTGTGTGTAGAGATGGACCCGGCAGCACTTGCCGCCACACTTCAGAAGCAGGAAGAGATAATCAACCTGTTCCTCGAGTATGAAGAGATGAGTGCAGATTTCAACTCTCAGGATTTCAACGAGACAATGGAGAAGTGCTTTGAGGAGTTCCGCACCAAGAAGGGCAACTGATGACAATGGCCTACAAGCAAAAGATACAAATATTGAAACAGATCATCTATGTATAAGTTTGAACCCATTTTAAAATCAATGCTGTGGGGCGGCGAAAAGCTTATCCCATACAAAGGAATAGAGAGCACAGCACACTCTGTGGGCGAGAGCTGGGAGATTTCGGGAGTAAAAGGTAATGAATCAATTGTTGCCGAGGGCCCGGACGCCGGTATGAGCCTTCCACAGCTCATTGCACGCGACAAGGGTGCCCTGCTGGGGCAGAACAACTACGAGCGTTTCGGCAAAGAATTCCCATTGCTCATAAAGTTTATCGATGCACGTCAGGACCTATCCATACAGGTTCACCCCAACGATAAATTGGCTTGGGAGCGCCACCTGTCAAAGGGCAAGACCGAGATGTGGTATGTTGTGGATGCCGACCCGGGCTCGCGCCTGCGTTCGGGCTTTGCCAAGCAGGTTACCCCCGAGGAGTATGAGCAGAGCATTGCCGACAACACCATCACCAACCTGTTGCAGGAGTATGACATACACGCAGGCGATGTATTTTTCCTTCCCGCCGGACGCATACACTCAATAGGCGCAGGAGCGTTTATTGCCGAAATTCAGCAGACATCGAACATCACCTATCGCATCTATGATTTCAACCGATGCGATGACAACGGCAACCCGCGCGAGCTGCACACCGAGATGAGCAAGGCGGCAATAGACTACACCGTGCTTCCCGACTACCGCACCTATTACGATGCGCAGCCCGACAAGGCTACACAGTTGGTATCGTGTCGCTACTTCACCACGGACATCTACCGCCTGACAAAGGAGTATGAAATGCCGCTGACCGAGCTCGACTCGTTTGTTATTCTCATCTGCACAAAGGGTAACGGCACCATAACCGACAACAATGGAGAGTGCATTACCGTGAGACAGGGCGAGAGCATACTTGTTCCAGCAGCTACAGCGGGGCTCAATATTTGCCCCGAAGGGGAGATGGAACTTCTTGGAAGCTGGATAGTTGAGTAAACAATAAGAGATTGACTTTTGTGTATTAACAACCAAAAGTAAGAATTTTTTATTAATATAATATTTCTTTATTATGAAAAGATTATCATTTATTGTTGCGCTATTGGTTATTGTAACCGGCGCATTTGCACAGAGTGGTGCTATGCAGACAAACACTTCTGAAAGCAGATATTACGGAAATATTTTTGGTAAGATGACTAATGATAATTATGGTCGTTTATATATAGGCTATAATCCTATCAACGCAGATTGGGAAGAAGAGGGCGAAAGTGATTGGGAGGATATGTACCCAATGAATCACGGCTTGACACTTGGCTATATGCACGCCAGCAATATCGTTAAGTCTTTACCTTTTTATGTTGAGTATGGTGCTAATTTTGCTTGGGCATTTGGCAAGTATGATGACAAGGAAACATATAATGAACTTTCGTGGAAAATGGAAAACAAACTGAATATCTTTTCTATAAATGTTCCAGTGAATTTGGCTTTCCGCTTCTCTTTTGCCTACAACGGTTTCTCTGTAACTCCATATTTGGGCCTTAACTTCAGAGTCAATGTGGCAGGCACCACCAAACAGAGCCTTATCAGTAAATATAAAGATGGAGATGCCACCTATACAAGTACACAAATCGTGAAATATAAGCTGTTCAGCTCTGACGAGACAAACTTGGAAGATGAGGATGCCTGGGATATAGACAAAAGCGGGAATGAAACAACAAGGGAGGCTACTACCGGTATGGGAGACTATGCTTTCAAGCGTTTCCAGGTTGGTTTCAACGTTGGCGTTGCTGCAAGCTATAAGAGACTGCACTTTGGCATAGGTTACGTTGCCGACTTTAATAACTTGGTGAAGTACGATGATGATGATGATTTTGAATGTAAGCTCGGCGTTCCAACAATTTCATTGGGCATTACATTCTAATAGAGGAAATGTTTTCCTGAATAGTAAAAGATACACTGAATAACATAAATGGAGCGGCCCCAAAAGAAAATTGGGTCGCTCCATTTTTTTGAAAAGTTGCATAAAAAGAGCTGTTTAATGGCTTGCAAAGCCCGAAAAGGCGCAGCTTAATAAGTGTAAATGAGCATTTTCAAGGGCGAGTATAACAACAAAAGAGCCTTTTTGAAGCCTTTTTATGTTTTATCAACCAAGATACTCCTTTGCTGCCATTGCACAACGTTCACCGTCCACTGCCGCAGATACTATGCCGCCTGCATAACCGGCGCCCTCGCCGCAAGGGAAAAGCCCGGCCAGCTGAACGTGCTGCAAGGTATCGCTGTCGCGCACTATGCGCACAGGGGAAGAGGTTCGCGTTTCAACACCTATCATCGTCGCCTCGCTTGTGAGGAAACCACGCGACATACGCCCAAACTGCTCGAAGCCACGCTGCAAGCGTGTGGAAACGAACTTTGGTAGCCAAAAGTGAAGGGGCGAAGATATAAGCCCGGGGGCATAGGAGCTGCGGGGAAGGTCATAACTCAACTTGCCACGCACAAAATCGGTCATTCGCTGCGCAGGGGCTGTTTGCTTGCGGTTGCCCATCACCCAACACAGGCGCTCCAAACGCTCTTGAAAATTCATCACACGCAGAGGCGAATCATCGGGCACAGGCTCTATGCCGTCGCACTCAATCTGCATCTCGGGCAGCAGCACATCCTCGGGGTTCACCTGCACCACCATTCCCGAGTTGCTCCACGCACCGCCACGATGCGAGGGCGACATTCCGTTCACAAGCAACTCCTGAGCTGCCGAAGCCGACGGGATTATGACACCGCCGGGACACATACAGAAGCTGTAGACGCCACGCCCATCGACCTGAGTGGTGAAGCTATACTCTGCGGCCGGCAGGTATTTTCCACGCCCTTTGGGCGAGTGATACTGTATCTGGTCAATCAGTTCCGATGGATGCTCCAAACGGACACCCACAGCAAAGCCCTTTGCCTCAAGAGCTATATTATTACTATTGAGCCAACGATAGACATCCTTGGCCGAATGGCCTGTTGCAAGTATGACAGCATCGGCCAACAGTTCTCCGTTGTTTGTCCTTATTCCACAAACCTTGCCGGCGTTTAGAAGTATCTCCTCCATACGAGTCTCAAAGAGCACATCACCGCCGCACTCTATTATGTGATTGCGCATATTCTCAATGACGCGGGGAAGTTTGTCGGTGCCAATGTGGGGGTGCGCATCGGAAAGTATTGTGGGGCTTGCCCCGTGCTGACAAAAGACATTGAGCACACCATCTATGTTGCCACGTTTCTTGCTGCGGGTGTAGAGTTTGCCGTCGGAATAGGCACCCGCACCACCCTCGCCAAAGCAGTAGTTCGACTCGGGATTCACGGTGTGTGTGCGCGAAATGTTGGCAAGGTCTATCTTGCGTGTGCGCACATCCTTGCCACGCTCCACCACAATTGGGCGAAGGCCGTTCTCTATGAGTTTTAGAGCAGCAAACAGGCCCGCCGGACCGGCACCCACAACAATCACCGGGCGTTTGCCCTCTACGTTGGGATAGTCCCGTGCTATATATTCATCCTTGGGTGGCATCTCATTCACAAAGACACGCACTGTGAGGTTAATGTAGATGGTGCGCTGCCTTGCATCAATGCTGCGTTTCAACACACGCACGCCATTTATGGTGCGCACATCCATTCCTTTGGTGTTGGCGATGTAACGTGCGAGAGACTGTTCGTTGGCAGCTTCGTGTGGCTGCACCCTTAATTGAAATTCGTGTATCATACTTTTTAAACGGAAAAGTTAAAACGGAAAACCATTCACATTTCACCTCCAAAATTATCCAAACACTAAGCGGAAGGCCTCCTCTACTTTATTAACCGGGAGCACCTCAATGCCGAAACGTGAGGTGTCGAGCCCTTTGGTGTTGCTCTTCGGTATTATAATCTGCTTGAAACCGAGTTTCGCAGCCTCGGCAATGCGCTGCTCTATGCGATTTACGGGACGTATCTCACCCGAGAGGCCTACCTCGCCTGCCATACATATTGTGGGCTCTATCTCAACATCCATATTACTTGAAAGTATGGCGCTTATTACAGAAAGGTCAATTGCGGGGTCATTCACACGCAAGCCACCGGCAATGTTAAGATAGACATCCTTCTGCGCAAGTTTAAAACCTACGCGTTTCTCTAATACTGCAAGCAACATATTCATACGACGGCTGTCGAAACCGGTTGCCGAGCGCTGTGGTGTGCCATAGGCGGCTGTGCTCACCAATGCCTGGGCCTCTATGAGAAACGGGCTCACACCTTCAATGGCCGAGGCTATTGCCACACCGCTCATTCCCTTGTGGCGGTCGCTCAAAAGGAGCTCCGAGGGATTGGTAACCTGGCGCAACCCCTCACGCCGCATCTCATATATACCAAGCTCGGCAGTGCTGCCGAAACGGTTTTTAATGGAGCGTAGAACGCGATAGAGATAGTGTTGGTCGCCCTCGAACTGAATAACAACATCCACAATGTGCTCAAGAATTTTGGGGCCTGCAATGGCACCGTCCTTTGTTATGTGGCCTATGAGAATGACCGGCACGTTATTCTCCTTGGCAAATTTAAGCAACATTGCGGTACATTCGCGCACCTGCGACATACTGCCGGGAGAGGAGTCCACCGCTTCGCTGCACATTGTCTGTATTGAGTCTATCACCAACAGCTCGGGCATCACATTCTTTATGTGCGTGAAAATTGTTTCGAGCGACGTTTCGCACACAATGTGGCAGTTGCCGCTTGTGTGGGGTATGCGGTCGGCACGCAGCTTTATCTGCTGCACACTCTCCTCACCCGAAACATAAAGGACCTTACGCTCGGGCATCCCAAGTATTGTCTGCAACACAAGTGTCGATTTGCCTATTCCGGGCTCACCGCCAAGGAGCACAAGCGAGCCAGGCACAAGACCACCGCCAAGCACACGGTTAAGCTCTGCATCGCACATATCCATTCGGGGCAGTGCATCTGTTGCCACACTGTCGATGAGCACAGGCTGTGTCTGCAAACGCTCCCCTGCCACCGTGCTTGCCGCACGCGCCGCAGGGGTGTTGCGCACCACCTTCTCCACAAAGCTGTTCCACGCACCGCAAGAGGGGCACTTACCGGCCCATTTAGGAGACTCATAGCCACAGCTATCACACAAAAAAACACTCTTTTCTTTTGCCATATTTACTTATTATAACCTTTTTAGGCCTTCTACATTATTGGGAACCAAATGAACACCGCCACGTCCCAAAGAGCGTGAGAAATTATTATCGCCGCGAAGTGTTTAGGGAAGAAACGGTAGAGCAAACCCCACGCTGCACCAGCCACCAGGGCTGCCATTGTGAGCATAAAGTTGAACGACCCGGCGTGCACAATGGCATAGATGAGCGTGGTTACCACAAAACCAATGTTGCCATTCCACTTAT
>JAEIGA010011929.1_pt1 | contig 13174 bp, 9 predicted proteins | sample 9270691 | NCBI WGS metagenome assembly JAEIGA01 (sample SAMN17057246, study PRJNA624740) | gut metagenome | biome: biome; isolation source: fecal sample | host: Bos grunniens | place: China: Xizang | collected 2019 | reverse complement strand
GTAAGTTTATTTTCTTTGCAGCGATAGCGATAATATTGACATACGTCGGAATAACGCCAATAGCATGTCAGCTGATATATCTGGCATTCACGATTGTTTTTATGATAATATTTCTTATTGTAGGAATATTTAAATAGAGGAATTCAGAGTTCAGAGCTCAAAGTTCAGAGCTCAAAGTTCAAAGTTCATAGCTCAGAGTTCAGAAAAAAAAGATTCGTCAATGTCGCGGAAATCGCTGATGTTGACGATTTCTTTTTCTTTTAATATGATGAATGTCGGGAACCTTCCTAATGTTATGTCAATGGCTTCGTGAGGCATGATATGCCAATAGGAACACCCTTCTGTCATTGTCTCTTCTCTGAAGTTCAAGATGCCATCACGACTTCCCCAGATGAAGACATTCACATTATCGGGACTTATGTCGTTGTTCTTCATCATCAGCGATAGTTTCTTGACACCCAGACGACAATATTTACATCCAGAGCTTACTACAGCGACAATTTTATCGCCTTTAGTCTCGAAAGCAGAAACAGAGTCGAAGACGATGTCGTTATCGACGAAATCCATCTTAACGACTTTATCGAGAGTCTCGTAAAAATCGACGGAACTTATCTCTTTTTCAGAAGAATAAATCATCTTATAAACAGAATCCATCGGTGTCACGACAAAAGGAATTATCACAGCAGCAGCCAATAATATCCTTTTGACAAACTTACTCTGCGTCTCTGTGTCTCTGCGTCTCTGCGTCTTAATAAAAAACAACATCACTATAACCACAACATTCTTGATTATAGATTCAAGCGGACTCAGTTCCACCAATTCCCCGAAGCAATGACAGTTGCTGTCATTTCTAAATATCATGACATAAATTAAAAACAAAGTAAAAAGAATCTGCACGCTTAAAGTAGCTTTCCATGCAAATTTATAACACATCTTGAATATAAGCATGAGGCCTAAGACAAGCTCGCCGGCAATGAGCAGTCTTGAAAACAAAGTCGTTAGCAGAAAGTTAAAAACATCGAAGCTATAAACATAAATCTCAAAGTCATCGATAGATATTAATTTAAGAATGGCAGCGATGATAAACATGCCGCCAATACCATATCGTAAAACTTCTTTGAGAATATCTATCTTCAACTCTTATTTATTTACGTTTACATTTAAAGACTCGTAAATCATCTTCTTCAGTCTCAGACTCTCTTCAACTACATGAACGTCTTCACTCTTACCTTTAGGGTTATCAAGTTTAAGATTTTTCTTCAAAGAGAATCTATACTTCATATCATCCAGGCTGCCACCAATCTTTATGCCCAATCTTCTGAATGGCCATGGATTAGAAATACCCAGTCTGTAATCGAAGGTCATGTCTAGCTTATGACGTCCGCCCACCACTGCCTGATATTTATCCAAGGCAATGAGTGTAGGATAAACGTCTATTTCGCTCTTGAATGCCGTTATTTCAACAGACAGTTCATCAATCTGATTATGATTCTTATCTTTGAAGTTAAGCATTCTAGCTATCTTTCTAAACGTAGCATTGTCGAGAACCACCAAGTCTTTTCCGTGAATAGCTGTCGCCCCTCTCAATGTCGAGAACTTCACCTCATAGTTAGATTTAAGGTATGTCTCCGCTGCGATATGAAACTCAGCCTTACCAGCGAAAGAGCTCAGCATTGGAACAAGAGTATCGAGTTCTGGTATGATATTTATCATCTCAGCGATATCGATATCAAGGAGGTGGAAGTCGAAGCCTACATACAGATGATTCCTACGTGCTGATTTATACATCGCGGTGAGCATCATCGTTGCTGCGTCGCTGGTGAAGCCCATTTCGTTCAGCACCAAGATACCGTCTTTCACGGTAAGGCCTCCTCCGATATTAGACAAATTCATATCACCGGCTATGGCTTTTTCTATCTTTGTGTTCAAAGTGACATCAATGCCTAGAGGCACCATAAATGGTTCTTGTTCTTCTTCGATAGTATCTGTCACAGCGACTTCTTCTGCCACCATAGCAGTATCGCCCATTCCGCTGAAAATTTCCATAATCTCATTAACATCGGTATAATGTGACACAAAGTCGAGATTACCTTTCAAGAGCGCTTCTTTTCTTATGAACTCGTCAACATTTGTAAACTTGCCTTCCAACTCAAAGTCGGAATTTCCAAGCGCAATGCTACTATTGTTGATTTGAATTCCTGTTGTGTCGTAGTTGAAATCGATGGAAGGGATATAGACAGGAGTTAGCAAGTCTTTCATCGTGAAGACAGCCTTGTTTAGTTTTATTCCAGCATGAGGATTCCATTGCAAGAGAATATCTTCCTGGTCATCGTCGTAATTTGCTGACACGTTGAAGTCGAGGTTCTCTGTTGCGAAGCTCATATCTTCTCCCATATTGAAAGAAAGGCTGTCGCCGGAATAGACAGCTATGTAAGAAGCGTCATTGTTTTCCTTCATGAACATAGCGAGGGTTCCTTTAGGATTGTCGGTATAGAACACCATATCATCCATAGCCGCATCTATCCTTGAGAAAGAATAATCGGCGAACACCGACATCGGCTCTTTCTCATCCATGATATTGGATATCTGTACGTCTATTCTATAATCTTTTAGATTTGCCACTATCATATCCGACACCTTGGCATCGAAGTTCGCTCCGCTTATCTCAAGAGCTGCCAGACTGTTGCTCAAGTCTTCAGATGCTGTGTTTGGCAAAGTGAGGTCTATATTCAACTTATCGCTATTGACAGCGATAGTGTCGTAATAGATTACGTTCATATTTTCCCATTGCATATTGCCGTCAACCTTAGCCTTCATGAAATCCATCGTTGCGAGTTGATGGCTGTTGACTTTTGCATTACCGTTAAGTCTTATCATACCTTTGGCAATTATTCCTTCCGGCATGAACGACTGCAGTTCGTCGAGGTCAGCATTAGCTTTGAGATTTATGTCGCAATACATCTTATTCATCACGTCTTTAATAGTGCCAGAGACAGCCACAGACGAGTTTGACATATTAGCATTAAACGAGTTAAGATATATATTGGATTTATCATTAAGGTCGAGTTCAGCTTTTATTGAGGTGTTAAGGTTGGTTATTGGATAAGGCAACATTTCTGGCATTGCCAGCATACCGTTGTTATATGTAATCTCCGCATCCACTTGAGGCATAGATGTCTCGTTATAAACGCCATCCACTTTAGCAGAGATATTCAATTCGCCGTCAACATCTATTCCGGCGAGTAAATCTTCGCGCATCGAAGCTGGAATTAGTTCGATGAGTTCTTTTATTATTAAGGTATTTGTTTTGAGGTCGAGATTTACGACGATGTCATCGCCAGGCATTGAAGCCTCGCCGATGAAGTCGATAAACATATTATTAAGAGCGATTTGTGAGTTGCCGAATTCAACATCCATTGTGCTTAACGAAACATTAAGCGGCGAGATGAACCTGATGTCTGCTTCTTTAACCAAAGCCTCGTCATCCATGACGAACGACAAGTCGTTGACAGACATTTCCACATTGCCGTTAACGTTGTCGTAGTTGTTGACGTCGCCCTTATATCTAAAGGTGAGAGATTTAAATTCAGCGATTTGTCCTTCGCTTTCGTATAAAAGATCAGAAGAAGAAACATCAATGTCGGCTTTAAAGTTATCGCCGAGCATCTCTGCTTCTCCCTCTGCTTTTAAATTGTTAAGTTTTACAGCCATTGACAATGAATCTGTCAGTTGTTGATAAACGAGTTCGTGCATCGACAAATCCATGTCACCTGCAAGGAGATTATCTTTCATCTTACCTTTTGCCGCCATATTGAAACCACTGATATCAGCGATTATTCCCACAGAGAGGTCTGCATAATTCACGTCAACGTCATTGAATTTGAGCAATGCCAAATCTATGGCGTAAGTAAATTCCGAGCTCTCATCGTCGGTATCAGGTTTCGACGGAGGGAAGATGTCAAGATTAGAGCTGCCTTGTTCATCAACGAAGAGGTTGACATAACCACCGTTAAGCCTACATTCATCGATGAGGATATGATTTTCGTCAAGAAATTTCTTGACATCCACCGAAACAACACATTCTTCAATATAAGCCAGTGTATCTGACGGGCTTCCTACCATCGGATTCACCAGCACGACATCATTTATTTCCAGTCCAACTTTAGGGAAGGACTTGAAAATGGTGAGGTCGGCTTTTTCTATACTGAAATCGCAGTTGATAAAATTAGGCGCTTGGTTTCTCACTATTGACGTCAATCGAGCTGGAGTCACCACAAACCAGCAGACGAGAGCCACTGTCAACAATATGAGACCCAACAAAGAGCCTAGACTTATCAGTGTTATTTTCAGTGTTTTATTCATATTTATTTAGCTCTAACGAGGTCATAAGTAGCTCTAAGTCCTTCGTTATTATATTTGAATTTTGTTGAAGAAAGCTCCAAGATATTACAATATTGAGGAACTAAACCACCAAGTTCCATTTCGTAATATTTGAAGAACTTATCTTTAGCGCCTTCATCAAATTCCCAAGTAAACTCAGAAGCTTCTTCTTCCTGAACGTCATCTCTGAGGTCCCATTCTTTGCCGGTGCCATTGCTGTAATACACTTCAAAGTATTGCTCATCAACGGTCATCCATTTACCGACAATCTGATTTTTGTCAATATTGGCGTTATCACCGCCTCCTGCTCCGCCACAAGAACTGACGAAGAAAGCGACAAATAACAATGCTATAAATCCTAACTTTTTCATATTAATATTTTTTACTAATATTCTTATTTAGCTGCTATCATTTCGATTTCTACGAGAACTTCTTTAGGAAGTGTTCTAACTGCGAAAGCTGCTCTTGCTGGAGGATTTTGAGCGAAACGTTTGCCATAGACTTCGTTCATTGCTGCGAAGTTAGCCATGTCGCTGAGCAAGCATGTTGATTTCACTACGTTGTCGAATGTGTAACCAGCTTCTGTCAAGATACCTTCAAGGTTTTTCATGACTTGCTCTGTTTGTTCGTAGATGCCACCTTCAACGATGTTGCCTGTCTCAGGATTGATTGGAATCTGACCTGAAATGAACAACATACCATTGACCTCGATAGCTTGGCTGTATGGGCCAATTGCACCTGGTGCATTCTTTGTTGCGATAACTTTTTTCATTTTTATTACTTTTTATTGGTTAAACATTTATTTCATCCATTTGTTAAATTCGTTCATACGTTCTGTTACTTTTCTTATGTAATTCTGAGTCTCAGGAAGAAGTTTTCTCTCGAAATATCTGAAGAGCTCTTCGTATGACATCGAGTTGATTTGAGGGATAGCCTTAGATATTTTAGTGTCGCCGCGCAACGCTCTTGCCACATTGCCTGCGCCTGTGTTGTACGACGCTATAACGCATAGGTCGCGACTATCCGAGTTGTTGACGCCTGTGTAATAACGTTTTTCGAGAAGGTACAGATAATGAACGCCCATCTCAATATTATTTTCAGGCTCATATAAATAATTCGCTGTTGGTTTTGCGAAAGGTTTCTTAAGACTTTGCGCGCAGTCTTGTCCCGCTGAACTTGGAACGATTTGCATCAAGCCGTATGCAGGGACATGCGATTTAGCTTTTGGATTGAAAGACGACTCTGTCTGCATCACTGCGTAAGCCAATGCTGGGTTGACATTATATTTGCGGCAATATTTCTCTACTTCCGCTTTATATTGTTCAGCTCTGGTTCTGATGTGGTCGGGAGCAAGGTCAAGTTTCACCTCTATGACTTGACGTTCTTTTCCGTCATCGCCTTTTATCTCTTTCTTTTCTATCTTGACTTCTTCAGCAATTTCCTTCACGCTTTCGTTGAGGTTTTCTTTAGTCACCACTTCGCCTGAAGGTGTCTGCACCTGATTTTCGAGCACTGGTGTCTCTTGCAATGGCATTGCTTTTTCTTTTGAAGAGTCATAGTCTTTGGTTTTGCCTCTGCTAATGATGAGTTCTTTTATTTTGCTCTCTACTTTCTTTTCGAGTTTCTCTTCCGATTGAGCCTCTTCTTTTGTTACTATAATCTCAATGGTTGCCTCGCCTTTTTCAAAATCAACCGTACTGCGGCTGCTGCCATTATCGGAATATTCGACCCATTCTTTATTGGTGCTTTCAACAACATTAGAGCTGCCCCAAATAGCACTCATATCTTTAACAAATTTATTGTAAGCTTCCTGTTCGGCCTTGACATAATCTTGATATTCTTTTTCCAGTTTATTAAGCAAAAGACTATCATTCTGCTTCATCGAGTTCATCATAGCTTCTTGCTCGCGTTTAAATCTTTCAAAATCAGATTCAACTTGAGCGTAAGCCGAACTCAAACAAAACATCAGCAATGACGATATCAATAAGAGTTTTCTCATAGAGGTCGATTTGTACCCGCAAATTTAATACAAATACTTTACAAAACAAATAAGTATTAAATTTTAATTATTAACATCAAATTGTTAATAACCTCTATATCATTCTCGTCTCCGAGGCATCAATTATCGCGGAAATCCTTTTTCTTAGACAGTTTAAGGTCTTGCAGAGCCGAAGCTTTGATATTGATGGTAAAGTTCCAGCTTTTGTATGTTCCGAGCGGAATCCAATTGAAACGCATTTCCCAGCAATGCAAGTCTCTATATATTGTTAAAGAGGTGTAAGAAAGTTTCTTCAGCTCAAAGTCCCAACCTGTCTGAACCGACACCTTCCAATTCTTTGTCAGATTAACGTTTCCGTTAACGCCAAGTGTCTGGATGACTTTTCTGTTATCTTGCATTATATAATTCCAATAGGAAAGGTTGTTGGTATATGTAAGATTATAGCTCAACGACAGAGCCCAATCGGTAGTCCAATCCACATAGTCATCCGGATTAGAGCGTATATCGTTCATTTCCTGTTCAGATGCCAGAGACGAATTTGTCGGGCGGGTCGAGTTTTTGTTCGAGCCTCCTTTCTTCTTGAAAGTGTCATTGTTGAGCGAATAGCTTAAACTGAAGTTCCACGACACGCTGTTTTTTCTGAACAAACGTTTGTTAACATCCCATTCAAACTGGTTAAGCTGTTTCTTTCCTAAAGAGTCGAGGATATAAGGGTCCCAGATACTTGAATATCTAACAGATAAATTCTTGAACAATGTCGTTCTTCCATTAATTGAAAGGTATGAAAATCTAAGCGAGTCTTTCGCCATATCATAACTTCCACTAAAAGTAAGGTCATCAATAAGTTTTATCTTTTTAAGACCTGTGATTGTATCTTTCTTCGATGGCACTTTTATCTCCAGATTATTGCTGAAGCTGTAGTTGATACGTCCTGCCCTGCCTGAAGGCGGCGTTCCATAAATGTTTCCTTGGAACATAGAATACAACTGTTCTATTCCATTGGCATCATAATATGTTCCATAATAATTCCAGAAATCTTTTGAATAGTCGGGGTTGTACGAAATACCGATAGATGGTGTGAATACGTGACGTATCGCTCTGACTGGACCTTTCTTGAAATTGACCTGTCCGTACAATTTGGTCGTCAACGTACTTGATACATCGAAGCTGAATACATTTCTAAATTGGCTGATGGTATCGGTTCTAAGATAACCTCCATTAGGCATGGTACTGTCATTAACCCATTGTTTTTCAAAATATTTAAAATACATCCTATCCAACAATGTCACCGATGTTGTCCATGTGATATGTTTAAACAATTTAATAGGCATGCTGATAGGCACTCTGTGCTGAATACCGTTTTGCAGATTGTTGAGCCAGTTAGGCTTGAAGAACAAGCTATCGGCCATGCTTACGTAATTCTTCGCATTGGCTGTATAGCTGATATATAAATCTTTATACCATCTCTTCTTGGCTGGATTACCCACATTTTTCAATGGATAGACGCGGTTCATATTAAGGGTTAATTCAGGCAATGTCACCGTCATGACACGAGTGAGTGTGTTCTGGCTATGGCTCGCATTGGCTGTGAAATTGAACAGGTCTCCTATTCTAGCCTGATAAGCTACACTTGACTGGAATGTATTGCTCAGATACTCGTTAGACGAGATGGCGTTGTATTTATTATAGTTAGAACTAACGATATAAACGTCGGCAGAGAATGAAGAATTCGGTTTTGCCTTAGGGTCTTGCTTATGCACCCAACGCACTTTGAAGTCGGTGCTTTCGTTATAGTCGGAAGAACCTTTTGTTCCAATTTTGTTAACGGCGTAGCTTCCCGAGAAAGAGCCGTTGTAAGCATATCTCTTGTTGTAGCGCAATGTCGGCTTCACTGCCCAGCTGCCACGTGTGTAGATGTCACCCACGAGTTGCAAATCGACGTATTCGTTGATTCCCCAATAGAAACCACCATTTTCAAAATAGAAGCCTCTGTTGGCCGATTCGCCCCATGACGGAACCAAGATGCCATTACGTTGTCCTTTGGAGTTAGGGAAAATACCGAAAGGAACGCCGATAGGAAGAGGAGTACCTTCCAATTTGAAATAGGCCGGGCCTGTCACGATTTTATCATTAGGGATAACTTTAGCTTTGCCAAAATGGAACTCATAATGAGGATGCTCCTGATTGCTGCATGTTGTGAAAGAACCCGACTTAATATTGATGGAATTATCTTCCATCTTCTTTATCTTAGCTCCATGAATATATCCCATCGCGTCTTCGGTAAACACTTTGGTGATGACACCTTTCTTAGTCTCAAAATTGAATGTCATTGACTCGGAGAGATATTTCTTGTCAGCCTCATAAAAGACTGGAGTGCCATATAATTTACCTGTTGAATCGAGAAGACCTTGAGCAAAGACAGTGCGTTTCTCAAAATCAAACTCTATGAAAGCAGCCTCAATAGTGATGTCTTCATATACGACTTTAGCATCACCATAATAATAAATCTTGTTCTTTTTATAATCCTGAACTGTAGAGTCGTTACATGTTCTTTCTATCTTATCGTTGATAAAGCTCTTTTCTTCTGGAGCATTTTCTTCTTTTTCTGGCACTATAGTGTCACTTTTTGTGACAGAATCAATCACAATAGTGTCGTTTTTCAACCTCATTGATGAATCCGTTTCTATAGTGTCGGGAAGAGACGTCTTTGCAAGCAGACTGTCGTGCAATGTATCGTTGACTATAGTATCATATATAATTATAGCATCTTGATTTTCATCAACTTCATCAACATAGCCAAGCGTCCTGCAGCCTGACAAAATCAATGAAATGATAAAGAAAAAAACAAGAAAATATCTATATGTTCTACTAGTCAACAATTTATTTTATATTTTTGTAAAAAATTTACTGCAAATATACGTTTCTTATGCTTAAGTTGCGACTAAATTCTGAAAAACAATTTTTTTTATTTTTTCTAATTCTGATTTGCATCATTATTTCTCCAAACGATGTTCAGTCTCAGAATGGAAAGAAGATTACTTCTGTCGTAATTGATGCAGGACACGGAGGAAAAGACCCTGGTGCAGTAGGCAAAAAATCGAAAGAAAAAGACATCACTCTGAAGATTGCAAAGATGACAGGCGACTATATCAAGAAGAATTGTCCCGACGTCAAGGTCATCTACACTCGCAGCAGCGACGTATTCGTATCACTTATCAGAAGAGCGCAGATTGCCAACGAACATAAGGCCGACTTGTTCATCTCCATTCATTGTAATGCCAACGCATCAGCCAAGCCATACGGCGTGGAGACTTTCGTGATGGGTGAACATAGAAACGCAGCCAACCTCGAAGTGGCTAAAAAAGAAAACGCAGCCATCTTATATGAAGACAACGCCCAAAACGATTACGACAACTTCGACCCTAACAGCACTGAGGCGTATATCATGCTCAACTTCTTTCAGAGCGAACACAAAAGCGCTTCGTTAGACCTGGCCGAGCGTATTCAAGACCAACTCGTCAAAAGAGTAGGAAGAAAAGACAGAGGCGTACAACAAGCAGGATTCCTCGTGCTTTACAAAACAGCCATGCCTTCTGTATTGGTGGAGATAGGCTTCATATCCAACCCTAGCGAGGAAAATTTCATCAGCTCAAACGACGGACAGACTTACATCGCTTCTGCTATTTACCGAGCCTTCCGCGATTATAAAAATGCTTACGACAAAGAAAACTTGATTGAAGGCCCCGCATACGAAGACCTCAGTCCAGCACAAACAGATGACGCAGACAAAACGGTTTATAAAATTCAAATAGAAAGCAGAAGCAGAAAAATAGACAACCCATCACAGCATTACAAAGACTTGGACAATGTCGGATTTTATGAACACAACGGACAATATAAATATACAGCAGGTTCATTTTACACAAAAAAAGAGGCCGACGAATATTGCAAAAGCGTAAAGGAAAAAGGATATACTACAGCTTTTGTAATTGCTTTTAAAAACGGAATAAGACTAAATTAAAATAAAATGAAGGACAGAACAAAATCAATACTTATTGGATTATCGTTCATTGCAGCGGTAATTTTATTCGTCTGGGGATTCAACTTCCTAAAAGGCAAATCATTACTCCGCAATCAGTCTAATTATCATATAGTATGTAACGATTCGCAAGGCTTACTTCCTGGCGACATCATAACAATAAACGGCATGCAAGTTGGAACCATCTCATCATTGAAATTCAATCCAAGCATGAACGGCTCTATTGTCATCGACTTCATCGTTAGCAACAACATAAACATACCTGAAAACAGCACAGTCAAAATTGTGAAGAGCCTTATGGGCAGCGCTCATCTCGACCTAATCTTGGGCAACTCTAATAAACTTGCTCAAAACGGCGACACATTACAGAGCTCTTTCGACCCTGGAACAATGGGCATGATAACAGAGACAATATTGCCTTTGAAAAACGAACTTGAAACATTATTGGCATCTCTCAACACCCTCACCAATAACCTTAACGACATACTCAACTCCGAATTAAAAAACAACATCGACAAAGGTGTCAGAAGCTTCGCCACCTCAATGGATAACATAAGCGTTATTTCTTCTGACATACAAAATCTTACCGATAGCAAAAACGGCAAACTTACTATGATTGTCAATAATCTTGAGACAATAAGCGAGAATTTCAGCACAGTAAGCGATTCATTGAAAAACATCGACTACGCACACCTCGTCAACTCATTGGAAAGCTGTATCGCTGAATTCAACACAATGATGGATGGTGTCAACAAAGGCGAAGGCAGCATAGGACTTCTTATGAAAGACGACAGTTTATATTATAATTTAAACGAAACCGTAGCAACACTGCAATTCATCTTGAATGAAATAAAAGCTGACCCTAAGAAGATAAAATTGAGCGTTTTTTAATAAGAATTTTAGAACTCTAGAACTATTTGACTTTAATAAATGAGACATTACATTTTAATAATATTATTATTCCTGTCATGGAGCGTTTCTGCGCAGAAGAACAAGACTGTCATCCATATCCTGAATGCCGATATGGCCGATTACGACGAACGCCTTGGAAAAGATGTGCAGCGTCTGATTGGCAATGTCGTCATGCGCCAAGATTCTACTTATTTCTACAGCGACAGTGCTTATTATAATGAAAAAAACAAATGCTTCGATGGTTTCGGCAACGTACATATCAACGTAAACGACAGTATCGACATATATAGCAAGTTGTTGAAATATAATGGCGAGACCAAGTTTGCAGAACTGTTTCACGATGTGATTCTTAAAGACGACTCTACGGTCCTACAAACACAGTATATGACTTACGACAGAATAGGACATCTTGCCACATATCCCAACAATGGAACCATAACTCGTAACGACAAGAAACTCATAAGTAAAAAAGGTTATTACAGAGACGACATTAAAGTGGTTTATTTCAGGAAAGATGTCGTTGGAACAATGCCGGATTATAAAATAGTCTCCGACACCTTGGTTTATGACACCGACAACGAGATGATGTATTTCTATGGACCGACTAACATATACAACAAGGAGAACACTCTGACTGGCAATTACGGCTGGTATGACACTGAGAAAGAATTGGCATATCTCGACAAACGCGCCACTCTGAGAAATAAGGAGCAGTCGATGACGGCAGACACTATGTTTTATAACAAGAAAACAGGTTACGCTCAAGCACTCAGCGATGTGATTATAGAAGACACAATCAACAAAGCGACAGTTAAAGGCGAATATGCAGAGATGTGGAGAAACATTGGCAAGTGCATGATAACAGATAATTTAAGAGCATTTTATTACGAAGAATCTGACACATTGTTCGCAAAAGCCGACACACTCTTTGTATATTTCGACACCGTAAGCAACAATGTACAACATATCAAGGCTTTCTATAACGTACGATTCTTCAGAAATGACGTTCAAGGCAAATGCGACTCATTGCATTATGCGCTCGCCGACTCCACAGTTTATATGAGATGCAAACCTGTGATATGGGCCGAGAACGCTCAGATGAGCGGAGACTCAATAAACATCGTCATTAAAGACCAAAGCATCGACAGCCTTTTAATGCGTCCTAACGCATTTGTAATCCAGCAAGATAGCATCAAAGGATTTAATCAGATTAAAGGCAAACAGATAACTACCTACTTCAAAGGAAACGATGTAGATTATATGTACAATGAAGGTAATGCAGAAACTATTTACTGGCTGAGAGACGACGACAGCAGCCTGATAGGCATCAACTTCTCCCAATCATCAGAGATGAATGTCAAGATGAAAAACAAACAGATTTATAATATCAAATATTATAAAAACATCAAAGAAACATTATATCCCGAAGATCAACTGAAAGACAACATGGAATACCTCGACGGATTCTTATGGCTTGAAGAGGAGAAACCGGTTAGAGGAGAGTTTTAGGATTAGAGGAACAGAGGGACAGAGGGAATAGAGGTTTTTTCAAAGGAAAAACCATTTCGTGTGGTTTCGTGTAATTTCGTGGATTATCGTATTCCACGTAGAGCCGCACCGCCGTGCGGCTTAGAGGAACAGAGGAACAGAGGAACAGAGGGATTAGAGGGACAGAGGGAATAGAGGTACAAGAGCGCCTGTAGAGACGTCACCCCTGTGGCGTCTAATCAATTAGGAATTCAGGATTTCAGGTTTAGAGGGATTAGAGGAACAGAGGAACAGAGGGAATAGAGGTTTTTTCAACGGAAAAACCATTTCGTGAAGTTTCGTGTGGTTTCGTGGAT
>JAEIGA010011928.1_pt1 | contig 13176 bp, 11 predicted proteins | sample 9270691 | NCBI WGS metagenome assembly JAEIGA01 (sample SAMN17057246, study PRJNA624740) | gut metagenome | biome: biome; isolation source: fecal sample | host: Bos grunniens | place: China: Xizang | collected 2019 | reverse complement strand
TCTATACCGGCAAAAAGTTTGTCCGCTCAATCCATTCTCTTGAAAATGGATATTTCAGAAACAAGTTTGAGGATGATCTTCCAAAATTTGGAGAATCACAAATGGGAATAGGTGTAATTTCCGATTGCGAGTCCCAGCCTATAACAATAACATCACATCTTGGCAGATATGCGGTGGTGACCGTTGCCAGAATTGACAACATTGAGGAGCTTACCAAAGAGCTTCTTGACAAAAGGCACCATTTTGCAGAACTGTCAGATTCAACCATAAACGCCACTGAGCTTGTTGCCATCCTCATTGGCCAGGGCAATACCCTAAAGGAAGGAATTGAACTTGTACAGCAAAAGATAAAGGGCTCATGCTCTATGCTGGTACTCACAGACCATGCCATCTATGCCGCAAGGGACAAATTTGGCCGTACTCCTATTATAATAGGTAAAAATGACAAAGGGTATGTATGCGCAAGCGAAAGTTCAAGCTTTGACAACCTTGATTATTCTTACGTAAGGGATCTTGGCCCAGGTGAGATTGTGCAGATTACCGCAGACGGCGTGCGGGTTGTAACCCCACCACAGGAGAGGATGCAGATGTGCTCTTTCCTATGGGTTTACTACGGTTACCCAAGTGCCAACTACGAGGGAATAAACGTGGAGGACTCACGTTACCGCAGCGGTGCTGCAATGGCCCGCAGAGACAAGGATGTTGAGGCAGACTTTGCAGCAGGTATTCCTGATTCCGGTGTAGGCCACGCTGTAGGATATGTGAACGAGAAAGGTATTCCATACAAGAGACCTTTTGTAAAATACACCCCTACCTGGCCGCGCAGCTTTATGCCGCAGAACCAGAAAATGAGGGACCTTGTAGCAAAAATGAAACTCCTTCCAAACGAGCAGTTCACCAGAGACCAGAAAATTGTCTTTATGGACGACAGCATTGTAAGGGGAACCCAGCTGAAGGACAACGTGGTAAAACTTTATGACTCGGGAGTGAAGGAGGTACACATGAGAATTGCATGTCCACCGCTCATTTTCCCTTGTCCGTTCCTGAACTTCTCCACCTCACGCAGTTCATTTGACCTTTACGCAAGAAGAATCATCAGAGACCTTGAGGGAACAGAGAACCTTTCAGACGAACTTTTGAAGGAGTATGCCAATCCCGACAGTGAAAAGCACCATGAAATGGTTGACACAATGCGCAAGCACCTGCAGCTTACAACATTGAAATTCCAGAGGCTCGACGATCTTGTAAATGCCATCGGCCTTCCAAAATGCAAGCTTTGTACCCACTGCTGGGACAACAGCAGCTATATGGAGTAACCCCTGCACAAGACAACAATCAAATTATAATACAAAGAGGTGACCCAATATTTTGAGTCGCCTCTTACTTTAACCTGAACATACTATGAAAAAACTGATATTTACCCTATTGGCACTGCTGCTTGGGACAGATGCCTTCACATGCACCAACCTGCTGGTGTCTAAAGGAGCCAGTAAAGATGGCTCCGTTATGGTGAGTTATGCTGCAGATTCGCACACCCGTTACGGTACACTTGTATACATGCCCCGTGGCAGCCACCCTCAGGGCGAGATGATTGAGGTGAGGGAATGGGGCAAGGAGAGATTCCTTGGCTATATACCGCAGGTCCCTTACACATATAATGTTATCGGGAATATGAATGAGCACCAGGTTCTTATTGGAGAGTCTACCTGGGGAGGAAGGGAAGAGTTTTTTGATACCACTGCCGTGCTGGACTACGGCTCCCTCATCTACATAACCCTCCAGAGAGCCAGAAGCGCACGCGAGGCTATTGAAATATTCACCTCAATGGCAGACGAGTACGGTTATGCTTCAAGCGGAGAATCCATTTCGTTTGCAGACAAGAACGAAGTGTGGTTTATGGACATAATTGCCCGCAAACCAAAATATGAGAACGGCAAGAATCTCAACAAAGGGGCAATATGGGTTGCAGTACGTATTCCCGACGGATACATCTCAGCCCACGCCAACTGCGCCCGCATCACCACCTTCCCAAAAGATGATCCGCAGAACTGCCTTTATGCAAAAGATGTGGTGGAGCACGCCCGCGAGTGTGGCCTTTATGAGGGGGACGGAAGCGATTTCAGCTTTGCAGATACCTTCTGCCCTCTTGACTTCTCTGCCATGAGAGCCTGCGAGGCCCGTGTATGGAGCTTCTTCCGCAAGCACGGCGCTGAAAATATGGACAAATACATAGATTTTGCAAGAGGCGACAATCCAAAGAACCGCATGCCGCTTTATGTTAAGGCCAAAAAGAAACTCTCTGTAAAAGACGTGGCAGACATGATGCGCGACCACTACGAGGGTACCGAGTTTGACATGACCAAAGGTATTGCCGCCGGCGGCCACGAACTCCCATACCGCTGGAGGCCTTCATCATTTGAGATTGACGGCAAGAAAGGATACAACGAGAGGGCAATTGCCACCCAGCAGACCGGATTCTGGTTTGTAGGCCAGTGCCGCAGCTGGTTGCCAAACGAGATTGGCGGTTTGTTCTGGTTTGCCGTTGACGATGCCGGAACATCACCACTTTCTCCTTTCTACGCCTGCTCGGAGGGAATCTCAGAGCACTATGCACTTGGCAACGGCAGCATGCTGGAATACTCCCCTACCTCAATGTTCTGGCTGCAGAACCGTATAGCCCAGTTCGCATACCTCCGCTATAATCACATTGGAAAAGAGGTGCGCGAGAACGTTGATGCCCACGAACTTGCAATGATTGAGGCTGTAGCGGCAGCTGATGCCGAAGCCTTGGCAATGGACCATTCGGAAGACAGGAGAGCCCACCTTACAGGCTTCTCAATAATGCAAGCCAGGAACCTCTTTGCCAAATGGAAAGCCCTGGATGAATATCTCCTTGTAAAATTCCTGGATGGCAATACAAAACATCAGAATCCCGACGGCTCATTCAAAAACAACGGCCACTCAGACAGAGTACCGCCACAGCCAATGTTCCCAGGATACTCAGACACCTACAAGAAAGCTGTAGCAAAATAGAAGCAAAGTGCCCATTAGGACGTCGTCCCAATGGGCAAAATGATAAAAACCCCGCTTGAAAAACAAATTCCAGCGGGGTTTTTTGTATGAATCTTTTCTGTCTTGGACTACTTGAAATTAGGCTTTGTCCTTATAGCCTCCCTCAGTGCCGCTATCCTTTTTGCATCACTGGGGTGAGTGCTGAAAAAGTCACTCTCCCCTGCACTCTTGCCATCAAGCATCCTCTCCCAAAACTGCGGCGCAGCATTCACATCATAACCGGCAATATCCATCAGATACATTCCAATCTCGTCTGCCTCATACTCATGCTTTCTGGAATAAGGGAGCATCACTCCCGCCTTGGCCCCAACACCAAAACCCAAATTGAACAGGCTTTGAGCCACTTCTCCCTTCTGCTCACCAATTACCTTGCCGGCAAGATTCCCAAGAAAATTCATTGCATATTGCTGGCTCATCCTCTCATTGCCATGCCTTGCTATGGCATGTGCCATCTCATGCCCCATAACCACCGCAATATAATCGGGGGTATCGGCATACTCCAGGATTCCCTCATAGAAGACTATTTTTCCCGACGGCATACAGAAAGCATTCACCTGCGGAGACTCCAACAGCACAAACTCCCACACAAGCCCCGACAATATGCTGCTCTGCCCGCTGCTCTTCATATACTCCCGCAATGCTGAAACCATCCTGCCTCCAACCTCCTTTACAAGTTTTGCATCTGCAGCATTGGAAGAGACCTTCTCTTCCTTCATCAGTTCCACATAAGATTTCTCAGACAAGGCCATGATTTCACTGTCGGGAAAAAATACAAGCTGCTTGCGGCCGGTAAATGAAACTACCCCGCAAGAAACCGCCATCATAGCCACAACCGCTGCGGCTGCTAAAAATATAAATATCCTTTTCATGCTTCTAAATTAACTGAATCCCCAATCATATGTGTTTGTTTCCCCATTTGGCAAACTTGAGGTAAAGGTAGCATAAAATGCCCAACAATGCGCCATACAGGATTTCTGCTGTCCAAACCAGTTCCACTCTGGTTGTAAGGTGTGTCATGGCCATAATGAACAGGATATAGACAACAAGGACCGCACTCTCCAGATATAGGGCTGCAGAGGTGTTCCCCGTTCCGGAAACTGCCTCAAAGTAAGCATTGCCTACACACTGGAGAACTGTTCCGCTGCAAATGACCAGAATGGAAGGTACCACCAGACGGGCAAAATCAAGGTCATCGGTATAGATGCCGGCTATCTGCACAGGGAATATCGCCACAAGGATTATAACCGGAATTGTGCAGTACATGCAGTTTTTCAGCACCTTCCCGATTGTGGGGAAGACCTGGCCGGTGTACCCCTCCCCTATTATTCTGCTCACCAGGGTATTTATTGTGGTTGAAAATGCAAAACAAGGGGTGATGAGGATCATATATACACTTCTGGTGATTGAAGATATTCCGGTTGCCGTCTCTCCCATCTTCTCAATGAGGACAAAAAAGACAAACCAGACACTGAAAGAGAAAAGTTTCTGCACCATGGTTGGAGTGGAAATTTTCAGGATCCTCCCCATAAGTCCAGGCTCAAGCCTGTGGAGCCGGAACATGCCGTATTCCTTCTTCTTCAATGTGATATAACTGTATACCGTAAAGAACGCGCAGGCAGATATCTCTGCGCACAATGACGCCAACGCCGCACCGGCTATCCCCATCTGCGGCAAACCGCAATGTCCAAAGATAAGGCAATAATCCAGCACTATGTTTACAACCGCCATAATTACAGTGGAATATGTAATTACCTTTGTATTGGACAACCCTACGTATAAGGCCCTGTAAAGGAAGTTGAAGCACACAAATGCAATTCCAAACTGGCGGTATTTTATGTAATCCAGGGAGGCCTCATAAATATTGGGCGAATCTATAAGCCTCAACAGCAACTGGTCTGAGAAAAAATAGAGTATTGAAAACAGGGCCATACCCAGCAACGTTACAAATATTGCCCCATGCTCAAAGATGATTCCAATCCTCCCGTAATTCTTCTCACCCAACCGGCGCGCAACAATAATCTGGATTCCCACCGCAAACCCTGCCGCCACCGTTGTGAACACGAAATAAAAAAGGCCTGCCAACATTGAGGCACCCAAAGCGATTACCCCCAAATGTCCCAAAAATGCAGTATCAGTAAAATTGATGATGGTCTGGGCCATGTTCCCCAGCATAATAGGAAGTGCTATGCCCCAGATTTCCCTGTTTGTTATATGTGTTTTCAATTGCTTTTCCATATGGCAAAATTACGGATTTAAATCTTTAAATACAGATTTTATCACTATCTTTGTGAACTTGCGGAACATCTTTATAATTAATCGGATACACAATGGACTCATTAAAAGGGACTGAAATACTCATAGGAAGGGAGCCACAGCAGGGAAGGCTTGCCGTAACTTTACACTCCAGAGGTGAGAACGGCTCTGCATTCATTGGCCAGCTCCATTCCGTTCCATTAAGTGTGGCCCGCTGCATTCCGCAAGAGAACAAGGCTCATTGTAAAATCAGCATTTCTCCAGAAGGAAATATGCTCCTTACAAACCTCAAGTCTGAAAACTCCACTTTTGCAAACGGCATTGAGGTGGCAACAAAAAAGATAACCCAGGATTGCACCATTGCCCTTGGTCCCGACATGTACCCTGTAAATGCCGGCACAATACTCAAGGCCGCCCGAAAAATAGCAATAAGCATGAAGCAGATGAAAGGGAGGAAGGTATATGATACGGCTAAAGGGGCAGAATTAAAACCGTGCAATGAATACTCCATTGTCCATTTGAAAAAAGTATGGGACAAATACCATGACGACCTGTTCAATCTTCAGAAAAAGCAGAAGAACATGGCGCTAGTAAAGAGCCTGTTCTTGCCATGCACCATCCTAAGCTCCATTGCAGGAGTAGCCGCATCCCACATAGGGCTGTCAGAGAATGTTTCCAGCATGATCTCATATAGCCTCTATGCCCTTGCTGCCATAATACTGTTTTACGGAATTTTCCAGAGTTTTACAGACAAAAGTCTTGAAGAAAAGGAAGCTATAACTGAGACTTTCCAGAACAACTACATATGCCCCAATCCCCAGTGCATGCACTTCCTGGGCAATATTCCATATAACATACTAAAGCAGAACACAGGATGCTCTTATTGCAAATGCACATATATCAGCAAGAAATAGCCATATTTAAATTTTAAAATTAAAAAAAACACTGTAACTTAGAGGCTGATTTTTGCATTTACACCATTTAACCCTTAATACAAACTTCTGAATGAAATTACCTGTTGACACATCTCTACAATGGGGAAAATACAGGATTGTCCGTTTCATTAACAGCGGAGGCTTTGGCTGTACCTATGAGGCAGAGCATGTGATGCTGGAGAAACGTGTAGCCATAAAGGAGTTTTTTGTTAAGGATTTCTGCAACAGGGATGAATCTACCGCCCATGTAACCGTTGGCACAGTTGCCAAAAAGGAACTGGTGGAAAAGCTCAAGCGCAAATTCATTGATGAGGCCAAAGCTCTTTGTTCCCTCCAGCACCCCGGCATTGTAAGCGTATTTGATGTTTTTGAAGAGAATGGCACCGCTTATTATGTAATGGAATTCATTGAAGGAAAATCCCTTGATGCAATAATAAAGCAAAACGGACCATTATCTGAGGCAAGGGCGCTGAAATATATAAGACAGGTAGCCGGCGCACTGAAATATGTACACGAGCACAACAGACTGCATCTTGACATAAAGCCAGGCAACATCATGATTGATGCTCTGGACCGTGCGGTACTTATAGATTTTGGCACATCCAAGCAATATGAAGAGCAGGAAGGTGAAAACACTTCCACACTGCTTGGAAACACACCCGGTTATGCCCCTCTGGAACAAATTGGAAATAATGTTGCCAAGTTTATGCCGGCAACAGATATATACGCATTGGGAGCTACACTGTACAAAATCATTACAGGTATCACTCCTCTAAGTGCAAGTCTTTTGGCTTCTGGAGAAAAGCTCAAGTCTCCACCGCTATGGATCAGCCTTTCTACCAAAAAGGCAATTGCGGCAGCAATGAAGATCAACAAAGCCAAGAGACCACAGTCTATGGATGAGTTTCTTGAACTGCTCAAGGACCCTAAGGTTAAAGATGAAGATGAGACTACCGTACTCTCTTCTGCCTTAACAGCTCAAGCTGCTGAGAAAAAGACGCCTGCCATTCCTACACCGGAGCCAGTACCAGTACCGGAGCCGGAGCCGGAGCCAGAGCCGGTACCAGAACCCGAGCCAGTGCCTGAACCAGTGCCTGAACCAGAACCAGAACCAGAACCTGAGCCAGAGCCAGTACAAGAACCCGAGCCAGAGCCAGTGCCAGTGCCTGAACCAGAACCAGTACCAGAGCCGGAACCGGAGCCAGAACCTGTACCAGAGCCGGAACCGGAGCCAGAACCGGTACCAGAACCCGAGTCAGTGCCTGAACCAGAACCGGAACCGGAACCTGAGCCAGTACCGGAACCGGAACCAGAACCTGTACCAGTACCAGTACCAGAGCCTGAACCAGAACCAGTACCAGAGCCGGAAGTTATCCCCGCGCCGAAACTGGAGACAGGACCTGCCCCAGAACTTGAAGCATTCCCTAAACCGGAACTTAAGGGGACACCTGACATTAAGGCAACCATAAAGCCGGTTCATAAACAGGAGAAAAAGGAAAAGCTGCCAGAAAAAAGGGAGCCAGCCCCTTCACGCCCTGCCGTTAAGGAAAAAAAGATCCAGAATGACACTGAAAAGAACAAGAGTCTCACCAATATACTATACGGAGTCCTTTCAGTTATTGTAATTGGAATAATGGTATTCATATTTGTCGGGAGGAAAGAGAAAACTCCTGTTGCACCAGCAGTTGTACAACCAGACTCTGTGTATTTGTCGGTAACGCTTCTTCCCGACAATTCAGAAGTATACCTCAACGGCACCCTAATTGGAAAAACTCCGCTCGACTCATTTCTTGTAGGCAAAGGAAAACATACAGTAACAATAAGCAGCAAAGGATACAATACCGTATCCAAAGAGCTTGTATTTGAAGCAAAGCCTGTTTCAATAACCGGAAAACTGTCTAAAACAGCCAAAGAAACAAAAGAAACGAAAAAAGCAAAAGCAAAAGCAAAAGCAGCACCACAAACCGGCACAGCTACAAGTGCTGCGTCTTCAAGTTCTGCAGCACCGGCAGAACCGGCAGCTCCGGCAGAACCTGAAATTCAGAAGGCTCCAAAAACAACCGGCATGATTAAAGGTCATGAATGGGCAAACATTGGACTTAGCGTAAGATGGGCTACAGCCAATATTGGAGCCGGATCTCCAAGTGCTTTGGGAGAGGCATTTGCTTGGGGAGAAAACGCTTCAAAATCTGAATACACAGCATCAAACAGCAAGCACTACAACAAAATGGTAATGAACTACTATGAGAATCCTGCTTTTGATGCAGCCAGAGCCAACTGGGGCGGATTGTGGAAACTTCCGGACAAGAGCCATTTTGAAGAACTTGTAAACAAATGCAAATGGAGCTGGGAACCTATGAATGGCGTACAAGGCTATAAGGTAACCGGACCTAACGGCAATTCAATTTTCCTTCCTGTTGGAAACTACTGGTCTATGTGTAACGAATCTACATACTCAAAAGAAGATGCATATTGCCTTCAGGTAAGCAAAGGTTCTTACAGCATAGTTAAAAAAGAAAGATATTTGGGACATCTTATCCGTCCTGTAGTTGAATAAAAAAAATACTGATATGGAAAAAGCAAAAAACAAAGCCGCTATCCGCAAGATTGCCATTGGTGGCACCTCGGCACTGGTATTGGGCACTGCAACATCATTTGCCGCATACAATGTTGTTTCAGAAGAGGCCCCAGAAAGCACCAATGAAGCAGCTTCTGCCGATATTCCAGCAGATATGACATTCAATGAAGCTTTTGAAGCTGCAAGAGAAAATTTTGGGCCGGGAGGAGCTTTTGAGTGGAAAGGGAACATTTATTCAACCTTCACATCAGAAGAGTGGGACAGTATGTCAGATACTGAAAAAGAACAATATGCACTTAACGTGGAGTCTCTTTTCAATAATCCCGACGAACTTGATGCAGACCTGTTCGCCGATGATGATATGGACTTTATGGCAGAAGTTGCCCTTGATACCCGGATGGATGGAGAAACTGTCGGGAAGGAGATGGATGAAGCAATATTGGAGGCTGAAGCTGAAATACTTGCTGAGGCAGAACTGGACAGCACCATTGATGATGCCGTGCTGGAAGCTGAGATTGAAACGGAAGTTGAAGCGGAACTGGAAGCTTCCATCAATGCAGAAATGGAGGATAACAATATTGAAATTGATGATGATATTACCCTGGATAGTGATGAAATCACCATTGAGCCGATAACTGTTGATCAGGACCAGACAATGGAGATTCCAACAGAAGCACCAATGATGGAGACACCGGATGCCTTCTCAGGTGAAATGCCGGATTATATCAATAATGCTGGAGATGAGATTGGCCTCATATAAGAAATACATTCTTGCTGCCACAATTGTTTTGCTTGCATCTTTCCATGCCCAGGCAAAAGTATACTTGTTGTCTGTGGGAATTGCAGATTACCCTGGAGAAAAGATGGACCTGATGACAACTGAAAGGGATGCCCGGTCAATAGCCTGGCTCTACTCTCTGTTACCTGAAAATGTGTGCCATACATTACTTGGTAAAGAGGCAACAAAAGACAACATCATATCTGCCATAAAAAACACATTCACACAGGCTGACAGCTCAGACATTGTACTTTTCTACTATAGCGGACACGGCAACCCCGGAGGATTCTTCACATATGACTCGCAACTGCAGTTCATTGATGTGCGCAAAGCAATGTCTGCCAGCAAATGCAAGAACAAGATAATATTTGCAGACGCCTGTTACTCGGGGAAAATACGTACAGAAAAACAGCCTGTTCCAACAACTGGAGCACAAACGCAAAAATACAACAATGTAATGATGTTCCTCTCATCAAGAAGCAATGAGGTATCATTGGAAAGTACAGGCTTTGAACATAGCATCTTTACAAATTTCCTTTACAAAGGGCTACGAGGTCTGGCAGATTACAATAATGACAAAACAATTACCGCCAAAGAGCTCTTCCTGTATGTACACAAACAGGTTGTAGATACGACAAAAGACAAACAGCACCCGGTAATGTGGGGTAACTTCTCAGACAATATGCCAGTAATAATCTGGAAATAACCGAATTGAACTGATATGACAGAAAGCTTACGAATAAAATGTCCTTGCTGTGGAGCTGTACTGACCGTAAAGAACCTGCCGGGGATTGAGACAAGAAAAGTGAGATGTCCTCTATGCAAGGAGAGCTCCCCGTTCCTTTCATTCCAGGCATTATCAAAGCCCAAAAAGGCAGAAGACAGTACAAAATTATCTTCAAACTTCACCATCTCCTTGGGGCAGGTTAAAATTAAAGGCTCTCAGGAGGCTCCATACCAGCTTAGTCTTGGAAAGAATATTATTGGAAGAGAGGCCGCAGGATCATCAACTCATATACAGATACCGGCTAAAGGGACAAAAAGCATGAGCCGCGAACATCTCATAATAGAGGTAAAGGAGATCCTTGGCAAAGGGATTGTGCACTATGTTTCATTATACAAGGAACAGGTAAACATCACAAAAATCAACGGCCAGCAGCTGGAATATGGAGACAGAGTAATTCTCAAACATGGAGATACAATCCAGTTCCCAGATACTGCACTGATTTTTGAAAATATCAAAGAGTAATATAATCTAATCCCTAAGCAAATGCGATACACACTTGAAGTATACCAGATAATGGAACTTGGCAAAAGGAAAAACCAAGAAGACTGCATGTTCCCCAACTTTGGAGAGGCCAATACGTCCAACAGGGTGTTTATCGTATGTGATGGTATGGGAGGACACGCAAAAGGAGAGGTTGCCAGCGAAACAATCTGCAAATCCCTTGGAGAAGCAACCAGCAGCAATACATCAGAGATCTTTACAGAAAACGCCTTCCATACTGCTCTGCAATCTGCGTATGAGACTCTTGACCTCAAAGACGACGGTGAAGATGAAAAGAAGATGGGGACAACCCTTACATTCCTGAAACTCCATTCAGAGGGGGCCACTATAGCCCACATAGGAGACAGCCGCGTATACCACATAAGACCCGGCATTGATGCCACCAGAACGCAAATAATATTCCAGACAACAGACCACTCCCTGTTGAATGACCTTATAAAATCAGGTGATTTTACCCCTGAGGAAGCTGCCGCAGTAGCTCCAAAAAATGTAATTACCCGGGCAATCCAGCCCAACATGGCACAAAGGGCTGCGGCAGATATACATCACACATCCGACATTCAGGCCGAAGACTGTTTTATGCTTTGCTCAGATGGGATTCTGGAGCAGCTTTCAAACGAAAACATACAGCACCTCTTCTCCAGCCAAACTGGTGATTTCGCGGCCAAAACAGAACTTCTCAAACAGCTTACAGCAGAGAACCGCGATAATCACACAGCAATCATTGTGCATATTACATCCGTAGAAGAATAAATTCCTGTGGCAACTGCCGGGTGTGGATTTATTCCCATACTATAGTATATACATTACCTTGCTTTTGACATTACAATGGTCAGCTTGTTTCTCTCTGTCACAACAGGGATATTGAATGTCTCACTGGCATATGAGTAATTGAGCTGGTTTGCATCAGGAAACTCAATATGGAAGATAATGGCATTCAGCATCTTATGCAGCCCTGAACCATCCATATCCGCAAAGTTGAATTTGTAGCCCATAAACTCCATATCCATGTCCGCTCCCTTTACGTTGGCTACATTGCAGCTTGAATAGTCATATTTTTTGCCTGCAAGATCTAAAGACGGCTTTACACGGACAACGCTCGCAACAGTCTCCTCCACCTCATCACCATTCATGCTAAGAGATGTATTAGTCAAGACATCACCAAATGGAGATCCGTGGGGAGCATATGAGATGCGTGAGCCATATGAAAGCGCCATACCTTCCCCATACACAACAGTTTCAAAAAGTATATCTCCTACAAGTTTATATGTTCCAGTTACAGCAGTTTCATATTGCTCATCCAAATGGTACATTTGACAAATTCATTATTATAATCAGCTGCTGTACATTGATTTTTGGTGTTAACATAGATTGCATATCTCCTTTTGCAACAACTCCAGGAACATGGCACCGTGGCCGCCGTCCATCTGGGAGTGATGGAACTGGAAAGAGATTGGGAGCGTAGTCTTGAACCACCCCTTGCGGTATTTTCCCCACATCACCATTGGATTATTGAACATGTCTGTGTACTGGTTTACAATACAATCCAGCTCCGTCTGAACCATTGTAGAGGTACCAACAATCATATAATCCTCAAGGAAAGCACTTTTGCACTCTGCCGACGCTTGCGCTGTAAGGGTATGGTATGCGTCAACAAACTCCTTCAGACCAGTGGTAAAAGGGATATCGCATGAATTGATTCCTCCCTTGCAGTTGCTTACAATCACATTGATTGCTATGCTGTCATACTTATACAACTTGCCTTTGTCGGGAAGAAGATAAAACTCCTCTATCTGGGTTGCTGCCTTTCCAATGCACCAGCAAAGGAGGGCATTGAATTTTACTCTGTGCTTTTTGCTTGCCTTAACCAGCTTGCCTACATTGAAGGTTTTTGTGAGGGTAACCATAGGCATTGGGGAGGTCATCCACATCTGGAATGCCTCTGCCCTGGTGGTTTCTTTTGGATTTACTTCGGTTTTCATGCGGCAAAATTAGCTATTTCCTCCTATAATCTGAAGAGAAGATAAAACACCTGCTCCATGCACTCTTTTGGGCAAATTTTGGGAGCATCTCAAAAAAGTGGCGGCGTATAAGGCGCAAAAGTGGGAATCTAATATTCTTCTGAAATTTGTGATGGCATAATATCTTGCAACGATTTCTTTACCACATCATCCATAAATAAGCATTTTAGAAGAATCAACACTCTTTCTCAAATATGGGTTCTTTATAGCCTGCTCCTCAAGCAAATCTACTTCTCTCCCCAAAACCTCCT
>JAEIGA010011927.1_pt1 | contig 13177 bp, 8 predicted proteins | sample 9270691 | NCBI WGS metagenome assembly JAEIGA01 (sample SAMN17057246, study PRJNA624740) | gut metagenome | biome: biome; isolation source: fecal sample | host: Bos grunniens | place: China: Xizang | collected 2019 | reverse complement strand
CCGGTACGCCCTACCGAAAGTTCGATGTCTCTGATCACGGTTTCCTTTTCTTCCGGAGGATATTTATACGCAACCAGCCAACCGCTGTTTTTCGCCGTATCCGGACACTGTTTCCGGTCTTCCAGATTGTTGATTTTCACTACGGCGCCGTCGATTTCATACGACAGTTCGCCCCGCATGTTTCCTATGGTCTCGATGGCTTCCCAGACTTCATCTGCTGTATTACAAACGTAATAATGATCGATCACTTTGACACCATGTGCCGTAAGATAATCATACACATCCGTGTGTCTTTCAAAAGTAAGTCCGCGGATATCCTGCAGGTTGAACACAAACATGGACAGACCGCGTTTTTCGGTTATGGCCGGATCGAGTTGTCTCAGGGTTCCGGCGGCGCAGTTCCGCGGATTGGCGAACATTTTTTTCCCCAGTAATTCCTGCTCCGCGTTGACTTTTTCAAAAGCCTCCTCATCCATATAGACTTCGCCCCGCAGTTCCAGGTATTCAGGAGCGCCGTCAATGAACTCCGCCACATCTTTGATGACGCGGGCGTTAGCCGTCACATCTTCTCCCTGGATCCGGCCATCGCCACGGGTCACGGCCATCGCCAGTTCGCCGTTTTCATACCACAGAGCCAGAGACAATCCGTCGATTTTCGTTTCCACGACAAATTCCGTGTGCTCCCCCAGCTTCTTTTTCGTGTCATTCACAAAGCTGGTCACGGCTTCACGGGTAAACACATCCTGGATGGACAGCAGGGGCTGACGGTGCCTGACGAGCACTCCGGCTTCCCGCTTCGCTCTGCCTCCGACCTTTCGGGTCGGGGATTCCGGTGAAGCCAGCTCCGGATGGTCTTTTTCGATTGCCCGCAACTCCAGCGACAATTGATCATACTCGTAATCCGTGATCTCCGGAGCGTCTTCTTCAAAGTATTTTATATTATGATACTCTATCTGAGCAGTCAGCTCTTTTAATCGATCCATTATTTTCTGGTCACTCATTTTTCGTATTCTCCGCAGTTCCCGGAAGGTATGATACTAATATTAGCAATCATTGATCTGACGATGATCCGTATAAACGCATCTCATCCGTATTTCTCTATAAAACTTTGCTCAGGAAACTCTTTGTCCGTTCGTTTTCCGGCTCGGAAAATATTTTTTCCGGAGCTCCCTGCTCCATAATGTACCCCTGGTCCATGAAAAACACACGGTCTGCCACTTCTCTCGCGAATCCCATCTCATGCGTCACAATTACCATGGTCATTCCGTTCTCCGCGAGCTCTCTCATGACCTCCAGTACATCTCCGACCATTTCCGGATCCAGTGCCGATGTCGGCTCATCAAAGAGCATTACTTCCGGATCCATGGCCAGGGCCCGGGCGATGGCAACTCTCTGCTGTTGTCCCCCGGACAGTTCCGAAGGATACGCGTCTCCACGATCACCCAGTCCCACACGGGTCAGAAGTGAACGGGCTTTTTCTTCCGCTTCGGCGCGATCCATTTTCTTCACTTTGAGCGGTGCCAGCAGGATATTTTCCATGACGGTCTTATGCGGAAAAAGGTTGAACTGCTGAAATACCATACCCATGCGGGTTCTGGTTTCATTGATGGTTTTTTCTTCGACCAGCTCTCCGTCCAGGTAGATTTCACCTTTCGTCGGTTTTTCCAGCAAATTGAGACATCTCAGAAAGGTGCTTTTTCCTGAACCGGATGGCCCGATAACGCAGACCACTTCATTATCGTGAATCGTTTCCGATACGCCTTTCAGCACTTCGTGATCTCCGAATTTCTTTACAAGATTTCTGATTTCAATCATCTTCTACATCCCCGGCTTTCTTTTTTTCAGCGTTCTCGGCTTCCTGTCCGGACTCATTCGTTTTTCCATATATGTCACCAGCCTCGACAGCGGGATGGTCAGACACATATAGACAATGGCCACGCCGATATACGCAGGAAAAGATTTGAAATCCCTGGCGGCCCAGAGCATGCCTTCCCTCGTAATTTCTACAATCCCGATATAGGAAAGGATCGACGTTTCCTTGATCAGCGTGACAAATTCATTTCCCATCGCCGGCAGAATGATCCGGAAGGCCTGCGGTAATACCACATACCTCATCGTCTGCGTTCCTGTCAGTCCCAGTGACCGGGACGCTTCAATCTGTCCCTGGCTCACCGCCTGGATGCCGCTCCGGATGATTTCCGCCAGATAGGCGCCACTGTTCATTCCGCAGGCCAGTACGCCCACGATGACGATCGGTTCCCAATTGAATCGAACGTTCCCTCCGGAAACCTGGCTGACCAGATACGGAACCCCATAGGCCAGGATCAGGATCTGAACAAAAAGCGGTGTACCCCGGACCACTTCAATATAGACATTCGCGATGACTTTCAGAATTAGATTGCTGCTGAGCCGCGCCAGTGCCATCACCAGTCCGATCACAATACCGAGAAGGATGGCCAGCAGGGTGACATAGAGCGTCATGCCGATACCGTGGGCGGCGGTTACGATACCTGTTAAATAATCCATAAAAACCTCTTGTAACTGCAATAAATATTCTGATTTCCCATATATTCCTGAAACTATTCCGGAACACACAGTACTAAATGCAAGTATACTTCTTTTCGTATGCACTGACAATGCAAAGAACCGGAGCGCGCTGCGACTCCGGTTCCTGTTACAATTCAGCAATCGGTCGATAATAGAGTGCTGTCCTGTGATTATTTGTAATTCGTGTTTAATTAAGAAGCGGAACCTTCCTCTGCCAGGCTGGACGTATCATTAAACCACTGTGCGACAAGTTCATCGTAGATTCCATTGTCCTTAATATTTTTGAGGCCTTCGTTCAGTGCAGACTGCAAGGCTTTGTTTCCTTTCTGGACCGCGAATCCATAGGAATCGGCATTGATCACTTCTCCTACCATTTTGATCTTATCCGACTGCTTCGCGATATATGCTTCGGTTACCGGTTTGTCGTTGATGACCGCGTCCACATCTCCGTTGATCAGCTGCAGCATGGCGGTATCGAGCTGCGGCAGAATGATGACGCTTGCGATTTTCCCGGCGTCTTTCAGATCCTGCGCTTCCTGTGCTCCGGTCGTTCCGATCTGGGCAGCAACTTTCATTTCCGGCGTCAGATCTTCTTCGCCCTTGATTGTCGTATTGTCTGCAGCTACTGCTACCACAAGGCCGGAATCATAATACGGATCAGAGAAATCAACCTGTTTCTCTCTCTTTTCGTTAATGCTCATGCCGGAAGCAATAATGTCGATGTTGCCCGCCTGAAGTGCAGGGATCAGTCCGTCAAACTGCAGATTTTCCCACTGGACAGTGAATCCCTGATCTTCTGCAATGGCGTTGATCAGATCGACGTCCAGTCCTGTCAGTTTCCCGTTGTCATCCGTTGTATCGAACGGCGGGAAGGTCGGTTCGAGAGCTGCTTTGAAAGTTTCGCCCTTCACACTCGTAGCATCTGCCGCGGAGCCATTATCTGTGCTGCCGCCTCCACAGGCGGAAAGGGAAAAGATCATCCCTGCGGCCAGCGCCGCGACCAGAAGTTTTCTGAACTTTTTCATAAAAATCTACCTCACTTTTTTTTCCTGGGAACTGCATAGCCGCTTCGATACGCTCTCTTTCAACAGCGGCTCTCCGTTTTTTGCAATATTTTTTCAACTTCCTAATACTACTACATCCCTCCGGGATTCACAAGGCAGGAATCTCGCAGAAAACGCAGATACTTTCGTTTTCGTTACGGTTCCTTACGAAAGCACCTCCAGCGGCGCGATGCCGGCAGCCAGTCTTTTGATTCCGACTCTGTCAAAAGCGACTTTGATAATCGAATCCGTTTCCGACACTTCGATGACGAGTCCTTCACCGAATTTTTTATGCCTTACCCGCATGCCAGCCTCATACTTTCCGACAGCCGCCGAACTTTTCTGCTGGAGGTCGCGGCTTTTCTTTTTGATGACATCCGCCTGAGCCCGGATCGGGTCAAACGGCCTGTGGGAATCCGTGTAACGGATCTCTGAGGCGTAACCGTCCCCTCTCACCGGATAGCTTGCTTTTCCGGGTTCATCCGATTCTTCATCCAACAGGCTTCGGTCAAGTTCTTCCAGGAATTGGGATTCTTTGGTATATTCTGTCCGCCCATAGAGCGTCCGTGTGCTGGCACTGGTCAAGTAGAGTTTTTCCTCTGCCCGGGTAATCCCTACATAGCAAAGCCGGCGCTCTTCCGACAGTTTCTCGTCCGTGTCCAACGCGCGCCAACCCGGAAACAGGCCGTCCTCCAGCCCCGGCATAAATACAATAGGAAATTCGAGACCTTTCGCGCCATGGAGAGTCATCAGAACTACTTTATCATTTGATCCGGCGCTCTCCTGATCAACTTCTGCGTCCAGCGACAGGTTTTCCAGAAACTCCGCAAGCGTCATCTCCGGATCCTCTTGTTCTCTGTCCACAATCGCGGATTTGAATTCCATCAGGTTTTCCAGGCGTCCCTCTGCTTCCGTCGTCCGTTCTTTTTCCAGCATATTCAGGTATCCGCTACCCGCAAACAGACGATCGTAAAGATCGCTCACCGTCAGGTCCTGCATGGCCGCACGGCATTCCGCAATCAGTCTTACAAAGGAACGGAGTCCTTCCGAGGCCTTTCCAGAAAAGCCGCCGACAACTTCTTCGTCCGTCAGCAGCCGAAGCAGGCTCGTTTCCTGCTGTTCCGCCAGGATCGTGAGTTTTTCGATCGTCCTTGGTCCGATACTTCGTTTCGGCTCGTTAATCACACGGAGAAACGCCACATTATCGTCCGGATTCACCACCAGTCTCATGTAGGCGATCATGTCTTTGATTTCCTTGCGGTCATAAAAACGCAGACTTCCTTTAACGATATACGGAATTCCTCTCATCATCAGAGATTCTTCAAATGAACGCGACTGCGCATTCGTGCGGTAAAGTATCGCAAAATCCCTGTAATGCCGTCCCTGTTCAATCACATAGCGGTCGATCCGATCTGTGATCCAGGAGGCTTCCTCCTTTTCATTCTGCAGCCGCTTATAGGTAATCCGGCTCCCTTCTTCCGCGGAAGTCCAGAGTTTCTTTGCTTTTCTCTGACGGTTATGGGAAATGACACTGTGTGCCGCTTTCAGGATATTGCCGGTGGAACGGTAATTCTGCTCCAGTTTGATCACTTTACAGCCCGGAAAGTCCTTTTCAAATGAAAGGATGTTTGCGATATCGGCACCTCTCCACTCGTAAATACACTGGTCGTCATCCCCGACCACGCAGAGATTTCTACTGTCCCCCGCTAATGCCTTCACAAAACGATACTGCATGTAGTTGGTGTCCTGATACTCATCCACCATGATGTAGCGGAAGCGCAGACGATACTCCTCCAGTATCTCCGGATATTCCTCGAACATATCGACGACGCGCCAGATCATATCATCAAAATCCACCGCGTTGTTATTCTTCAACTCCCTCTCATATCGTTCATACAGGCCGGCAATCGTACGTTCCTTCGGCGACATTGCGTTTCTGGCGTATTCCGCGCTGTCTACGCCCTTTTCCTTCGCATCGCTGATCCTTGCCAGTACTATTTTCGGCGTAAAGATCTTTTCATTCACATTTGCCGCCTTGATGCATTTTTTGATCACTGCCTTCTGATCTACCGGATCATAAACGGTCAGGTTTTCGTTGTACCCCGCCTTTTCAGCATTCATCTGCAGGATCCGCAGACAGGCGGAATGAAAAGTCAGGACCCACATCCGGGTACCGCTTCCGACCAGCTGCTCCACTCTTTCGCGCATTTCTTTCGCGGCTTTATTCGTAAATGTCACCGCAAGGATATTGTACGGACGAATCCCCTTTTCTAGAATCATATAGGCGATCCGCCTGGTCATCGTACTGGTCTTTCCGCTTCCTGCCCCGGCCAGAATCAGCATAGGACCTTCCGTATATGTCGCGGCCTCATATTGCTTTTCATTCAGTTCTTTTAAATAGTACGGTTTATTATTATCGTCCATGTTTTCTCTATCCACAACAGACGCCATTTGTTTTGTCTCCTACTTCACCCAGATTCCACCGCCGATAAACTCCCGAATGATGGAATTGGTACTGATATTGGAATGATCCTCCAATGCCTTGACGCAGCTGAGAAGCCTGAGGATCCTCTGCGCATCCAGATATTTATCGCTTCCCGGATCAACCTCCTTCAATCCTTCCTCCACAAACGGTTTCAGGACCGCAAGTTCATAGATGACGGTGGAGTTAAACAGGACGTCCGCCTGATTGCTGAACGGGAAAATGTTCTTCTGCTCACCGGAACGGACCGAATGCCACTGCTCCAGTGTCTGCTCCGCCGAACGTCCTCTCGAACGGATATCCCTGGCCATCCTCCGGAGCAGACGGATATCCGTCAGCGGTATACGGTTATGCTCGTTCAGGTTCAGTACTGTCAAAGGACTGATATAGATCCGGAACTTCTCTCTTTCCGGAATTCCCCTCGTTAGTTCCGGGTTTAGGCCGTGTATTCCCTCGATGACAATCGGCTGATCCTTTTCCGCGCGGGTAATCCGGGTTCCGTATCGTTTGGATCCGGTCACGAAATCGAAGACAGGCATATCAACGGTCTTTCCTTCCAGCAAGTCATTCATCTGAGAGTTGAACAGATCCAGGTCTACTGCGGTCAGGTCTTCAAAATTCAGTTTTCCGTTTTCATCCGGGATCATGTCGCTTCTTTCAACGAAATAATCGTCGGTTCCCATATACAGCGGCCGCATGCCGTTGACACGCAGCTGGATACAGAGTCTCTGGGCAAATGTAGTCTTTCCCGAAGCGGAAGGACCAGCAATCAGAATAATCCTGCGTCCGCTCTTTTTTATCTGATCCGCGATGATCGCAATCTTTTTTTCATGGTACGCTTCTGTAATGAGGAGCAGATCACGCCATTCATCGGTCTCGATTTTCCGGTTCAACTCATTGATATAGTTCACTTCCGTAATTTCACGCCACTTCAGGACCGTATCAAAGGTGAGATACAGTTTACGGTCATCTTTATATGTTCCGAGAGTATTCGGATTGGAAAAATGAGGAACCCGGAGTATAACCTCTCCTTCATACGGGATGATTTCAAATACACTCACTGACTCAGGAGATTCCATCAAAGGATCGATAAACGCTTCTGAAAAAGATTCATGAGAATAAATATAGAGTTCCTGTATATCACTGGATCTTACCAGGTCCAACAACCTTTCTGTAATAGCCGGAGGCCGGTCCGGAGACAGAATCGTCTGCCTGGAAATCACTTCTTTTGAAAAAACACAGCCTGATGAAATCAGCTCGCGCATTCTTTTTTCGATCTTCCACGTAATCACTGACAGGTTGTTCACCTGCCGGTCAAACCGGATCAGCAAGCCGTTATTCAAAGGATACCGGACCACGGTCTCGATTCCCGGGATCAGTTCATTGATCGCAATCTGAAACAGAAATAATACCGTCCGTTGATACATCAGACGGGCCATTCTCGATCTCATATCGAAAAATTCCACCAGACAGGAATGCCTGAGCATATATGTCATATCCCTGAGTTCGTTGTTGACCATCGCGAAAATCGGGACAAATCCATTTTCTTCTGTGTAGTATTCTTCAGCAAGTGCTTTTAAGCTGATTCCTCTGTTTACAGACAGGTTTCGGATACCGTCTTCTGTTTTCAGTTCTACTAATATTCCGCTGTTCATTCTGAAATCCTCCGATGTCCCCGGAACTGATAATGATCTTCAGCTCCATGGAATTACCTCCTGAAGACACTGCGTTGCACAGCTTTCTTCCCGTGTTATAATAAAAGAAATGATAACCTCGATTATCATAAAAAAACCATATTTATTATACCACATTCAAGGATTATTATGAAAGATTTAACACTTGGCATCCTCGCTCATGTTGACGCAGGAAAAACCACCCTTTCGGAAGCGCTGCTGTACCAGTGCGGCGTCATCCGTGCGCCGGGACGCGTCGACCACCGGGATGCCTTTATGGATACAAACCGGCTGGAAAAAGAAAGAGGCATCACCATTTATTCAAAAGGCGCCATACTGACCGTCGGGGACTTGCGGATTCAGTTACTGGACACTCCGGGGCATTCCGATTTTTCCGCCGAAACCGAAAGAGTTCTAAGTGTACTGGACTGCGCCGTTCTCGTTATCAGTGCGGCGGACGGGATCCAGAGCCATACACGGACTCTCTGGAATCTTCTGAAAAAATATGAGGTTCCGGTATTTCTTTTTATCAATAAAATGGACCGTCCGGGTACAGACTTTCAGAGGATCCTGAACAGCCTCCGTGATGAATTCGGCAACGGCTGCGTCAGTTTCGACGATCCGGATACCCCTCAGCACCAGGAAGAAACAGCCATTGCCGACGAAGAACTTCTGACCTCTTACCTGGAAAACGGCAGTCTTTCCGATAAGGAAATCCGGGCTGCCATCCGTGGTCGCCGGTTGTTCCCCGTCTGTTCCGGTTCAGCGCTGCGGCACGAAGGAATCCGCGAATTTGTGGATATTCTTTCCCGTTTTGCGGAACCTCCGGAGTTTCCGCAGGAATTCGGTGCCAGGATCTACAAAATCTCCCGCGATGAGAGGGGCGTACGGCTATCGCATATGAAAATCACCGGCGGCAGGCTGTCTGTTCGTGAAACCCTGTCCGGAACCGATGAAAACGGGGAGTCCTGGAGTGAAAAAGTCCATTCCATCCGGATCTATAACGGCGCGTCCTATACCGAAACGGCAGAAGCGGAAGCCGGGATGATCTGCGCTGTTACAGGACTGTCACGAACCCGGCAGGGAAGTGTGCTGGGGTTTGAAAATCCCCTTCCTACACCGGTTATTACCCCTGTCCTCAATTACCGTCTGATTCCGCCGGAACATATAGATCCTTCCGTACTATACAGAAAACTTCTCCTGATCGAAGAAGAGGAACCGGAACTGAACCTGGTCTGGAAAGAATCTCTCCAGGAAATCCAGGTCCAGATCATGGGGGAAGTACAGACGGAAATCCTGACATCCGTCATCAAAGAACGCCTGGATATCGACGTCCTTTTTTCCGACGGCTCGATTATGTACAAAGAAACCGTCGCCTCCACAACAGAGGGCATCGGACATTACGAACCTCTGCGGCATTACGCGGAAGTGCATCTGCTCCTTTCTCCGGGAAGGCCAGGCAGCGGTATCACTGTTTCCAGCACTGTCAGCAGCGACGAACTGGCCACCAACTGGCAGCGTCTCATCATGACTCATCTGCAGGAACGAACGTTTACCGGTGTCCTGACAGGTTCTCCACTGACTGATGTCCACTTCACGATAGCTGCCGGACGCGCCAGTCTAAAACATACAGAAGGCGGCGACTTCCGTCAGGCGACGTACCGGGCGGTACGCCAGGGTCTGATGAATGCGGAAAATGTCCTGCTCGAACCGTTCTACCAGTATGTGCTGGAACTCCCTTCCGAATACACCGGCCGGGCCATGACGGATCTTGACGGTATGTTCGCGGTAAACACGTCCATCGAACAAAATGAAGGGACCACCATCCTGAAAGGAGAGGCTCCCGTTGCCTGTATTGCTAATTACCACACTACCGTCAATTCCTACTCGAAGGGAACCGGCCGCCTGTCGCTGACTGTCAGCGGCTATCGTCCGTGCCACAACGTGGAGGAAGTCCTCGCCCGCAGTGTGTATGATCCGGACGCTGATACAGACAATCCGTCCTGGTCTGTTTTCTGCACCCATGGCTCGGGATTCGCCATTCCCTGGTATGAAGTTCCGGAATATATGCATCTTCCTCCGGTCCTGGCTTCAACCCGTCCTGCTTCTCAGGACCCGGAACTGAAGCTCCTGTCCGGCGAAACATCCCGTCCGGACAGTCTGTGGATCAGTCCTGAAGAAGTCGAATCCATCATGAACCGGACTTTTTACGCCAACAGCACCGACAAACGACGGAAATCAGGCTTTAAAAAGAACAAACCTCCACGGGAAACACCTGCCGGACAGGATCCCCGTTTTCTGAAGCAGAAGCCTCCAGGACTGAAGCCCTTCCTGCTGGTGGATGGATACAATGTTATCTTTGCCTGGGAAGAGCTGGCCGGACTGGCCGGCGAAAACATTGACGCTGCCAGGGAATCCCTCCAGGATATTCTCTGCAACTACCGCAGCATGACCGATGCCGAAATCATCATCGTCTACGATGCCTACAGAGTCCGGAACCATCCGGTGGAGATTTCGGATTACGGCAATATTCATGTCGTATTTACCAAAACCGCCCAGACAGCAGACGCGTACATTGAAAAATTCACTCACGATAATCGAGCGAAGTACGATATTAGTGTGGTCACCTCCGACGGACTTGAACAGATTATCATCCAGGGACAGGGAGCACAGCTCATTTCATCCCATGAGTTTGAAAACCGGGTCAGGGAAATGAATGAAAGAATCCGGAAAATCCTTGAGGAGAACCAGCGTTCTATGCCAAAAAACAGGATGCAAATACCTCCTCTGAATCCGGTTAACAATTGATCGTTACAATTCAGCAATCGGCCAGTACAAGAGTGCTGACCGGAATGGAGTCCTGAGTCACTCCGCTCGCTCTTTTGAAAGGTCATTAAGACCACATCGCGGGAGACAGCAGACCATTGCGAAAACTCACAGAAAGTCCCCTGACTTTCTGTTCGGACCGTTCTCCATTATTTTCACGGGATTTGGACACCCCGTGAAAATCCTGCTGCCTCTTAGTACATCATACCGCTTGGATCTTGATGACCTTGCCCTGCGAAACGTTATTTAAGCAGCTGGCAGGTCACATGCAAAGCAGCCCAAATCTTTGATTTGGTGCTCGCGACTGCTGTGACCTTTTGGCAAAAGAGCTCGGACGGAGATGCCTTCAGGACTCCATTCCGGATCTGCAATTGGTTTTGGTCGATCACTGAATTGTAACAATTAATCTGCTTAAGAAAAAAGATTATTAAGAAACATTGACTTGAAAGAAAGAACGAAATCACCATGAAAAAAAAGCACTACATCCTCGACACTCTCCGGTCATTAAAATGGTACAAATTTCCTCTTCTGATGCTGGCAGGCATCATCAGTTCATTGGGAATCACCGCTTTCCTGCAACCCGCCCGGCTTTACGACAGCGGTATTGCCGGAACTTCCATGTTTCTGGCCGACCTGACGCCTCCTTTCCTGACTCTTCCGATCTTTCTGCTGGTTCTCAACATCCCGCTGATTTTATATGGGTTAAAAGAAGAAGGCCTCATTTTTACCATTTACTCCATTTTTGCCGTTACCATGTTCTCCATTTCTGCCCATATTATCGAAGAATATCTCATCACCGATCCTTCTGTCGGCTCTCCTGTAGTGGGGAATGACCGTTTCCTCTGCTGTATCTTCGGAGGGTTCATCGTGGGATGTGGCAGCGGACTGGCCATCCGGCTCGGTGGAGCCATTGACGGCATCGAAGTCATCTCTGTCGTACTCTCAGGAAAGCTGGGGTTGAGCATCAACTCATTCCTGCTGATCTACAACGTTGCTCTTTACCTGATCTGCGGAGCCATCCTCGATGATTGGACGCAGCCATTGTACTCCATTATCGCCTATGTCATCGCACTGAAAGTCATTGACTATATTATCGACGGATTCGACAAGAACAAGTCGGTCTTCATCATCACCGGCAAGGCAGATGAGATTGCCGGCGAGCTTTCAGAAGAATTCCAGCAGGGACTGACACTGATCAAGGCGAAAGGATATTATTCCGGACAGGACAAAACACTGATCCATATCATCGTCAACCGTTTCCAGATCATAACAACACGGGACATTGTCCAACGGATCGATCCAAAAGCCTATATCTCTGTCAGTGATGTTTCGGATATCTTTAAAGCCCCTTAAGAAAACACTCATTAAAAGAACACTCTGCAAAAAACAACCCGCCTGGGGAACAATTCCCTGTAGGCGGGTTGACTATTTGATTCTCCGGCTAACTTAAGGAAACGCTAATTAATTCGTCTTCTGGGTGTTCAGGGCGTCTCAGATGTCCATCCTCCTACTTCCCTGCCACCACGGCCTCCTTCTGTTCCGAGGCCTTTTGTCCTTTCCGGAAAACAAACAACTTGCTGAAAAGATAATTGAGCACCATCACCACAATCTGGGAGAAGATTTTCGTCGTCCATTCTCCGATTCCCAACAGTTCAATACACGACCAGGTGATCACCAGATCCATCAGCAGGGTTACGATCCTCGCGCCAAAAAACCTGAACATTTCCTGAAACAGGTCGTTGGCGCGCATACTCCTGAAAACGAAGTACTTGTTGGCAAAAAACGCGAACAGTACTGCCACAATCCAGGACAGGCAGGAATTCACCATGTAATTCACGCCGAAGTACTTAAAGAATGCGTATGTTCCAAAGTACACAGCAGTCGTCAATACTCCTACAATCACATAGGCAGCCAGCTCCCAGATCTGGTTGAAAAACCAACCTTTCCGCGTCGACGTGGAACCAGATTCATATTTCTCAGGTTTATCTTTGTGTTCTGATCGGTTCTGACTCATGGATCTGTTCCCTTAGATTTATAATTCTTTCCCGGTTAAAAGCTCATACGCTTCTTTATACTTCGCAATCGTCCGGTCAATTACTTCCTGTGGCAGGTCGTAATCACTATCCGGATTCGCTTTCAGCCAATCCCTGACGAACTGTTTGTCATAGGACGGCTGGGATTTTCCGGCGACATAACCTTCCAGAGGCCAGAAACGGGAACTGTCCGGCGTCAGCATTTCATCCCCGAGAACGACATTCCCGTCTTCGTCCACTCCGAATTCAAATTTTGTATCAGCAATGATGATTCCTTTGCTGAGAGCGTATTCCGCGCATTTCTGATAAATTTCCAGAGTATAATCCCTGATTTTTTCAGCGTATTCTCTTCCTTTTCCCGGAAATTCCTTCTCGATTACTTCGATGGTTTTTTCAAAAGAAACGTTTTCATCGTGATCCCCAATTTCCGCTTTGGTACTCGGAGTATAAACCGGTTCCGGCAGCTGCTGGGATTCCACCAGTCCTTCCGGCAGCTTGATGCCGCATACCATACCGTTTTCCTGGTAGCCGGCCCAGCCGCTTCCTGTGATATATCCTCTGACGATACATTCT
>JAEIGA010011926.1_pt1 | contig 13178 bp, 12 predicted proteins | sample 9270691 | NCBI WGS metagenome assembly JAEIGA01 (sample SAMN17057246, study PRJNA624740) | gut metagenome | biome: biome; isolation source: fecal sample | host: Bos grunniens | place: China: Xizang | collected 2019 | reverse complement strand
CAGAAGCCAGAACCTGAGCTTGTTCGTACTACAATCGCCAATTTCTTGGCATCCAACGGCTTCGTAGAGACAATGAACAACTCTCTCACCAAGTCTGAATATTATTCTAAGCTTAAGACCTTCCCTGAGGAGAAGTGCGTGAGGATCATGAATCCGCTCAGCTCTGACCTCAATGTAATGAGACAGACTCTTCTTCTTAACGGTCTTGAGGTAATCGCATACAATATCAACCGTCAGATCACAAATGTCAAGACATTCGAGTATGGATCGGTTTATTCTTTCAATCCTGAGATGGACGGAAAGACACTTGCTTCATACGAGGAGCACTCATGCTATGCAATGTTCATGAGCGGCCAGCCTGAGAAGTCATGGAGAACTGATCTTGGAAAGGGTAACTATTTCCAGCTTAAGGGCTATCTCGAACTCCTTCTCAAGCGTTTCGGTTGTGACATCTATTCACTTGAGACCGAGGCAGCTCCTGCTGATCTCTTCAGCGAGGGACTTGTGTACAGCCTTCCAGGCTCACGCCAGCAGCTTGCTGTGATGGGTACCATCGCTCCGGCAAGACTTAAGCAGTTCGGTATCAAGCAGCCTGTCTTCGCTGCTGAAATCAACTGGCCTGCACTCTTCGAACTCGTTAAGCGCAACAAGATCAAATACAAGGAGCTCCCTAAGTTCCCGGAGGTAAGACGTGACCTTGCACTTCTTCTCGATGAATCTGTAAGCTATGCAGACCTCCGCAAGAGTGCACTCCGCGTTGGAAAGAAGCTTCTCAAGCAGGTAGGTCTATTCGACGTGTATAGAGGTGATAAGATCGCTGAAGGCAAGAAGCAGTATGCTCTCAGCTTCGTTCTTCAGGATCTTGAGAAGACATTGACTGACAACGATGTAGAAAGAGTTATGAGCAAGCTCCTTTCTACATTCCAGAACGAATTTGGAGCTACTTTAAGATAGTATGATGAAATTGTGGAAGTATATTCTTCCGCTTATTGCGGCTGTGATCTTTGCCTCATGTTCTTCAAAGGATGAGGCAGAGGTGATTCCGCGTGCCAAGTTGGCTGATATATACGTGGATATGTTCATAATCGACCAGTGGATTTCGGATACTCCGGGCATGAGACTGATCGCGGACACCTCTCTGGTATATGAGCCGATACTTGAAAAATATGGCTACGACAAGCTGGACTATGTTCATAGCGTGGATTTTTATATGAATGATCCTGAGCGCTTTGCAAGAATATTGAGATCCAGCATGGATAAGCTTGACAAAAGAATCGTGCATCTGCAGAAGATGAAGAAGTTGCAGGAGAGGGCTGATGAGGTGGCAAAGACACTCGAGCGATTCAAGATGGATCATACCTTCGAGGAATACTTCCCGTATATGGCTGATGAACCATATGTGCACTATTATGACAGCCTGACTTTCGAGGCGGATAGCCTGATGGTGTATCGTCTGGTGGCGATTGAAACAGCGGACACTCTCTACGACAGATTGCAGATGATTGTCCATTCGGACACACTTTCTGTCTGTGACACAGTGGCGCATGTAGATACGGTTTTGAATATGGAACCTGTTGAGCCTGAGATGCCTGTGAAGCCTGAGAAGCCTGTTGAGCCTGTGAAGCCTGTGAAGCCTGTGAAGTCTGTTGAGCCTGAGAAGCCTGAGAAGCCTGTGAAGTCTGTGAAGCCGGCGGAGGGTAAAAACGCATTCCCGGCGGAGGGTAAAAACGCATTCCCGGCGAAGAAAATAAGCAGACCGGAAATCCATAAGGATTCAACAGGGAGAAGTATGAATTTAAATAACACCGATAAATTATGGCAGTTAAACAGATAACAGCAAAGTATGTATATACACTTGCTGATTCAGAGCCGATCAGAAACGGTTTTGTGGAATATGACGACCAGAGTGGGGAGATTCTTGCTGTGGGTGCATGTTCTGCTGACGAAGAGGTTTCAGAAGGAGCTCTGGCTCCGGGTTTTGTCAATGCACACTGCCATGTGGAACTGTCGCATCTTCATAAGAAGTTTGTGAAAGGAAGCGGAATGGCCGGTTTCATCGATCAGATCAATGCTTTACGTGATTGGGCGGGGAGAGAGAAAAAGCAGGAACTGGTGAAGGTGTGGATGGACAAGATGTGGAAGGATGGAGTATCCGCTATGGCAGATATCAGCAATGACGATTCTTCATTCGAGGTGAAGGCCGGTCACAATATGTACACCAGAACATTCCTTGAGGTGTTCGGCAGTGAGCCGCAGATGTGTGAAGGAGTGATGGCTGATGTCAGTGCACTTCAGGCAATTGCGGATGACGCTGGAATTGATGCAGCGCCGACACCGCATTCATGTTACACCATGAGTCCACAGCTTCTCAGTGAGTCTGCAGCGGCAGGACTGAAGAGAGGATATATTTCCTACCATTCGCAGGAAAGCCAGGAAGAGGAAGACCTGCTTCTGACAGGTACAGGTGCGATGTATGAGAACAGGGTGAGAAATGGCATGAGTACTCCTCCTGTAACAGGAGAGTCTTCATTGAAATATTTCATCCAGAGACTTGCCAAGGCGCATGAGGCACCGTATGACGAGCATATTCTTCTTGTTCATAATGTATGCTTGAGTCAGGATGATGTGGATGCTGCCAAGAAGGTGATGAAGAATGTGTGGTGGGCAATTTGTCCATTGTCTAATATATTTATACACAATGCATTGCCTCCGATTGAACTGATGAGGAAAAACGGTCTTGCAATTGCTTTGGGTACAGATTCGCTTTCAAGCAATGATGACCTTGACATGGTGGCGGAGATGGTATGTCTTCACCAGAATTTCCCGGAGGTTCCAATGAATGAAATTTTGACTTGGGCGTCTCTGAACGGTGCTAAGTTCCTGGCAAAGGATGCGGAACTCGGAAGTCTTGAGAAGGGTAAGAAGCCGGGAATCGTGAGAATTTCAGGTATTGATGACAACGGATTTGTGACATCGGCCAGCAGGTCGGAAAGAGTGATCTAAGGATGCTGCATTTTGATGATATAGTCTTTGGACCGATATTCAGTCGCAGGCTGGGATCTTCGTTGGGAGTGAATATTCTCCCTACAAAGGGAAAGCTTTGCAATTTTGACTGCATATATTGCGAGTGCGGATGGAATAAGGATGGGAAATCTGATGGACGCTTTCCACGTCTGGCTGAGGTGGAGGCTGCTTTGGAGGAAAAGATGTCCAAGGCCGCTGCAGAGGGAGTTCCGGTGGACTCCATAACCTTCTCAGGTAATGGTGAGCCGACTATGAATCCTGATTTTCCTCAGATTGTGGAGGCTACAGTCAGACTCAGGGACAGATATTTCCCTCAGGCAAAGGTGTCTGTGTTGTCCAATGCCGTTCTTGTGGCAAGGCAGGAAATAGCTGATGCTCTGAAGAAGGTTGACAATCCGATATTGAAGATTGACGCATCTTCAGATGAGTTGATAGCGAAGATCAACAAACCTGTAGGAAGGTACCGCCTGGCTGAGATTGTGGATGCATTGAAAGGTTTTGAAGGGGACTTCATTCTTCAGACCATGTTCCTTAGGTCGAATGATTTCGATACCACGGTTCCGGATGCTTTGGAAGCATGGATGGACATTGTAAGGGAACTGAAACCACGAGAAATCATGGTTTATACTATTGATCGTGAGACGCCGGACAAGAGTCTGGGAAAATATACAGTAGAACAGATGACGGAATTTGTCCAGCCGTTGTTGGATGAGGGTTTCAAGATACAGATCAGAGGATAATGAGAACAGTAATACAAAGAGTATCACACGCTTCGGTCCGAGTATTGGAAGAAGGATATGAATCAAGCATAGGGCAGGGACTTCTTGTTCTGGCAGCTTTCATAGATGAGGATACTGATGAGGATATTGAATGGACAGCGAGAAAGATTGCAGCAATGCGAATCTTTGATGATGAGGCAGGAGTGATGAATCTCTCGGTGAGGGATGTTGATGGAGAAGTGTTGGCTGTGAGTCAGTTCACGCTATATGCTTCGACTGTCAAGGGAAACAGGCCGTCATATATAAAGGCAGCCAAACCTGATATTGCAATTCCTTTGTATGAAAAGTTCCTTGCTGTTCTGGAGAGAGAACTGCAGAAACCTGTGGGCAGGGGTATATTTGGAGCGGATATGAAGGTGGAACTCCTGAATGATGGTCCGGTGACCATAATTGTTGATTCGAAATTGAAATTTTAAACTATACATTATGACAGACTTTTTAACTAAGTATGGCTATACTCCTGATCAGGAGGCCATGAGTAGAGCTCTTGAGCTGATTGCTGCTAATCTTGAGAATATCGCTTCTGAGCAGGTTTATAAGGATTGTTTTTCAATGATGGACCTTACAACATTGAAGACTGATGACACTCCTGCATCTGTGACAAAGCTTGTGGACAAGGTTAACGCGTTCAACGAGTCGTATCCGGAGTGGCCGCTACCTGCGTCATTGTGCGTATATCCTAATTTTGCAGCTGTCGTGAACAATGCCAGAAAGTGTGATGTGAACATCACAGTTGTTTCTGCTTGCTTCCCTTCATCGCAGAGTTTCCTTGAGGTCAAGCTCAAAGAGTGTGAGCTCGCAGTTGAGCAGGGTGCTGATGAGGTGGATATCGTTCTTGCTCTCAATGCATTCCTTGCAGGTGACTATGAGGCTGCCGCAGAGGAAATCCGTCAGGTGAGAAAGTGCATCGACGCTGTGGCTCAGAAGCAGAACCGTCATGTGCATCTTAAAGTCATTCTTGAGACTGGTCTTCTCCGCACTCCAGAGGCTATTGCCAATGCATCATTCCTTGCTATGGAGGCTGGCGCAGACTTTATCAAGACTTCAACAGGAAAGGTGGATGTTAATGCAACTCCAGCATCGGCTTATGTCATGTGTGAGTGTATCGCAAAGTACCATGCAGCAACTGGCAAGAAGATCGGTTTCAAGCCAGCAGGAGGAATCTCATCTGCGGCAGACGCTCTCTGCTACTACTCGATAGTGTCTTCTATCCTCGGTAAGGAATGGCTCAACAAGGATCTTTTCCGCTTCGGTGTGAGCCGTGTTGCAAACAATATTCTTTCGGCTGTAGAGCAGAAAACAGTGTCATTCTTCTAAAAATTTATCTCGAAACCTATAGGTTTGAAGATAAATTTTTGAGATAAAATCGCCCTTGGACGTGTGTCTGAGGGCGATTTTTTAATTTATCCGTGTACTTTTTTGTTACACGGATATTACTCCGGAACTTTGCCTCCGTAATTAAATATTAACGTTATGAGAGGTAAAATTAAATTGGCGCTCATGGCATTGATGGTGATGGCATGCAGCAAGGAGGGACTTCCTGAGGAAAGTGATCAGAACTATGATCACACACTCGGAATATCCCATGATGAGATCGTTTTGGGCGAGCGTCTTGAAAACCCCTACAAGACGGAGAACATTACGAAGGCATTGAATTCATTGTACCCGACCAAGGCCGGTGAGGTGAATCTGTGTACGACTGATCTGTATGTGCGTTTTCTGCCAGCGTCGCAGGAAGAGTATGATGCCCTTACCGCCAGAGGGCTGCGCATGTTGGATCATCCGATGGATTATGCAATCGAGGTTAATGGAGATTGGTATCATGATCCGGAAATTCCTCAGGGCCAGATAACCTGGCAATATACGGTGGTGCCCGTGGATTTTGAATTCCCGGATATCAGGTATGAGATCATTGATGAGTGCTATCTGGCTGAGAATGATCCTGAAACAAAGTCTGATGCCGGAGTTGACTGGGAAGCAGTTGAACGCCAGGCCTATGTCCTGACCGGAAATGAGAGTATGCTTGCCCCTCAGCGTCGTGCTTCTGATCCGGTCCGCCCGAAAGGACGCATAACCATTGTCGACAGGCACTCCAATGGTGGCCGTGCTATCGGTGTATCCGGGGTGATGGTGTCATGCAATTCATTCATCAAGACTGATGACACCTACACTGACAAGAACGGATATTATGAGATGTCGAAGAAGTTTTCAGCAGATCTTAACTACAGGCTTGTGTTTGAAAACAAGGAGAAATTCTCTATCGGATTGAATCTGATACTTGTTCCAGCATCTGTGTCAAGTTTAGGAAAGGCTTCTCCTGCGGGCTTGAGCATGACAATCAACAAGGACTCCGGAGATGTCCTGTTCAAGAGATGTGCAGTCAATAATGCGGTGTATGACTACATCAGGAGCTGCGCAGGAAATGACTTGAATCTGACTCCGCCTCCTGCAAATCTGAGGATATGGATCCTGCATAATCTGAAATATAGCGGAGCCCTCATGCTGCATCAGGGAGCCATGTTGGACAATAATCTGTTCAAGACTTTTTTAGGGGAATACGTCGGCCTGATAAGAATATTTCTTCCTGACCTTGCCCTGGGTCTCAAGAATGACGACGATTATAGGGATATCTATGCTACGACATGTCATGAGATGGCGCATGGAACACACTATGCCCGAGTGAATGTCTCCTATTGGAACACCTATCTCAAATATAGGGTCAAGGCACTCACGAGCGGCAAATCATATGGTGATGGAAAGAGTGCAGGAGCCGGACATTGTGAGGTGGCGGAGATGTGGGCGTACTACATGGAAAGTCTGATGTACAAGAATCGCTATGGCGGAGATTTTCCTTCTTTCGGAAACGGTTATTGGTTCAAGCCGGATATCTTGAGGTATCTGCATAAGAACGGTTTCGCATGTTATGAACTGTCATCTGTGATTACGAATGATGTTGATTCGAAGGATGATCTGGAAAGAGAACTGATCAATAAATATCCTTCGCGTAAAACCAGGATTGTGCAGGCGTTTGATAAATATTGATATCCATGAAGCGCTTGATAGCTCTTATATCTGCTCTGCTCCTGATGATGCAACCGCTTATGGCGGAGTCCGGACGCTTTGCTGTGTCGACAAATCTTCTTGATTATCTGAGACTTGGAACCTTGAATGTGGATGCCTCGTGCGGAGTGTCACGTCATTGGAGTATCCTGGTCGGTGCAAGATATAATCCGTTTACATTCAATGAGGGGAATCCTCAGGAGCAGTTTCAGTATAGACAAAGATCTTTCTCTGCAGGGGCAAGGTGGTGGATGTGGCATTGCGGTTCCGGTTGGTGGCTGGCTGGAAAAGCCAGATATCAGGAATATAATACCGGAGGTATCGCAGGCAGTGAGACAGAGGAGGGAGACAGGGGAGGACTGGGCCTGTATGCGGGATATACGTATATGCTTTCGCCTCATTGGAATTTGGAATTAGGTGTCGGAATGTGGGGAGGTCGGGCTTGGTATCGTACCTATTCCTGCCCTGTATGTGGGATTACAGTCGATAGCGGAGCGAAATGGTTTGCAAGGCCGGATGACGTCATGATGTCGTTTGTATATGTGTTTTAGGATAATTGTCGGATTTGCTGCATCCATGATGCTTTTTGTGTCATGCTCGCAGTATCGTAAGATTGAACTGGTGCGCTCAGGAGGGGTTAGGGTGTCGTTGACCATTCCTGAAGAGGACCCTATTGATGACGATGAGGAGATTGTTGAGGAATTGGAGAGTGTTGGAAATGTGCTGTCGGGAGAGCCGTTCATCATGAATGCGGTCAAGGATGAGGAGACTGGAGAGATGGTGGCGACAGATGTTATTGCAGCGTCTTCTGTAACTGCAAGATTCAGGAATGTGGCTGAGCGTGCCGGTTTTGTTACGATTGGTTTTGATATCAGAGTGCCTGCCGGGATGGCTGATTCAAGATTTCGGCTTAAACTGTATCCTCAGATGATTAAACGGAAGGATACGTGTGACCTGGAGCCGGTGATCATCACTGGAAGAAAATATCGTGAGGGACAGCTGAGGGGATATGAACGATATCGGAGATTCGTGGCATCAATTGTTACAGATACAACGGATTTTGTGCGGATAGGCCAGCTGGAGATCTTCCTGCAGAGGCATTTCCCGGATACATATAAGATGAAGAATGACTCCTCGCTGGTGTCTGATCCGGAGGCCGAGACCCTGTTCGGCGCCACGCAGCAGGAAGCTGTGATGCATTATACAAGGAAGTTCCGGAGGTTCGTCAATCAGAGGCGCATTGACAGGAAAGCTGAGATGTTCCGCAAATATGTCAAGGATCCGATTGTCCAGGAGGGAATCCGTCTGGACACTGTGTTCACTGCGGAAAATGGAGATTTTGTCTATGGCTATCTGCATACATTCAGGACGGAACCTTTGTTGAAGAAGGTTACGGTTTCGATAAAAGGTGAACTGTTTGCGGATGGAGAGATTGTTGCCCATTTGCCAGAATCTGATGATCTGGACTTCTATATCAGCACATTGTCATCATTGGCTGATGACACGCCGAGATATAAGATGATCATTCTTGAGCGCAGGGTGTATGACAATGCAAAGGCCTATCTGGACTTTAAGGTGGGTAGTTCCCAGGTGGATACGACCTTGGGTGACAATGCGCAGGAACTGAGCAGGATAAGAAAATGTATCAGCGATGTTGTTGCACAGGAGGAATTTGCGCTGGATTCATTGCTTGTCGTGGCTTCATGCTCGCCCGAGGGCTCCTGGGCCTTTAATGACAGGCTGGCTGCAAGGCGCTCGAATGCAATCATGGAGCATATCAAGGGCTTTGTGACAAAGGAGTTGAGGGATAGTCTGAGGACAGCAAGAGTCCCTGAGAACTGGAGCCTTCTGAGATCTTTGGTCGAAAAGGATACTTTGCTTGACAATTCGGATAAGAGGGAGATTCTGGGGATGATAGACGGGATGAAGGATCCTGATATGACTGAAAGGTCTCTGAGCCGCCACGCCAGCTACGGCTACATCAGGAAAGAGCTTTATCCTGAACTGAGATGCGTGAGTTTTGACTTTCATCTTCATAGAGTGGGCATGGTGAAGGATACCGTGCATACCACTCAACTGGATTCTCTCTATATGGATGGCATCCAGGCATTGAGGAATCTTGATTATCAGACTGCTGCTGACATCCTGGGCCCGTATGGGGATTATAATGCAGCCTTGGCTTATGTTTCCGCCGACCGTAACCATTCAGCTCTTGAAGTTCTTAAGCACCTGGACTCTTCGGATCCCAAAGTGTGTTATCTGATGGCCATTGTGTCATCCAGACTTGGCATGTCGCAGACGGCACTGAAGTTCTATCTTATGGCCAAGTCAAAAGACCCTAGTATCCAATATAGGGCAAATCTTGATCCTGAACTATCGGGTTTATTAAAGTTAAATAATTAAAAATTAAAAAGTTATGAGAAAAATTTTTGCTTTTGCAGCATCTGCTGCAGTCAGTGTGTTGTCGGTTTTTACCGGATGTCAGAAAGATGTTATGAGTGATCATAAGTCTGACGAGAAAGTGACTTTGAAAGTATCGGTTCATAATCCTGATACGAAGGTTTTGTCAGGTGCAGATGAGACTGGCATTAAAAGTTATCAGGTGTTCCTGTTTAATGAAGATGGGGTTATCGAAGATTATGTGAATCAGGCCTCTTCGGATATTACGCTTGATTGTACAACAGGAGACAAGACGGTCATTGTGCTTGCAAACGCCCCTGACTTGGGAGATGTCATGGATCTGGAGACATTTAATACAAAGACTTCACTGTTGTCTGACAATGCTCCTGACGCCTTTGTCATGGAGGGCAGACAGAATGCCCGAATCCTGACTTCTGATGGAGCATATCTCTCGATTGCCGTGACCAGAAAGGTGACCAGAGTACAACTGACTTCTTTGAAAGTGGCTATTGACATGCCCCAGTATAAAAGTCTGCCATTTAAGGTCCAGTCTGTGTATCTTATAAATGTACCTGCTGAGATGCCGTATTTCGATTATGTGGAGTCTTCATTGTGGTATAATAAGTCAGGCTATGTCCAGGAGGATTACAATGACCTGACCTATGACGATATGGGAGATTTTGAAATCACTGCCGAGACTCCATATACGGCGCAGAATGCCTTCTATTGCTACCCTAATCATGCTTCTCAAGATTCGTTTGAAGCTGAGTGGTGTCCAAGAAATACCCGCCTTGTGGTGGAAGCGACTCTCGGAGATGAGAAATATTACTATCCGGTGAAACTGCCGAAACTTGAGCAGAACAAGTGTTACGAGGTCAACCTGATTGTCACTCGTCCTGGAGCACCGACGCCGGATTACGATATCAAAAAGTTTGATGCAGATTTTAATATTACAGTCACCAACTGGTCACAGGGAAGTAAAATCAGTAAGGAAATCTAATTTGGTATGAAACGATCTGCATCCAGGGTCCTGTCAGCACTGCTTTCTTTGATGGTCTTCTCTTCCGGGTGTAGTATCAAGGAAGAAAGAGACGTCTGTCCATGTCGTCTCTTTCTTGACCTCAAGTCTCTTGATAAGTTGGATCAGACACCCTTTCTGCTTGGTGTCATGTCTGATGATGGGTTTGAGTACACCACGGTCATTGAGTGTGATGATTTTCAGGATACCTATGTCCTCGATGTGCCAAGGACTGACCTGGATATAGTGGTGTGGAGCGGAGGAGGAGATTGTATGCATCAGCAGGGATTGACGATACCGTTGGGAAGCGGCTGCCCACCTGTGTATATTTATTCAAAGAGGCTTGCAGCCTATGGCGAGGCAGTGTATGATACTGTCTTCCTTAATAAGAATTATTGCATCTTGAATGTCAGTGTCGAGAATCCGGACGATATCCGTGGAATGATGATAAGGGGAGAAGTGGCTGGTTATGACAGGATTGGCAATCCCGACCACGGAGATTTTCGTATTGATTCAAGGACAGATTCCAGTGCCGCAGGATCATATAGCTTCTATCTGCCAAGACAAGATGAGGCGAGGTTGTATCTTGATGTTGAGGAGGCAGATGGCATGGTCAAGACCTTCCCGCTTCACGACTATATTTCTGCATTCGGATATGACTGGAAGGCACAGGATTTGAGCGATCTGAACATGCACTTGAATTTTACACCGGCAGGAGTCGTTGTAAGTGTGAAGGTTTGGGACGAAGAATTTGTCATTGATATTGTAATATAGAAAAGATTTTGTACCTTTGCGTTTCACTTTGAAGGCCCGAGTGGTGAAATGGTAGACACGCTCGTTTCAGGTGCGAGTGCTTCACGGCATGTAGGTTCGAGTCCTATCTCGGGCACAGATGATCACAATGATCAGATTACCGGTATCTGTCTTTAACGGATACCGGTTTTTTCTTATATTTGCGGTATCTGAATCAATGTCTAACAATATGAAGATCGCTTTTTTGGATGCGGCGACGATGGGAGATGTCTCATTTGAGCCGATTGCAAGCCTGGGTGAGTTTGTCACTTATGGAAGTTCCACCCCGGAACAGGCCCGTGAAAGGGTAAGGGACCTGGATGTGGTGATTGTCAATAAGGTGCTGGTGGATAAACAGTTGATAGACTCGGCACCCGCTCTCAAACTAATCTGTATCTCTGCCACGGGAGTCAATAATATTGATGTCGAATATGCGGCATCAAAGGGAATTCCAGTGAGAAATGTCGCAGGATATTCCACTGATTCTGTCGCGCAGTCCACATTCATGCATATTCTCTCTTTGGTGGGAGGTGCTCCATATTTTGACAGGAGCGTCAAGTCCGGAGAGTACTCGCGCAGCGGAATGTTCACTGATCCTAAGTGGAACTGGAGAGAACTTTCCGGCAAGACCATCGGAATCATCGGACTTGGAAACATAGGTCGCAAGGTGGCTGCAATTTCAGAAGTTTTCGGCATGAAGGTCTGCTACTTCTCGACTTCCGGAACTGGACATTGCAAGGACTATCCTTGTCTGAGCCTTGAAGAACTGCTGGCTCAGTCGGACATAGTTTCCATCCATGCGCCTCTTAATGAGAGAACAAACGGACTGATCGGTCGAGCTGAACTTGCCCGCATGAAGCCTTCTGCAATTCTGGTAAACATGGGCCGAGGTGCGATTGTGGATGAGGCTGCTCTGGCGGAGGCAGTGGATGCGGGAGTGATTGCAGGAGCAGGAATGGATGTGTTCGTTGTCGAACCGATTCCTGAAGATCATCCGTATCTGAAGATGCAGCATCCGGAAAGGATGAGCCTTGCTCCTCATGTGGCATGGGGAAGCGTCGAGGCACGCACACGTCTGGTGGGCATGATTGCCGAGAATATCAAATTAGGTTGGTAATAAATTGATAATGAATATGAAGAAGATTATTTTTTGCTTGATGGCTGCTGTGGCGGTACTTTCGTGCAGCAAGCCGTACGTGATTGTACAGGTGGCTGATCCTCAGCTTGGTTTCGATGCTGATGTAAAGCATCAGAACTCTGGTGAGGCGTATGTTGACGACTTGAGCTATGAGGCTGATTATCTCAACAAGGCGGTTTCTCAGATTAACATCATCAAACCGGATGCAGTCGTGTTTACAGGTGACAATGTACACCAGGTGATGAATGACCACCAGTGGTATACGTTCCTTGGTATCATTGGAAGAATTCACTCAGATATCAAGACTTTCTTTGTGCCTGGAAATCACGATGTACTCAATACATCACGCGGAGTGGATGTCTCGCCGTTTGCAGTGTATATTGGTGAGGACAGATTTGTGTATACTGACCGCGGAGTGAGACTGGTCGGTTTGAATACAAGCTTCATCAAGTTCGATGACGGACGCGAGGAGGAGCAGTTCGAGTGGCTTAAGAAGGCTCTCAAGAAGGAGAAGGCATCAGAGGTGACACTTGTCTTCGGCCACCATCCGTTCTTCAAGGAGAATATTGACGAGGAGGATAGCTCTCAGATTCAGAAGGCGAAGAGACGCAGATATTTCGACCTCTTCAAGTCAATGGATGTGGGTGCTGTTTATGCAGGCCATCTCCATACACTTCGAGAGGGCGAGTATGAGGGTATCCCTATGAGAACCATGACAGCAGCAGCGTATCAGCTTGGTGAGGCTCAGCCTTCTATCCGTATCATCACTGTTTCACGCAAGGGAATTGGTGACGAAATCAGACTACTCTAATACCTGTGCTAATTTTAAGGAAGTTATGGTATTTAAACAGTTGTCGCCGGAGAATTGACTGATTCTTCGGCGACAATTGTCATGTTATCAAATCTATTAGAGGGTGAACTCAAGGATCTTGTTGTATCCTGTAGCGGCATCCCAGACGTTGTCATT
>JAEIGA010011925.1_pt1 | contig 13178 bp, 12 predicted proteins | sample 9270691 | NCBI WGS metagenome assembly JAEIGA01 (sample SAMN17057246, study PRJNA624740) | gut metagenome | biome: biome; isolation source: fecal sample | host: Bos grunniens | place: China: Xizang | collected 2019 | reverse complement strand
ATCAACATCATCATTTATTTCAATTTTATTGTTACTTTTTAATATATAATTTCCACATACAGCATCCTTAAGCCCTGTTACTGCAAATAATTGTCCTGAGAATACCTCATTCACAGTTATAAACTTATCTCCATTATATATCCTTATCTGATTTATCTTCTCTTTATTTTGTGTACTTTCATTTTCTTTATAATCTAATAGATTATTATATTTAACCTCATCTTTTACACTTAATTTTCCTTTTACACCTTTTATGTAGGTTACTCTATTTTTATTTTCATCATATTTAATTTTGTATACCTTACCTAAAAATTCATCATCTCTATTATAATCAGTATAAGTTAACTTATCTATTTTATCTAAAAAAGATTCTATCCCTATATCATTTAATGCTGAACCAAACATACATGGATTAATTTCACATCGTTTAATCATATTCTTAATAGTATCTATCCATAAATCTTGGTCATATTTTTCATCTAAATAAGCTTCTAGTAAATCACTATCTCTTTCTGCAATAAATTCAATTACATCACTACTTAATTTATAATTTTCATTTATATCTAAAGAATCATCCATATCAATAATATTTTTATCTAAATTATCTTTTAAATCATTTATAACACTTTGTTTATCCGCACCAATTCTATCCATCTTATTTACAAATATAAAAGTTGGTATCTTATATTCTTTTAATAACCTAAAAACTGTTTTAGTGTGTGATTGTACCTTTTCTATCCCACTTATAATTATCACTGCATAGTCCATAATCTTTATAGATCTTTCCATTTCATTAGAAAAATCTATATGTCCTGGTGTATCTATAAGAAAATAATTTGAATCTTTGTATTTAAAGTTTGCTTGCCCTGAAAAAATAGTTATTCCTCTAGATTTTTCTATATCATGATTATCTAAAAAAGTATCCTTATGATCTACTCTTCCTAGTTTTCTAATACAGTTTGTATGATAAAGTATTTGTTCACAAAATGTAGTTTTACCTGCATCTACATGTGCTAAGATCCCTATAGTTTTATTCATGCTCCACCTCTTAATAACTTTTTGTATCTTTTTATTATATCATACTAAAAAAATAAGGCTAAAAATCTATATTTTAGCCTTATTTTTAATCGTATTCTTTATAAATATCTGAAAGCTCTATTTTACTAGTATACTCTAGCGGGATATTCATAAGATTTTGATTTGAGTTTTCTTTATCTACAAATGATTGAGGGAGTTTTATTATAACAGTTGTTCCTTTGTTTATTTCACTTTTAATATCAATAGTTCCATTATGTTTTTCTACTAGTCCTTTAACTATGTATAGTCCTAATCCACTTCCTTCTGTTGCTCTTTCAAGAGATGGATATAATTTAGCCTTTCTAAATTTTTCAAACATATGGTTTATTAATTCATCACTCATACCTATTCCATCATCTTTAACTTTTATTAAAATATATTCTTCATCTTTTTCTATAGATACATATATATGTCCACCATAATCTGTAAACTTAATGGAATTTGAAATAAGATTTAATATAATTTTTTCAATTTGATTTCTATCTATAGCTGTAATTATTTCTTCTTCTTCTGTATCAAATATAAGTTCTATTCCATAAGATTTAGATACATCAATAGCTGACATTACAGTATCTTCAACTATCTCTACAATATTTTGATTTTTAAAGCTTACATCTAAAAATCCACTTTCGATTTTACTTACATCAATTAAGTTATTAGCCAATCTAAGAAGTCTATTAGAATTTTTTTCGATTAAATTAATCTGCTCTAAAAATAATTCTTTTTCATATTCATTTTTATTTATCTTTGATTTAATTAATTTACTTGAATTAGTTATTATATTTAGTGGAGTTCTAAGTTCATGAGAAATTGTAAATATAAAATCTGTTTTTATCTTTTCTCTTTCAACAGACTCTTTTATATCTTTTTTATGATTTCTTAAAATACTAAATTTTGTTTTTCCTTTCATTCTCATAGCTCCTAATCTTCATTTAGTATGAGATTATTTTATGCTTTCAATTATTATTAATACTGTAAAAATTTGTAACCATCATAAATAAAAAGGTTTCTAATTTTAATTTAAATTAGAAACCTTTTTATTAGTTATAGCATGATTTACAAGGTGAATATCCTTTATTTTTAGCTTTAAATTCTGTCATTTTAGTAGAATTTTTCATTCCATGAGCATCTGATGTTGTGTGATACTTTTTAGATGAAGTATTAGCATAAACTATGTTTTTACTTTGATTATTACTCTGACTATTATCTTTAGAAGTATTTAAACTTGTAGTATTACTTGGTGCTAAGCTTTGGTCAAACCCTTTATCCGTAGCATAACCCTCTATTGCCTATACATTTTATAATCTTTTTTCCTGTTGAGTCATACCATATATACCCTAAATAACGTCCATATTTATCAGTTTTAGCCCCATCAGTTTCAAGGTAAATAATATCTCCTTGAATTTATTTACTTTAAATAATAAATTACTATACATTGATGTGTCAATGTTTTATATATGCTTTAATAATAATTTACTATTCTAAATTTAAATGCAGTCTCTTCGCTTTTATTATCTACATTAGCTATTAATCTACCATCATCCCCTATTCCTATATACTTTCCATTTTGTGCAAGTATTGCATATTTCATATTGTCTATTCTATCTAATTTAAAAATACTTGGTTGATTATTAGTAAAATCTATAGTGAAATCCCCATCATCGTCTACTGTTAAAAATCTTCCACCATGAATTCTAATATATATTTGATTATTTGGCAGTAATATAAAGCTAAGTATCTTTCCATCTAAATAAGAGCTTGCAGTTGCATAAAATAAGCTATTCCAACCTATTTGAACATAATTATTATTAAGATCTGATTTAATTTGAACAACTAATAAATCCAAAGGTTCAATATTACCATTACTTTGATAAATATCATTCCTATTTCTATTCATAAAATAATCTCCTCCTAATAGAATCTATTAATTTATTTTATGTATAAGAAATATTGTGGTTACTTTTATATTTTCTTAATCAAATAATCTTAAGTATTCTTCGTATCCTTCTTCTTTTAATTTTTCTTTAGGTATAAACTTTAATGATGCAGAATTTATACAAAATCTTATACCACCTAATTCCTTAGGACCATCATCAAAAACATGACCTAAGTGAGAATCACCTTCTTTACTTCTTACTTCAATTCTATCCATTCCATGTGATAAATCTCTAACACCTATTAATGACTCTTTATTTATTCCTTTAGAAAAGCTTGGCCATCCACATCCTGATTCAAATTTATCTTTTGATGAAAATAGTGGTTCTCCACTAACAATATCAACATAAATACCTTCTTCAAAATTATCATTATATTCATTTTTAAATGGTGGCTCTGTCATATTGTTTTGAGTTACTTCATATTGAAGTGGCGTTAAATTTTTCTTAGCCCAATTTCTTTTTACAAAATCAAATCTTCCTGAACCTTTATAATATCTATTATAGTGTTCTGGATTTTTCTTATAGTAATCTTGATGATATTCTTCTGCTTCATAAAATTCTGTTGCCTTTATTATACTTGTAGCAATCGGCTTATTATATATATTGCTTTTTTCTAATTCTTCCTTTGATTTTTCTGCTGTATTCTTTTGACTTTCATCAAAATAGTATATTGCAGTTTTATAATGCTCGCCTCTATCATTAAATTGACCACCTTCATCAGTTGGATCTATTGCTCCCCAGAATATATCTAATAGTTTTTCATAACTTATAATTTCATCATCATAAGTTATACAAACAGCTTCTCTATGTCCAGTAGTTCCACTACAAACATCTTTATAAGTTGGATTTTCTACATCTCCTCCTGTATATCCAGATACAACACTTAATACACCATCATATTTATCAAAAGGTTTTATCATACACCAAAAACATCCACCTGCGAATATTGCTTTTTTTAACATAGTTAAATTCTCCTTTATAATTTCTTTTTATTAATTCTTACCCTTATATTTATATAATAAAATTTATATAACAAAATCAGGTTAAGAATTTCAATCTCAACCTGATTTTTTATTATCTTTCATCATCTCTTATATGGTCATGTCCTTTTTTAGGTCTTACAAAGTATTTCGTATGAAGTAATTCATGAGCTTTATGACTTAAAGGATGATCTAAGTATTTATCATAAATAATTTGTACTGCTGGATTTTCTTTTGAAACCCTTAGATCTTTACTTCTATCTATGTTATTTAATCCTTCTCCTCTTCTTCTAAGAACTTCTTCTTTATTTTTTCTAACTTTAGGTTGACCACCACCACCGACACAACCACCTATACAAGCCATTATTTCAATTGCATGGAAAAATTCTTCGCCAGATCTAATCTTATCAAGCATTTTTCCAGCTTGTTCTAATCCATGTGCTACACCTATTCTTAATTTTATATCTCCAACTTCAACTTCACAAGCTCTAAATCCATCCCATCCTCTTAATGACTCAAATTCTACATTTTTAATTCTCTCACCTGTCATATTTTCAAGTGCTGTTCTAAGTGCAGATTCTATAACTCCACCAGTTCTACCAAATATAATTCCACCACCTGTATATTCCCCCATAATTTTATCTATTTCTTCACATTCTATTTCTTTTAAGTCTATTCCTGAGTCTTGGAATATTTTTATAAGTTCTGTAGTTGTTATTACATAGTCTACATCATAATTAAGTCCTCTTGAAAATTCTGGTCTTGAAGCTTCATATTTTTTAGCTATACATGGCATAATAGCAACTAATGTAACTTCATCTCTAGCCATACCATTTTCTTTAGCCCAAATATCCTTTGCAACAGTAGCAAACATTTGCATAGGTGATTTAGCTGATGATGGTACATCTAACATATCTCCATAATTTTGTTCTATAAATTTTACCCACGCTGGACAACAAGAAGTAAGTATTGGTAGCTTTACTTTTTTATCTCCTGCAAAAAATCGTTCTAATCTTTCTTGAAGCTCTGCAGCCTCTTCCATAATTGTTAAATCTGCAGCCCAAGTTGTATCAAATACATAATCAACACCTAATTTTCTAAGACCTGCAGCAATTTTTCCTTCTACATTATCTCCTGGCTCAAATCCAAAGGCTTCACCTATTGTTACTCTTACTGCTGGCGCCATTTCTGTAATAACTACCTTATGAGGAGTAGATAAATCCCTTATAAATTTAAACGTATTATCACCCGCTGTTATTGCATCTACTGGACAAACTGATATGCATTTTCCACAATGAGTACATCTATTGTAATCTATACGATGTTGCTTTCTTGGTTCTCCATCTATACAACTTACAGGACAAGCCCTTCTACACGCTCCACACCCTATACATTTACTAGTTATAGTAATTTTAATAAGATGATTACATTGAGATGTATAACATTTATTTTCATCTATATGTTCTTCTATCTCATGGTAAAATTTATCTATTATTTCTTCCATTATATTATATTTTTGATTTAATTTTTCTTTTACTGATGCCGCAAGAGTTCTTAAAATATATATATCTCTCATATTAGAACGCCCCTTGCTCATTCTATCTAATATCTTCCACATTTTCTTTATTTCATTTTCAACTTCATGATATTGATCTAAGCTACCTTCTTGCATTCTTCCAAGTAAGTAATCTATGTAATATTTCGCATACTGAATTATACAATCTTCTTCTGATAAAATTATTATTGTTCTAGTTGTTTTTTCGTCAAATAAATTAAAATCTAACTCTTTATCTAAGCTTTCCTTAGTTAAAAATCCCCCAAATGGAATACCAAGTTGAGCAGCTTTAAAACTACTCTTATTTAATATTCCTCCACATAACTCTATTATATCTTCTAATGTAGCTCCATTAGGTACATCTATTATTCCTGGATTATTTATTTTACCTGATACTGCTACTTTTCTACCACTATCTAATGTTATTTCTTTTAATTCTTCTTCACTAAACACCGAAAATACAGAGCCTCTTTCACTTTGTATCATCGCTGGTTTTTTATCTGACATATTTTCACTCCTTAAATTTGTTTTTACTCATATACTTAAAATTCCCATTTATTTAAAGAGTATACTTATTACAAAATAAGGGCTTATATACTTCTATATAGCCCTATTTTTTAAATTTTCTTTTAATAAAATTTATCATACTATCTTTATTTTCTTCAAGTTGAACTAATCTATGACCATTTGCTCCAGATGGGTGTGGAAAGCCTTTTAATATTTGTTCTTCTTTTATTACTTTATTTTTTACTAGTTCCTCTAGTACTTCTTCAACAGCCTTACCCAAAGGTATTATTAAGACATTGTCAAGTTTACTTATATTTTCTTTAAAATTCTCATATACATAGTTCATTAAAAACTTACTTTTTACAAGTTTTGGACTATGCCCAGTATAATTATTTCCTTTTAGAAATACTGAATATGGTATTAGAGAAGTTGTATGAAGTAAGTAATCCTTATCATTAAATAATTCTTCACAGCTATCTATTTCTAATGCTTCATTTAGCTTGATTTCATCTAACATTTGTATTATATTTTTTCTTAATGGCCCACTAAATCTGCCTTCCACCTTACAATCATATTGAATTTCTTCAATACTTTTATTCTCTTCAATATCTTTTCTTGCTTTAGATATAGCCGTACTCATCTGTGAAAATCCAGGAGTTATTCCAACTATAAAAATTTTTGCATTTTGATTTATATACTCATTATGTGGTGCATAATATATTTCTAAGCTTCCATCCTTATCAATTAAAAAATCTTTAGTTAATATCTCGTCCTTAGTATATTTATTTTTTATAGGTAATAGCCTTATTTTATTTATATATTCTATTAATGTATACTCCATATTACTCCTTTCTTATATACAAAAAGGAGTAAATTTTAAAATTACTCCTTTATTTATATTATTTTCTTTTTTTATTTTTGAAATCTACAGACTTTACATTACCACCATTAGATTTATTTCCTAAAGTACCTTCTTTTAACCCTATCAGAACCTCTATATCATTTGGATACATATTAATTCCAAAATTATTTAAGTTGTCCATTAAAGTATTTTTACTCATTATATTATTTTCAAATAATAATTCTACTGCTGTTTTTAGTGTTTGAGGTGCAATTCCTTTTATATTATCATCTAAAGGTTCTTTCTTTAGCCATCCTCTTTTATTCATTTCATTCATTAAGTAATTATATTTCTTATAGTTTATAGCTCCTAATGTATATGCTCTAAATATAATTATTGATATTGGAACTAACCATTTAGCTTTCATTTCTACATAAAAATCTAACTCATTAGGATTTGTTAAATCTTCTAAAAATGATTCCTTTGGTAATAAAAATGCACATGCAAATTCATCTATATTAAACTTCTTTGAAGGTATATTTAATTCATTAGATATTATATATGCAAGTTCATAAGCTAAGTCATAATTTCTTATTGTTGCTGATTTTTTATCATTTCCTAATGCTATTACATATTGGCTAACTTTATTTAAACTTTGTTTTTGAGTATATGGTGATGCACCTTTTCTGTCTATATTAATTCCAGATAAAATTACTCCATTACTTTCAAGTAAACTTACCATATTTCCAATTGCACCATCACCAAGTCCCCAATATCTTCTTGTTTTAGTTGCCATTTCTTCTATATCATCATGTCTATTTAAATTATCTGGAAGATTAAGTTCTGGAAAACTTATATAATTTTGCATAAAGTTATATATCTTATGAGTCATTATTAACTTTTCTCTATATGATATTTCTTCATTTCTAGGTATAGTTGATTGTGGATTAAAATGACTTCCCTCTACAGTTATTTTCATATTTTCATTTTTGAAGAAATATTCTCTTGGGAACTGTAAATTATTTGATAATTTCATTGTATTTTCACTAGTTGGTTTATATTTATTTTCTTCAAATGCTATTATATCTTTTTTATTTATATTAACTTCTTTTGCAAGCTGATCTACCGTCTTACCTCTATATATTCTAGCAACTTTTAACTTTGCTCCATTGAATATCTCTTTTTTCATTTTGTTGTTCTCACCTTTCATGTAGTATAAACTGTGTCTATATTTTCAATAAAAATGCCCTGTATATCATAGATAAACAGAGCATTTTTTAATATGTTGATTATAATACCATATTTATTTATTGTAGTCAAATTCTATAATAGCAACACTTTACATAAAAAATAATGTATATATTGATGAGACTATAGAAACTCCTATAATAAATTTACTTATTTTAATATATTTATTCTTAATTAATATACTTAAAATTGATAATAAAATGAATAAAATACCAATTAGCTTACCTAAAATATAATTGCTTGGTCCTGATCTATATTGCAGATATCCTAATAGTATTAAGTATATTGATGATAAGTAGAATATTAAGTTGCTTTTTTTAATAATAAAAAGTCCTATTAAAATTAATATACTTATAAATAACATAATAATAAATAAAACAAGTAACTCTCCCATATAAACCAGCCTTATCTTTTTTATAATAAATCTTTTATATTTTCAATTATCTTTTTTATATATATTTCTATGTTATCTGTATAGTTTATGGCACCTTGAGCTAGGTTATTGCTTCCTCCACCTTTTCCATCAACTTGATTTAATATTTCTTTTAATAAATCATTCATCTTTATATTTTTAATATTGATTGATGATGCAAAAACTAAATTAATTTTATCTTTATTTTTTACACATAGTAAAGCAATTGTATTTTTATTTTCTACCAATTTATTTGCTAGTTTATTTATATATTTAACATCTTCATTTTCAAATATTTTTTCAACTATTAACAAGTCATTTATTTTATAACCCTTATTTATAATTTCTTCTAATTGATACTTTGAAACTGTATTTTCTAATTTTTTTATTGTATTTTTAAGCTCATCGATTTTATCATTTAAATTAACGATTCCATTTAAAGCTTCATCTTCTTTTAATTTTAAATATCTACATATATCACTTAAATAAATATCTCTTCTTAAAATATAATCTATAGCTCTTTTTCCCGCTAAAAATTCTATCCTTGTAGACTGTCTATTTTTTTCCCATCTTTTAATTTTTATAAGTCTAAGCTCTCCTGTTGATTTTGGATGTACACCACAACAAGCATTCGTGTCTAACTCTCCAATTCTTACAATTCTAATTTCATCATCTGTATCTGGTAAATCTCTTCTTATCCAAATATCTTCTAATTCATCTTTTGTTGGTGTTAAAATTGTAAGAGGTATATTTTGAGATATTACTTTATTTGCATATTTTTCAACTTCTCTTATTTGCTCTTCACTTAAATAACCTTTTATATCAACTGTACTAAATTCCTTGCCTAAATGAAAGCCAGTAGTATTTGCATTATATTTAGTATAAAAACAACCAGATAATACATGTTGAGCAAAATGCTGATGCATACCATCTTCTCTTCGATTCCAATTGATACTAGCATTTACTATAGTATTTTCTGGTTTATTATTCAATACATGATATATTTTTTTATCTTCTTCGTATACATTTATTACTTCTATATTGTTAATTTCTCCTAAATCACAAAACTGTCCCCCTCCACCTGGGAAGAAAGCTGTTTTATCTAAAACAACATGAAATTTATTATCTACTTCTTTTATTTCTATTATATTAGCAGTAAAGTCTTTTATATATTGATTTTTATAGAATAATTTTTCCATTACCGTCATCTCCAATTTTATTAAAAATTATAAATTAATTATCTATAAAATCAAAGATTATTTCAAGACTAAATACATTTTTAGTTAAGTATCTCACAACTCATAATATCTTTTACTTGATTATTTTCTATATTTAAACTATACCACCCAGTTGTCGCAGTATGACTTTCTTCATCATTTTTTATTATTTCATATAAATGTATATTATATATATTATCCTCAACACTTACATCAACATGAGAAACATTATAATCCTTATTATTTTTAATTATATCTAAAACATATTTAACATTTTTATTATAATCATTGTATTTTATTAAATTACCAATGTTATTTTTAAACTCTATATATATTTCTTTACTTTCCTTATCTATACAAAATCTTGATACCCAAATCTCTGTATCTCCAACTTTCTGATAATTAGAATTTATTTTATAATAAGTGTTTGAGCTTATATTTACCTCATCACTATAATTACTATTATATATTTCATCACAATTAGCATGTACAGTATAATAATATTTATCGTTAACATTGTATTTTTCATTTGTAACTAAAATATCATAATTCTTATAAATATTACCTATTATATTTTTAGCATCTTCACTTGAAAAATAATTCTTACTTATAAATATAAATGATATGCTTACCAACATCAGTATTATTAATACACTAAAAATAAGTTTATATATTTTTTTATAATTCATTTTATACAAGCTAATACATCCTTTCTATAATTTAAATAAGTTATCTTAATATTTATTAATAACTAAGTTATAATATTACTTAAATATTAACTTATTTTAAAATTATAGTTAAAACTTGTAGTTATCTAAGCTCTCATAGATGTGTATTCTTTTATATCATAGTCACTTATATCAAAAAATCTTCTTTCTAGTCTACTTTCTTCTATTCCTACAATCTTTGATGCAACTTTATTTGCTAAATAACAACAATCAACTAAAGAGTATCCCCTAGAATATGCACTTATAATTGCTCCTATATGACTATCTGCTGCACCTATTGTATTTACAACTTTTACTTTAAAGCTATCTATAAATCTATACTCACAGTTACTAGCACACATGACCCCATTCTTACCTAAAGTTATAAACACTGTATTTCTAGTTATTTTATTTATTGCTCTAGCTGCCTCTATAGCACTTTTTTTATTGGTAAATTTTAAGGCATCATCTTTATTTATATGTACTATAGGATTTAAACTAAATATTTTATATAAAACATCTTTATCTATTGAAGATATTTTTGATCCTGGAGCAAAGAATATATTTTTATTGATTAATTTACTTAACCAATTTGCAATTACAATTCCACTATCTCCTTGCATATCATATCCAGAAATATATATATTTTCATATTCGTCTGAATTTATATTATCAAACCAAGATTTTTTATAAATAGATTCAATTCCTTTTACCGTGATAAAACTTTTCTCTCCTATAGAGTCTACTAAGCACATACGGTATCCATTATCACCATTTTTATCTTCTATATTTACTTTATATCCACTATTTGTAATTTCTTTTCTTATCATATTACCATAAGTCCCATTACCAATTGGGGATAATAATTCATGTTCTATTCCAAAATTTTTAAGAATAGTAGCAACATTATAAGCACATCCACCTATAGTTACTAAATCTTTTTTACACACAATATAATTATCAGTCTTTGGTAGTTCATCTACATTAACTTTTACATCAACATAAAGATTGCCTATAACTAAAGTTTTCATTAAATGCCCCCTACTTTTAAAATATTATAATAATTTCTATATAAGGCTTATCGTATCCTCTTTTACATATTCTCTTAATATAAAAAAATGGATAAAATAATAAAATATTTTATCCATTTAATTCTAATTTATTTTATAAAATATTTACTCATTATGTTTTTTATCATAGCTTCATCTAAACTATCCGCTAAACCAATACTTCCATCTAACATATCCCATACATAATTATGTAATTCTACACCATTAGAGAAATCACCATTTTTCCATTTTTCTAAGCTATTTCTTAAGTAAGTTCTCTTATAATCATCTTTAATTAAAGATGAACTATTTAATGCTATATCTATTGTTTTAGGTGTAATTTCTGTACTTCCCCACTTATGTTCTGCAACTACAATTGAATTAGCCATTGAATGAATTAAATCTAATGCTTCTTTAGCATTAGTTGGTAATTTAATTTCATTTTCTTTAATCATACTTGGATCTTCAATTACTTGAAGCTTTCCATATTCATCTACATCAACTTTTGGTATAAATTTATCAAATCCTAATATATCTACTATAAAGTCAATATTTAATGATTCATTTATATTTTTAAAAAATTTATATACAGGTGGTATTTTGTAAGTCAATGCTGGATTATATAAAGATGCTATACTACCTAGCAACATAAATAAAATTAATACATTCATGATAATAACTTTATTAAATTCATTTTTATCTTTTATAACCTTTTTGATAGTTTTTTTAGTTATTTTATCTAAATTGGGTATTCTTATTTTGTCTACTTCATTTAGATTTATATTGAAAAATTTAATATCTTCGTCTATATCTTTTATTATTTTTTCATCAATATCCAAATCTATTTTTTCTAACATACCCTATCCTCACTTAAAATTCCCTTCATCTCTTTTAATCCTCTTCTAGTAAAAGTATTTACTGTGCTAGGTGATAAATCTAATATTTCACTTATTTCATCTATATTAAAGTTACAATAATATTTAAGAATTATAACGCTTTTTACCTTAGGTTCTAAAATATCTATAGATGTATATAAATCATCTGAACTATATCTTAAATCATATTCTCTATCTACCATTCCTATTGATTCTAAAAAATAATCAATTTCATTCATAAGTATTCTAGTTATCCATATTTTAAAACTTAGATTTGGCTTTAACTTATGTATATTATTAAATCCATTGTAAACAGTTTCTTCAAAAATTTTTTCTGCATCTTCTTCATACTTAGTTTGAAGATAAGCAATTTTATATAGATAATCCTTATATTCTTTTATTAATTTATAAAATGCTTTTTTATTCCCCTTAGCTGCTTTCTTAATAATTTTAATATCGTCTTTCATAAGATACCTTTCTAATACTATTGCTTACCATTACATATTTTTATTATCTTTTTTTATTTTAACTAATTTCTTTTTTATATTAATTTCTTTATACCTTTCTAGCAATTTATTACCTTTATTGTTTAATATGTCTACATATGAACATAAATCCTGAACTTCTATAACTCCTATATCTTCATTATTTATCCCATTAAGATTACTAAATGCACCAACAATATCAATAACTCTTAATTTCTTTTTCTTTCCAGCATTTAAATATATTTTAGTTATTTCAGAATCAAGAGAGTTATTATTTTTGCTATCTTT
>JAEIGA010011924.1_pt1 | contig 13180 bp, 13 predicted proteins | sample 9270691 | NCBI WGS metagenome assembly JAEIGA01 (sample SAMN17057246, study PRJNA624740) | gut metagenome | biome: biome; isolation source: fecal sample | host: Bos grunniens | place: China: Xizang | collected 2019 | reverse complement strand
TATGGCTTGTTCTCTTTAAGATGCGGTGTGCTCTGCCGTGATCCTTCGGACGAATTCTCTTAAGAGTGGGTCCGGGGCAAACAAAGCATTCTGCAACGTAAAGCTTAGAAACATCCATACTGTGATTGTTTTCTGCATTTGCCATAGCTGACGCTAAAAGCTTCTCTAAATACTCGCAAGCGGACTTAGGAGTAAATTTGAGTATAGCCATAGCTTTGTCAGCATCTTGATTACGGATTAAATCCATAACAATTTTCACCTTACGGGGTGAAATACGAGCATATTTAAGTATTGCTCTTGCTTCCATTGTTTACTCTCCTTTCAGCCGCTTACTTACCGCTGGTTTTAGAACCTGCGTGGCCTTTGAATGTTCTAGTCGGTGCAAATTCACCGAGCTTGTGACCAACCATATCCTCAGTTACATATACCGGAACGTGCTTACGTCCGTCATGAACTGCAAAGGTGTGTCCGACGAAATCGGGGAATATGGTTGATGAGCGGCTCCAAGTTTTAAGAACTCTCTTTTCGCCGGCTGCATTCATTTCTTTGACTCTCTTGAGCAAAACAGGTTGCACATAAGGGCCTTTTTTAATGCTTCTTCCCATGATTAAAATCTCCTTTCGTCGTCTTACTTACGGCGTTTTACGATATACTTATCGCTAGCCTTGTTCTTCTTGCGGGTCTTGTAACCCAAGGTGGGTTTACCCCAAGGAGTAACAGGTCCGGGACGTCCGATGGGTGACTTACCTTCACCACCACCGTGGGGGTGGTCGCAGGGGTTCATTACAGAACCACGAACGGTAGGTCTCCAACCCATGTGGCGCTTACGTCCTGCTTTACCATAGTTAATGTTAGCATGCTCGGGATTCGAAACAGTGCCAACAGTAGCCATACATTTTACCGGAACGTTACGAAGCTCGCCTGAAGGCAAACGTAAAAGTGCCATTCCGTTTTCTTTAGCCATAAGCTGAGCCATGTTACCGGCTGAACGAGCAAGCTGAGCGCCCTTGCCGGGATAAAGCTCAATGTTATGGAGGAAAGTACCAACAGGGATATTAACGAGCGGTAAAGCATTACCGGGCTTAATATCAGCGTCAGGTCCGCTAACGAGAACATCGCCCACCTTGATTTCTTGGGGAGCTATGATGTAACGCTTCTCGCCATCCTCATACTGAACGAGGGCGATGAATGCGGAACGGTTGGGGTCATACTCAAGGGTAAGAACGGTTGCGGGGATTCCGAAACGCTCTCTCTTGAAATCGATGACTCTATACTTTCTGCGGTTGCCGCCGCCTCTATGGCGAACGGTGATTCTGCCGTAGCTATTTCTACCGGCATTATTCTTAAGCGGTTCAAGCAAACTTCTCTCGGGCGCTACCTTAGAAAGACCTGAATAATCCATAGAGGTCATATTACGGCGGCCGTTAGTAGTTGGCTTGTAATGTTTAATAGCCATTTAATTTCACTCTCCTATTTTGGCTTAGCGAAGCCTTTTGGCTTCATACATCACCGAAAATCAGTGATTAACTCACTGCTAAGATTTACATAAGTCCATCAAAGAACTCAATCGGCTTAGAATCAGCCTTAAGAGTTACGATAGCCTTTTTCCAAGAAGCTGTGTAACCGCTGTAACGGCCCATTCTTCTCTGCTGACCACGAACATTGATAGTGTTAACCTTAGCAACCTTAACCTTGAAAAGCTCTGCAACTGCAGCAGCTATTTCGATTTTGTTAGCGTCCTTAGCTACCTTGAAGGTGTATTTCTTGTCAGCAATACCTGACATGCTCTTCTCGGTAATAACCGGAGCTATAATGATATCCTGTGCGGTTTTCATTATGCGTATACCTCCTCAAGTTTTGCTACTGCGCCCTTAACGATAATCAAGGTATCAGCGTTGATTACGTCATAGGTGTTAATGGTGTTTACCTGAGCGGATTTAGCACCGGGGATGTTAGCGATACTCTTAACTGCGAAAGCATCATTGTTCTCAAGAACGATGAGAGCCTTCTTGCCGGCGCCGATAGCCTTTAAGCAATCAGCAACAACCTTTGTCTTATAAGTTTCGAGCTTTAACTCATCGAGAACGATAAGTGAGTTCGAAAGAAGCTTATCAGATAAAGCAGATTTAAGAGCAAGTCTTCTAACCTTCTTGTTGAGAGAGAAAGAATAATCTCTCGGCTTCGGTGCGTGAACGATACCGCCGTGTCTCCACTGGGGAGCTCTTGTTGAGCCCTGTCTTGCATGACCGGTTCCCTTTTGTCTCCAAGGCTTCTTACCGCCGCCGGAAACTTCGGTTCTAGTCAAGGTGGATTGTGTGCCCTGTCTTTTATTAGCAAGGTAATTAACAACTGCCATATGCATTACAACTGCATTGGGTTCAATTCCGAAAATAGCATCGCTTAAAGTGATTTTGCCAACTTTATTGCCTGCCATATCGAGGACTGCTATATTAGCCATAATTCAGAACACTCCTTCCCTTAAGCCTTAACGCTGTCGAAAAGAACAACAATTCCGCCCTTGGGACCGGGAACGGCGCCCTTAACAGCGATTAAGTTCTTCTCAGCGTCTACCTTAACAACACTTAAGTTTTGAACGGTTACACGCTCAGCACCTAAATGTCCTGCCATCTTCTTACCCTTGAAAACTCTTGAAGGGCTGGAACAAGCACCAAGTGAACCACCGTGACGGTGAACAGGGCCTGTACCGTGAGACTCTTTAAGACGGCCAAAGTTCCAGCGCTTAATTGTGCCGGCATAGCCTTTACCTTTAGAAGTGCCTCTTACATCAACAGCTTCGCCTTCAGCAAAAACGTCTGCCTTGATAATATCGCCAACATTCATAGCTGCAACATCATCAAAACGGAACTCACGAAGAACCTTCTTCGGAGCAACATCGCCTTTTGCAAAATGGCCTTTCATGGGTTTGTTTACCTTTGAAGCCTTGAGGTCGCCGAAGCCAACCTGAACTGCTTCATAACCGTCATTCTCGATTGTTTTCTTCTGAGCTATTACGCAGGGGCCTGCTTCAATAACTGTAACCGGAACAACGTTTCCGTTTGCATCAAAAAGCTGGGTCATACCGAGCTTCTTGCCAACGATTCCTTTTGTCATAATTTTTTCCTCCTTTGGTTATTGGTTGGTTTCCCAACATGACCGTAAGTGTGAACCGAACACCTTAATATATATTAAAGCTTGATTTCGATTTCAACACCGGCGGGGAGCTCAAGACCAGTTAAAGCCTCAACAGTTTTGTTGGAAGGTCTGATAACATCGATGAGCCTTTTGTGTGTCCTCATTTCGAACTGCTCACGGCTGTCCTTATACTTATGAACAGCACGAAGGATAGTTACGATTTCTTTCTCGGTCGGGAGCGGAACCGGTCCCGAAACCCTGGCGCCTGTACGTTTAGCGGTTTCCACAATCTTTTCTGCGGACTGGTCTACAAGTGCGTGGTCGTAACCTTTGATTCGAATTCGGATTTTTTCTTTCACTGCCATGTGAAATTCGCCTCCTTAAATAGTTGGCGGGCAAAACTTACAACGTGCCGTGTTTTTCTTTACTGCACATTATAAAACCGGATATTGCTGGGGTCTCAGTCAATTCCGGACGGCGAATCGCTTCGCCGTTGCGCATAACGGTCGCAAGTTTCCTTTACGCGCTCCAAGTTCTTTCGCCCGGTTTAAAATCGGACATACTCCGCGGAAATTTCCCCATTCGAGATGGGCCACCTCCCGCATCAACGCATGTTTTTGCGCTATTTTCGCATAACGCACGGTGGTATAATAACACAATAATCAATAAAAATCAAGCATTTTTTAAAACTTTTTTAACTTTTTTTCGAGATTTGTGTTAAGGTTAAAAACCGCCACAATATCTTGTGTTTTATATAAAAAACGGGACGATGTTGGCATCGTCCCCTACAAATTTATTTCAACTTAACAGGATAATCTTTTAATCCCGCAATATAATCAAGACTTACATTGTAAAACTTAGCAAGCTTTATTGCTAGGGCAAAAGGTATTTCTCTTTTGCCTTGTTCATAGTTCGTATATGTTGTTTTGGGCATATTAAGAATTTTAACAAGTTCGAGCTGTGTTAAATCCCTATCTTCTCTTAAGTCTTTTAACCTACTATAATATGCCATTTCAAATCACCACAACCTTTCTATTGACATAATACAACAAATGTGGTATTATATGTTCAAAAATACAACAAACGTTGTATTTAGGGGGTGATTTTATGGAAAATAGGTGCTGTGAAGAGTTCAAATTCTTCATTCAACATTATGTTTTGTTAAATAAAGCATATCGCAAGGCGGGATGCGGACATTGTTTTGCAAAGCGTGTAAAGTTTTGTAAGCCGCTAAAACCCGCTTGCTCAGATTTTATCGAAAAACCATAATACACTGCTCTGACTGTTGCGACACATTAAAAATGGCGGACCGAAAGGTCCGCCATACACCTATATATAATATATATATTACACCGCCAAAACGCTAAAGCCGAATGGCGATAGCTTAAGTTTTCCGTTTTCTATACCATCACCGATAAGGATTTTGGCATTTAGAAACTCATTCGGCAGCTCGATTACCCTTGTTTCTTCCGAGCGATTAACCGCAATAAAGGCTTTTGCCTTTTCATTATCTCTTATAAAGCAGACAAGGTTGTTATCCGAGTAAACAGGAACGAAGCTTCCCGAAACGAATGCTTTGCAGTTTCTTCTTGCCTTTCCAAGCGCTTTATAAAACTCTAAAAGCTCCTTGTTTTCATTTCCCCAAGGATAGCCCGCTCTGCAAAACGGGTCGCCAAAGCCTTGCATTCCCGCCTCATCGCCATAATAAATGCTCGGCACACCGGGCAAGGTGAACTGCAAAACGCTAGCCAATTTCAAAAGCTTTACTGCCCTTTCATACTGCCATTCATTAAGTAAGGAATGCGACTGCGCCTCCCTGTTGCCATCAAGCATATTATCGGCGCCAAGTCTTGTTAAAATTCTCGCCGTATCGTGAGTTCCGATATGGTTCATAAGGGTTTTAACTGCCTCGGGCGGATAGTTTTCAAGGATATCAAGCACTGTGTTCATAATTCTTGAGCCATCAGCGCCTTTAAGAAAATCAACTATTGCATTCGCAAAGGGATAATTCATAACTGAATCCAATTGCTTGCCCCTTAAAAATCTACGACGATAGCCATAGCTTATCTTATTGGTTGCATCCTCCCAAACCTCGCCGAGAAGGTATTTACCTTGACCTTCAGCCTTCACGGCCTTTCGGATATTATCCAAAAATTCATCGGGCAGCTCATCGGCAACATCAAGCCGCCAACCCATTATGCCCTTTTTAAGCCAATAGCGGATAACACCATTTTCACCCGTTATAAACTCGGTAAATTCAGGGGAATTTTCATTGGTTTCAGGCAAGGTTTTAATGCCCCACCAAGCCGCATATCTATAAGGATATTCGCTAAAACTAAACCATTTAAAATATGGAGAATCCTGACTTTGCGCCGCTCCCAAGGAATCATATCTTCCCTTGGCGTTGAAATAAATGCTATCATCCCCTGTATGAGAGAAAACGCCATCCAAAACAATAGAAATACCCTTTTTCTTTGCCTTTTTTATAAGGCTTTCGAGGTCCTTTTCATCTCCCAAAAGCGAATCTATTTTCATATAATCGGCGGTGTTATAACGATGGTTAGAATGTGCCTCAAAAATGGGATTTAGATAAATACAGCTAACGCCCAACTCCTCTAAATAATCGAGCTTTTGCTCAATTCCTTTAAGGTCGCCCCCGTAATAATCATTACCAAGGCGGCATTTATCATTTGGCTGACGAAACTCAGGTTGTTTTGCCCAATCTTCAACCAAATATCTATCCTCGGGAACATTATGCTTTTCTTTTCCCGAGTTATAAAACCTATCGGGGAAAATCTGATAAATAATTCCGCCATCGAGCCAATCGGGAGTTTTGAAATCTTTATTATAAACCGTTTGCTGCCAAGAGGCGCCTTCCCTTGACACAATACCCAAAGAGGTTTCGGTTTTGGTAACATAAAACTCGCCGTAATCACTCGTATATCTAAAGGAATACCAATAAAGTCCCTCTTCCAAGTTTATTTCGGTATCATAAAACCTATAATCCTCAAGCCATTCCATTGGCTCTAATTTTATATGCCAAGGATTATCCCATTCATCCTTTCTTAGAATAAGAAAAGCCTCGTGAACACGGGCATCGTTATGCAGCAAAAGCCTTAGCCGAAGGGCTTCCCCCTCGGCTAAGGCTCCAAATTTTTCTCTATAAAGTTTGTTTCGAGAATCAAACGGATAATACTGCATTTTTACTCAACAGGCTTTACGTGCCATATATCCCTTGCATAGTCTTCAATAGAACGGTCTGCTGCAAATATACCCGATTTTGCAATATTAGTCAAGGACATTCTATTCCAAACTTCCTTGTTGTTATAAAGCTCGGTTGCTTTCTTCTGAGCCTTGCAATAATCGGCATAATCAGCAAGTGCCATATATCTATCGTTGTTTTTAAGCGAATTATAAATATTATCGAAGGACTGCCCTGCAATTCCCTTGCCTATAAAATCAAGCGCCTCTTTAAGCTCAGGATTATTATTATAATACTGAATAGGCGAATATCCTGTTTTCTGAAGTGCCAAAACCTCAGGGGTTTGCATACCGAAGATAATGATATTATCATCACCAACAGCACTGTGAATTTCAACATTTGCGCCATCCTCGGTGCCAAGGGTTACAGCGCCATTCATCATAAGCTTCATATTTCCTGTTCCGCTGGCCTCGGTTGATGCCAAGGAGATTTGCTCGCTTATATCGGCCGAAGGAATCATAAGCTCAGCAAGGCTAACCTTATAATCCTCAAGGAAGAATATTTTAAGCTTTCCTTTAACTGCGGGGTCGTTATCTATAACGGTTGAAAGCTTATAAATCATCTGAATAATCTCTTTAGCGAAGAGATAGCCTGCAGCAGCTTTTGCACCGAAGATATAGGTTTTAGGCGTGAAATCTGCATTGGGGTTTGCCTTTAAATAGAGATATTCGCTGATGATATTAAGGGCATTAAGGTGCTGACGCTTATATTCATGCAACCTCTTAACCTGCATATCAAAGATAGAATCGGGATTAAGGTTTACTGAATACTTATCCTTAACGAAATCGGCAAATCTAATCTTATTAGAGCGCTTAATTTCAGCCAACTTCTCAAGAACTAACTTTTCATCCTTATATTGCATAAGCTTTTCAAGCTCACTTGCATCCTTGATAAAGCCATCGCCGATAAGCTCGGTTAGATACTGAGTTAAAGCAGGGTTTGCTTGGCATAACCATCTTCTATGAGCGATACCATTGGTAACGTTAGTAAACTTTTCGGGGGTCATTTTAGCATAATCCTTGAAAAGCTCCTTAACCAAAATATCGCTATGAAGCTTGGAAACACCATTAACGGTATGGCAGGTTGCAACGCAAAGGTTAGCCATTCTAACAACGCCGTTTGAAATAATTGCGGTTCTTTCGGCAAGAGCGTAATCTCCGGTTTTATAGATAACCTCTTCTCTATAACGGCGGTCTATTTCCTTAATAATTTGATAAATTCTAGGTATCCTTTGTTTGATAAGGCTTTCGGACCAGCATTCAAGAGCCTCAGCCATAATGGTATGGTTGGTATAAGCCACAGTGCCCTTAACCAAATCCCAAGCTCTATCCCAACCATATCCGCACTCATCGAGCAAGAAACGCATTAGCTCGGGGATACATAAGGTTGGATGGGTATCATTTATATGAATAGCAACCTTTTCAGGAAGATTTTCAAGAGTGTGATACTTATCAAGATGCCTTTTGAGGATATCCTGAACCGAAGCAGAAACGAGAAAATATTGCTGACGGAGTCTGAGCGATTTACCCTCCATATGATTATCCTCAGGATAAAGCACCTTAGAGATGGTTTCGGTCATAGCTCTTTGCTCAAGAGCTCTGACATAATCTCCCTGATTAAATGCCGACATATCGAAATCCTGACATTCAGCACTCCAAAGTCTTAAAGCATTAACGGTTTTGCCATCCTTACCTGCAACCATAAGGTCATACGGAACGGCACGAACAGTTTGATAGTCTGTATGCTCAATGTGATGGTAATTTCCATCCCACCATTCGTTGATTTTGCCATCAAAATTAACATCAACAGCACTTGCAGGCTTTGCCTCAAGCCAAACTCCGCCGCCGGGGAGCCAAAAATCAGGCATCTCGGTTTGCCAACCTTCAACCAGCTTTTGGCGGAAAATTCCAAGCTCATACTTAATGCAATAGCCCATAGCAGGGTAACCGCCCGAGGAAAGAGAATCGAGGAAGCAGGCAGCAAGACGGCCAAGACCGCCGTTTCCAAGACCTGCATCAGGCTCGAAATCATAAAGCTTATCGAGTTTAACCTTGAACTTAGCCAAAGCCTTGCTCATAGTTTCGGTTAAATCCATATTATAAAGATTGTTTTTGAGAGAACGGCCCATAAGAAATTCCATACTCATATAGTAAACCGTTTTAGCTTCCTGTTCATTAGTTGCCTTTTTGAACTGGGCCCTGCGCTCATTCATAATTTCAAGCAAGGTTAAAACCGCAGCCTTATAAAAAAGCTCATCCGAAGCAAGCTCGGGAGTTACTCCGAAGTTATGCGAAAGCTTTCTTTCAATCATAGCAGCGAGATTTGATGCAGTATATTTAGCCATTAAAACATCTCCTATATTACACAATAAAATTATATTGTTATTATTTACTTATTATAATACAATATTCTATTCCGTTTTGCAAGTGTTATCTATAACTATAAATTGCAAGTTTTTTGTGCAATTTGCATATAAAAACATTTTTTCTTAGTATTATTTAGATTTTTTTCGGCATTTAATACAATTTCACAGGAAATAATGAACATAATGAATTATATTTGCTCATCTATTATGGCATCATATTCTCTTGCAATAAAGGACCAGGTAACAGGCCCTACCGCTCCCGTTGGCTCTAATCCGAAAAGACGTTGAAAGCTTTGGACCGCCGCCTCGGTTTGCTCGCCGAAATAGCCTGTAACCGATAGCTCGGGTATCTCAGGAAGATTTCGCCTTATAGCATTAAGATAGGTTTGAAGGTCGGTAACACTTTCATTTCTCATGCCCTCACTCAAGAAAAATCCCGGGTATAGCTTGGCGTTTTGCCCCTGATAACCCTGAGGGAGAGCTTCAACCGTTTCCCTATAAATTCGGCTTATGGTGTTCCAGGTTTGGGTATCAACAATTCCTGTTGGCTCAAGGCCATAAAACTCCTGAAATCTCTTGACCGCCGCAACGGTCCCCGAATCGAATGTTCCGTTTAAGGGAACCGGCTCTAAATTTCCGTTAAAATAGGCAATTATGCTAAGATAATACTGCACCGTTCTGACAGGGATTCCGCTATCACCCTCAGCCACTTGATTAGCAAAGGGCACCGAAACTTCTTCAAGGGTTACCCCCTCGGCCGCCAATTCCGAAAGCCCTTTAACCCCGGTATAATACCTCTTAATCTGATACCAAGTTGCCTTATCAACCTCTCCCGTTTGCCTCAAAGAAAATATTTCCTGAAACTTTCTAACGGCGTTTTCGGTATCAACACCGAAAATTCCGTTTGTTTCTTCTATTATCGGTATTGCAGGATAATTTCTTGCTATTCTATTTAGCTGCACCTGTATAATCCTGACATTATTCCCCGCATCTCCAACCCTCAAAGGAACGCCGGGATAGGATTCATCAACCTCAGCGACAGGGGCGTTTTCAACAATGCCTATATCCTCGCCGTAATAATTTTGAAGTATTCTAAAGGGAGTGAATCCCTGATTTGCAAGGTTAACTGTGCCCCATTGGGAAAGGCCCTCACACTGCGAGGTTGTTCCGTTGCAAAAGGCGGTAAAAAGGGGTTGCACCGAGCCTTGACGCACAACATAATCATTAAAAATATCATCAACTATGTATCCTATATTTTCATAAATCTCCCTATCCTTAACATAGGCTTGGTCCAAGCTTGTTGTATTTGTTATGTCAAAATTATAACCACGGGAAGGATACCATTCGGTATAAATTCTATTTAGAGCGTAAGTGATTATTGCGTAAATATTAGCCCTTAACGCCTCTTCAGGCCAGGTTGGATAAATCTCACTGGATGCTACATTTTTAACATAATCAACAAACGGAACAGTTATATTCTCGGCATTAGAATCGGGCGCTCCCAAATGAACGGTTATGCTTTCGGGGATTACAGGAAGTAATGTTTCGGTCATATTATCACTCCTTTATAAATCATATTTTTCGGCTTCATCGAAAATTTGAGGAGATTTATCCTCTCCTGCGGTTTCTAAGAGTAGCATATTAGACCTTTGAAGCGAGGTAACCCCACTAAAAACAGGAATATTCAGATGAATATTGCTTACATACCCCTCGGCCTCAACCAACATATTATAGTTAGCATAGGGAACCTTGTTATCGCTAGGACTTTGGGATTCGACTCTATCGGGTGCCGGCAAAACAAAAAGCCTTGTTCTTCCGCTTTCATCGGTCTCATCGGTTGCAATTGTCTTCATATTATCCATACTTCCCTCAAAAACCGTAACCCTCGCTTTTGGCACAGGGTAAAGACTTCTAAGTGCGGTTACAATTCCAACAAGTCCGCCGTTTGTGTTGTTTTCCTCTTGCGCCATAGCAGGAACTGATTTCTCGGAAGAAGTATACATTCTAAGCATTTCGGCTTTATATTGCTCTATCAACTTTTTGTCCATAAAAAACACCTCTATATAATATATGTTTTTCAAGCAGTAGAGTGAAAAATTGCTTGAAAGATATGAAAAATGCTTGTATAATTATTTTGTGAAATTTATAGAAAGAGAGATTTTTATATGAAATATCTTGTATTGTTATGCGATGGTATGGCTGATACTCCAAACGAGATTTTTGAGGGTAAAACCCCTATGGAGTTAGCGCATAAGCCTTTTATGGATTCTTTAGCCGAGGTTTCAGAAATAGGAATGTGTAAAACCGTAGCAAAGGGGCTTAAACCCGGAAGCGATGTTGCCAACCTTTCGGTTATGGGTTATGACCCCTTGGTTTGCTATACAGGCCGTTCTCCCTTAGAGGCCGCATCTATCGGCGTTGAACTAAAGGAGAGCGATGTTGCTCTTCGCTGTAATATAGTTACCCTTTCAAACGAGGAAAATTATGAAGATAAAACTATGGTTGATTATTGCTCGGGCGATATTTCAACCGAAGAAGCAAGAGAAATTATCGCAACCATAGAAAAAGAGCTTGGCAACGATATATATAAGTTTTATAGCGGCGTTAGCTATAGACATTGCCTGGTTGTTGATAACGGAACAACCGAGCTTGGCACAATGACCCCGCCTCACGATATAAGCGGAAAGGTTATAGGCCCGTATCTTAGCGATAATGAAAATGCAAAAGAGCTCATTTCTCTTATGAAAAAGAGCTATAACATACTTAAGGACCACCCTGTTAACCTGAAAAGAAGAGCCAAGGGTGAAAACGAAGCTAACTCCATTTGGCTTTGGGGCGAGGGAAGAAAGCCTGCCCTTCAAGACTTTAAAGAGAAAAACGGGGTTGAGGCCGCCGTTGTCAGCGCTGTTGATTTGCTTAAGGGCATCGGCATTTGCGCCAATATGCAAACACCCGAGGTTGAGGGAGCAACGGGCTACCTTGATACCAATTTTGAGGGCAAGGCAACCGCCGGAATTGAAGCCTTTAAAAATGGCGCTGATTTGGTTTACCTTCATTTTGAGGCCCCCGATGAGTGCGGACACAGAGGCGAAGCCCAAAATAAGATTAAGGCAATAGAAATGATTGACGAAAAAGCCTTAAAGCTTATGCTTGAATATTTCAAAACTTCGGGCGAAGATTATAGAATTTTAATTATGCCCGACCACCCAACTCCCCTCGAAACTATGACCCATTCAAGCGAGCCTGTTCCCTATCTTTTGTTTGATAGCAGGGTTAAAAAGTCAGGCGCCAAGCGGTTTTGCGAGACCTCGGCTAAGGCTAGCGGAATTTTCGTTGAACACGGGCCCGACATAATGGAAAAACTCCTCGAAAAAATGTAGTTATGTAAACCTTGATAACCATAAAAGTTTTCCACTTTATCCACATAGTTATCCACATTTTTAGGGTTTGTCCAACTAAAAACACGATTTTATCGGCCTTTTATGGTGGGTAAGCCTGTGGATAAGTTGGATAAATCGGGTTTCATAATAATTTTGTCCAACGAATTATGTAAATTATTTTGACATTTTTCGACAGTGAGTTTTATAGTTTTTTATCCATATTTTTATCCGTTTTTCCATATGTTTTTATTCGATTTAGAGGTTCATTATGAAGCGCACAAAACTTATCGACAGAAAACTCCCCGATTACACAAGGGGAGAAGAAATTTTTAATATGGTTTCCCATATAACAGGGGGCGCAGTAGGCCTTGCGGTTTGCGCTCTTTGTATCGTAAAATCCTTTTTGAACGGCGATGCTTATCAGATTGTAAGCTCCTTTATTTATGGCTTTTCAATGGTTATTCTCTATACCATTTCAAGCGTTTATCACGGGCTTATTCCCGAAACCGCAAAAAAGGTTATGCAAATTATCGACCATTGTTCCGTTTTCCTTTTAATTTCAGGAACATATACCCCAATAGCCTTGGTTTCCCTTAGAGAACATAACGCCTTTTTAGGTTGGGGTGTTTTCGGGGTTGTGTGGGGTGTATCGGCTTTAGGCATCACCCTTAATGCTATTGACCTTAAAAAATATAATGTTTTCTCAATTATATGCTATCTGGCGCAAGGCTGGTGCATAATCCTTACGGGCAAAACCGCAATAGATACTATCGGAACAAAAGGCTTTTGGTGGCTGCTTGCGGGAGGAATTGCCTATACGATAGGCGCCGTGCTTTACGGAATTGCAGGCAAGAAAACCGTTCGGTATATGCACTCTATTTTCCATATTTTCGTGGTTTTAGGCTCTGCACTCCAATTCTTCGCAATTTATTTTTATGTTTTAATATAATGAAAAGAGGTGAGTTCAACTCACCTCTTTTTATTCTTCTATATATTCAATTATATCTTCTATTTTGCAATTTAAGGCCGAACAAAGCTTAT
>JAEIGA010011923.1_pt1 | contig 13180 bp, 26 predicted proteins | sample 9270691 | NCBI WGS metagenome assembly JAEIGA01 (sample SAMN17057246, study PRJNA624740) | gut metagenome | biome: biome; isolation source: fecal sample | host: Bos grunniens | place: China: Xizang | collected 2019 | reverse complement strand
TGTATTTAAAGTAACTCCTCAACCACAAGGTTCTGCTATTAAGAGCTTAGTAAATATTTACACTCTTACTGATGAACACTTTGAGGATCAGGCTATTAAATTGAAAAGTTTATATTATAAATATAATGCAAGACGAATTGTAATCGACGCAAATGGTCTTGGTGTTGGTTTAGTTGACTTTATGGTTAAACCTCAAGTCAATCCTGACACTTTGGAAGTTATGCCAGATTTCGGAGTCTATGGCGGTACTCAAGAAGATGCTGCTCAAGAATATAAGAAGTATAGAACTAATAGTACTGAGCAAGATGCGCTTTATTTAATCAAAGCTAGTGCGCCGATTAATACTGAGGCTCATACAATCGCTCGCTCTAATCTATCTTCTGGAAAAGTAAAATTCTTAATTGATGAACGTGTTGCCAAACAAAAATTATTAAATACCAAAGTTGGTTAGAATATGAAGCCTGAAGAAAGGGCAAATTATTTAAAACCATTCACCTTAACTTCTATATTAAAAGAGGAAATGATGAACCTTCGTGAAGAAAATGAAGGTGTAAATATTATCCTAAAGCAAGCAAATAGAGGTATTCGAAAGGATAAATTTTCAGCTTTTGAATACGGCTTATATTATATAAAACAAGAAGAAGAGTCTAAGAAGAAGCGTAAGAAATTTAATGCTAGCGAATGGTGTTTTGTTACTCATAAATAAAGGAGGTTGGTTATGAGAGCTTCAAGAGGCGAAATTAAAATTGAAGAAATTTTAAAAGAAGCGGAATTGAATTTCAAAATGGAATATATTTTTCCTGATTTGAGAAGCCCAAATGGCCGCCCTTTAAGATTTGATTTTGTTATCTTTGATGATGATGGTAAAATTGATTTTATTATTGAATATCAAGGAAAACAACATTATGAACCAAGTCAAAAATTTGGTGGTAAAAAAGGTTTTTACCAGTAGCAATACAATGATAATCAAAAGCGTAGATTTTGTGCGTTTCATGATTTCAAATTAATTGAAATCCCATATACCGATGAAAACTTGATTTCTTATGATTATATAATGAAACTTGCTGGATATTAAAAGGAGGTGGGATTTTGGATACTACAATGACTCGCTCCGAAGAAATTCGTAGCAAGGGTTTCGATATGTTTGGAAACACTTATTCACTTCAAGATATGGAAGGTCCACTTGATTATCGTAAGATTAAAGTTGGCGTAAAAAATCTTGATGACGCAGTTTTGAATTTAGGTTCTTACAATGCAAGCTTGCCGAAATACCATGGCATTAGTAAAGGCATGGTTATGAGAGCTTTAGCTGATAATGATTTAGCTGAATTAAGACGAATTTCAAATCTGTTTTATAGCGTTAGCGGCATGTATCAACGTGTTTGTGATTACTTTGCTTATTTATATAGATATGATTGGTATGTTGTTCCCGAGATTTATGATGAAGCAACAAAAGAAGAAAAGATTTTAAAAGACTTTTCAAAAATTCTAAACTATTTAGACAATTCTTATTTAAAGAAGTTGTGTGGCGATATTGCACTTGAAGTAATTAAAAACGGTTGTTATTATGGATATATTGTTGACAATAAAGACAGTCTTGTAATTTAGCAGTTGCCTGTTGACTATTGCCGTTCTCGTTATTTTGTTGGCACAAATCCCGCAATTGAGTTTAATATGAGATTCTTTGATACTATTCCTAATGTAGCTTATCGCATGAAGGTTCTCAAGCTATTTCCAGAGGAGTTCGCAAAGGGCTATATGCTGTATAAACAAGGTAAACTTGTCGATACTGAAGATAGTAGCAGACCTTTTGGAACTAGTTTAACAAACTCAGGTTGGTATTTGTTAGATCCAAATAATACTGTTAAGTTCAATTTCAAAAATAGCGATGTTCCAATTTTTGTAAGTTCAATTCCTTCTATGTTGGATTTGGATGCTGCATAGGATTTGGATAGACGCAAGCAAATGCAAAAACTTTTGAAGATTATTGTTCAAAAGTTGCCTATGGATAAAAATGGTGATTTGATTTTTGACGTTGATGAAGCTAGAGATATTCATAACAATGCAGTTGAAATGTTGCGTCGTGCCGTTGGAGTTGACGTTTTAACAACTTTTACTGATGTAGATTCAGTTGATTTATCTGATAAGAATACTACTGCAAGCCAAGATGATTTGGAAAAAGTAGAGAGAACTGTTTATAATAATTTAGGTATTTCTCGTAATTTGTTTAATACAGATGGTAACTTATCTCTTGAAAAATCAATTTTGAATGATGAATCTACAGTTCGTAATTTACTTTTATAGTTTAATATGTTTATGGATCGAGTAGTTCGACGCATGAATACAAGCATTAAGAAGTATAACTTTAAGATTTATTTCTTAGAAACTACTCAATATAACTATCAAGCATTATCTAAACTTTATAAAGAACAGACTCAATTAGGTTATTCTAAGATGCTTCCATAGATTGCTCTTGGACATTCTCAAAGCTTTATTTTAAATACAGCTCATTTTGAGAATGAAGTGCTGAAATTGAGTGAAATTATGATTCCTCCACTTATGAGTTCTACTTTAAATGGTGAAGATATTTTGGGTAAAAAAGATTCAAATGCAAGTTCTAATTCTCAAAATACTTCAGGAACGAAGAAAACTTCTACGGAAAGTAAACAGGCCGGAAGACCTGAGAAAGCCGATGATTAGAAAAGTGAAAAAACCATTAAGAATAAAGAATCAATGAGTTAAGGAGGACACTATGAAACATACAAGTATTAAATTAGATACGCCTTGTGAGTTTATTAATGTAACTCCTGTCAATCCTTTAATTTCTAAATGCCAGATTAAGGTTTGTTATGTAAGTGACCAACCTAATCGCAATAGAAGTATTATTACAAAAGAAGTTGCTACTCAAATGGCAAATAGTTTGCCTGGTAGCCCAATTGTTGGTTTTTATAATGAAGCCAAACAAGATTTTGAAGAGCACAATCGTGTGATTGACATTTCTAATGGCGAATTTAAAATCAAGGATACTACAAGACCTTATGGCTTCGTAGATATGAATGCTAAGGTTTGGTTTTAGAAATTTTTAGACGATGGCGTGAATGAACGTGAGTATCTAATGACCGAAGGTTACATTTGGACAGGTCAATATCCAGAAAGTCAAAGAATCATTGACGAAGGAAATAATTAGTCCATGGAACTTTCTGAAAATTATTTAGATGCGACATGGACAAAAGATGATAATGGAAAACCATAGTTTTTTATTATTAATGAGGCAATAGTCTCTAAACTTTGTATTTTGGGCGAGGACTGCGAACCTTGTTTCGAAGGCTCCCAAATTGCAAAGATTGAATTCTCATTCGATGATAGCTTTAAGAATCAACTCTTTAGCATGATGAATGAGCTTAAAGAATTTTTAAAAGAAGGAGGAGCCAAAGAAGTGTTTACAAGATATGCAGTTGAAATTGGCGATGCTTTATGGAGCGCTCTCTACAGCCATATCGAAAAGGCTTATCCAGACACTCAGAACTGCTATTGCTCTGTTTATCGCATCGAAGGCATCTTCGAAGACAATGGACAGAAGTTTGCTGTTCTTCAGAGTCGCTCTGACATGAAGTATTATCGCTTGAATTTCGCTCTTACTGAAGATACTGGTTTTGTTCCTTCTGACACCTTAATCGAAGTTACCAAGTCCTATACTCCTGCCGAAGAGCCTCAGTTTGCTCTTGAAGCTGTTGAAGAGTTTGAGACTGAGTATGCTAAGAAGAAAAAGGAAGAAGAAGAGGACAAAGATGGTAAAAATGCCGGTAAGAAATCTGAAGATAATTCAGATGATGATGGCGATGAAAAGAAGTGTCCTAAGTGTGGCAAGCCACTCGATGAGTGTGAGTGCGACGATGATGATGACGACGAAAAGAAGAAGGGTAAGAAGAATTACAATCTTGAAGAAGTCGTTGAATATGCTGAATTGAAAGCTCAGTATGAAGAATTAGAAGCAAAGTTTAGTGCTCTCGAAACTGAGCATGAAACTCTTAAGTCTGAAATTGAACCTCTCAAAGCTTTCAAGTTGGAGGCTGAAAAGAAAGACAAGCAGGCTATGATTGATCAGTTCTATATGCTTTCTGATGAAGATAAGGCTGATGTAATTGCTAATATTGACACTTACTCAGTGGATGACATTGAGGCAAAGCTTTCTATTATTTGTGTTCGCAACAAGGTAAGTTTCGACCTTGACGAAAATAAGAATGGTGGCGACCCCACTGTTTATAATCTAAACAATGGCGATTCTAATGATGACGCCGCTGTTCCCGCATGGGTAAAATCTCTTCGCGCAACTGCGAAGTCCATGTAATTAAAAACTATTAAGGAGGAAAATCTAAGATGATGACAGATTTTTTAAAGAGCATTGCTGCTCTTAAATCTCAAGCTTCTTATCCTGAAGTAGGCTTTGGTCAGGTCGAACCAAACCATTTGTCTGCTCAGTATACTGGTCAGATTTACGCTCAGTTGCCTGCTGATCCTTCTATTGAAGTTCTCGAGCAGGGTCAGTTCGTAAAGTATGACTACGCTAAGGGCCTTGTTAATTTTGAGGGCGCTGGCGAATGGATGCTTGTTTACAATGAAATTAAGCTTTACAGAGATTTCCAGAGAGATTGCGAATTCGCAATGTTGAAGGGTAACTATCAGGCTCGTGTTTACAGCCCACTTGATGGCACTGCACAGCAGGAAATGTATGGTCCTACTCGCTTCTTACAGGGTAAGAGAGAGCAGTATGATCCTAAGACTGGCAAGTTCGTTGAGCTTGGCGGCGAAGTAATTTATGATGAGGAAGCTAAGAAGTGGCGTGCAGCTGAGCCAGGTGAAGAAGTTCCTGACTATTCTTTTGCTAACAAGGTTCATGATTATTATGAGCTTGATGACGTAAATAATCCTGCTATTACTGATGAAGTTTCTAAGAGACTCTTCATGAAGCTTAAGGATTACAAGGAAAAGATGATGCCTGCTGGCACCACCATGGTTCCTCGTGTATATAAGACCAATATTGGTGATCATTATACTACTAACATGATTAATGCTACTCCAGAAGAGCTTACTCTCGGTGCAACTCTTAAGGTTGGTGCTAAGGGTATTCTTGAGCCAGGTTCTGACGATAAGATGACTTGGCAGGTTGTTAAGGTATATACTATGCCTGACCATCAGCGTGGCGTTAAGATTATGCGTATTGTCTAAGAAAGGAGAGAAGAGTAATGTTAGATAGAACTAATTTAATTGCTTTAATGAAGCAAGTTGCTAAGGCTGACCCTTCCGCTCCTGTTTCTTACAGTTTCAATGGCGAGAACTTCAGCTATGACCAGTTGAATGAAACTCTCCGTAGAGAGCTTAACGAATACGCTGGCACTTATTCCCTTTATCGTGAGAATAAGAACTTGATCTTCTCTTTGATTGAAGAGACTATCAATGAAATCCTTCCTAAGAAGGTTGAGCAGGCTTACATGCAGTTTGCTGAGACCAAGACCTTCAAGCAGGGCGACAAGCCTATTTTCCGTCGCAAGAGAGACGCACGTTCTCGCGCTAAGCAGTTCGTAACTCGCGTTGGTCTTGCTGGTATTTACGAAGTCTTCAAGCTCGGTCCTACTGAGGCTGAGAGCTTCGAAGTCCGCACCTCTGCTATCGGCGGAGCTGCTCAGATCGGCTTCGAAGAGTTCCTTGATGGTCGTGTTGACTTCGCAGAAGTTACTGCTATCGTTATGGAAGGTATGGACGAACTCATTTTCAAGGAAGTCGGCCATGCTCTTAAGGCTGCTGTAAATCAGCTTCCTCCTGCTAATATCGTTGTTGCTGACGATTTTGATGAAGAAGAGTTCGATCGTCTTCTTGTTATTGCTTCCGCTTATGGTGAGCCTTCTATCTACTGCACTTATGAGTTCGCAGTTAAGATGGTTCCTACCGAGGGTTGGAGATATACTGAGTCCATGAAGCAGGAACTCTGGAACACTGGTCACCTCGCTACCTACAAGGGCCGCAAGGTTATCATTCTTCCTCAGGGTCTCGAGGACGAGTCCAATACTCGTAAGGTAATCGATCCTGGTTACTGCTACATCATTCCATCCGGCGCTGACAGCAAGCCTGTTAAGATCGCTTTCGAGGGTGGCGCTATTGTTGACGAATATGTTAACAAGGATCGTAGCCGTGAGATTCAGGTTTATGAGAAGGTTGGCGTAACTGCTTTGTTGGCTAACAACATCTGTGCTTATGTTGACTTGGCTCTTGCTGGTCAGTATGAGCTTCAGGGCAGCCATTGGGACAGCACTGCATATATTGCAGAAGTCCAGGCTTATCACGCCTAATTAACCGAATAATTTATATATAATTAGAGGGGAGCAGGGGTATTCCCCTACTCCCCTTTTTCTTATTTGAGTAAAAGGAGATATTGAGAATGAGTACTATGTATAATGTTAAAAATAGAAGCGCCGGTGTGGCCGTTTATAAGATTCCTGAACTTGGAATCCGTCGTAGCTTTCAGCCAGGTGAAGTGAAGCAGATTAGTGCCGAAGAGCTTGAAAAGCTTACTTATCGCCCAGGCGGCATGGCTATGTTGTCTAATTTCTTGCAGATTCAAAGTGCAGAAGGTCTTCAGAGAATTGGATTAAATCCCCAGCCTGAATATCATATGAGTGAACAGGACATTGCAAAAATGATGGTGTCCGGCAGCTTAGATGAGTTTTTAGATTGTCTTGATTTTGCTCCTCCTGGAGTTATTGATTTAATTAAGAAGTTAAGTGTTTCTTTACCATTGGGAGATATTAGTAAGAGAAAGGCTTTGAAGGAAAAGACTGGATTCGATTGTGATGCAGCACTTAAGCATGTAATGGAAGAAAAAGAAGACGATGGAGAGAACACTATCTTGAAGACTGGTGAACGCAGAGTCAAGAAAGAAGAAGTTGGAACTGGCTCTCCTGAGCGCAGAACCGCCCCTAAATATAATGTAGTATCTTCTGAAAAGAAGGAGACTGCTACCGAGTAATCTTCAAGAAAGGAGGTTGCTAATTTGGAAGGAACTAAATTTGCAACAATTTATAACCGCTTTCTTGGAAAAATTACCGATGACATGTATTTAGAATTAACTCCAGAAGATACTGTAAAAGATTTATAGAATCTATTAATAGACGCTATTCCTGGTTTTGAGTTCCCTCGTAAGAATTTATATGATTATAAAATTGCTGTTGTGCAAATTTACGAGAACGAAACTGTTGAAGATGATTTTATAATTGGTGTTGCCTGGAATGATTCTTTAGATTTAGAAGAAATTCCTAGAGTCCTTGTAGATCGCTCTGGTTTTAATATTGAACTTAGTGAAGAGGAAATTAACATTTTAGCATTGTTAATGAAACAAGCCTGGGTTCAACGTCAAGTTACATCTATTGAAAACACAAGAATGAAGTATAGTGGAGCAGATTTTAAAATGACTTCACAAGCAAATCATTTGTCTAAATTGCTTTCATTATTAGAAGAATCTCGTAGAGATTCATTCCATATGCAAAGACTATATAAAAGGAGAAAACTGTCTAGTGATGGTTATAAATCGAACTGGTCAGTTTTAAGAGAGACAAGTGCTATTGACTAAATATAATTTTTTGTTTTCAGAAGAGGATGTAAGTAAAAATGTTAAGCGCTTAACAAATCAGCTTTGGAAATTAATTCCAATGCGTGAGAATGAAGAAAACTGGCGCAAGCAATTAGATACTGTCACTTTAGAGGTTGTGGGTTTGAATGAAATTTTCCTTTCATACCCACAATTTTTATAGCTGTTAAGTAAATTAGAGGGACTACAAAAATCAGAAGATATTGAATTTGATCTATATCGTAAAACAATTTTTGAATCTATAAATTTATTATAGGAGATTAATCGTGTCCAGAGGATATGATTTAAGCGAAAAGCTTGGATATAGATTGATGCAAGGTCGTCTTGGAGTTTATGATAAATATCAATCACATGAAACGGTTTTAGACCCAAAGTTAATTGGCATTCAAAATCAAAATATTCGTTTGGGTCATCAAGGCGGTAGTTTACAATAGGATAGAATGATTGCCGATAAACGTAGATCATTAAAGCGCGCTCTTTGGTATTCTTATCAAGGCGCCAATGTAAAAAAGCAAGTGGTCAATGATGAGGCAGATATTGTTCGAGCTTTAATTAACCCAAATAAATTAAAGCCAGATTATGATGATAAAATCATTTCCATTTTCTATGACTGTGAATACAGCGTAGGAGATGTTTTTGAATGGGTTGGAACTAATACTTACTGGTTAATTTATTTATAGGATTTAACTGAATTAGCTTATTTCCGTGGAGATATTAGAAAATGTTCACATGAAATTGCTTGGGAAGATGAGGATGGCCTTCATAAAACTTATGCGGCGATTCGAGGTCCTGTAGAGACTAAAATTAATTTTATTTAGAAGCATGGTATTAGTGTAGATACTCCTAATTATTCTTTACATATTTTAATGCCTAAGACTGATTCGGCAGTAAAATATTTTTAGAGATATAATAAATTTTATCTCCAAGGAGATAAAGATTATAATATTTGTTGGCGTGTAGAAGCAGCTGATTGGTTAAGTATGCCTGGGATATTGGAAATCACTGCGGTTGAATATTATGCAAATGAAACTGAAGATGATATGGAAAAAGGTATTGTTGGAGGTTTAATTGCCGATCCAGTTTCTCCAAATACTTCATTTGTTGAAGACACTATTGTTGGTGAAACTTTCATTAAGCCTAAAAAGACTTATGAATTTACCTATCGAGGAAATCTTGAAGGTGATTGGAGCGTAGATAAAAATATTCCCGTAGAACTTCAACAGGATGGAAAAACTGTTAAAGTTAAATGGCTTGATACTTATAGTGGTCAGTTTGACTTGTATTATGCTGGAGTTTATAAAAAGACTATTGTTGTAGAGTCTTTGTTCTGAGTAAAAGGAGAGAGCATATATGATTATTAATAAAGATCCGATGCCAAAATCCGCTTTTTTATCTGTGGAAAAAGATATGCATCTTATCTCTAATATGCTTTTAAGAAATCCTCGTTTAAAAAAGATGTTGTATTATACAACTCCTGATTGTTTAAATAAGCCTGCGATTTCCGAGGATTAGTCTATTGAGTTATTTGGTAAAAATATTAAAATGGTTCCAAAATTATATGTAGATAATTCTGTATTGAATTATATTATTATTAGTTTTGATAATTTTACACCAAATGCAACTAATCCAGAGTTTAGAGATAATATAATTGAATTTGATATTATTTGTCATTTCGATTAGTGGACTATGAGAGATTTCCAACTTAGACCGTATAGAATTGCGGCTGAGATTGATAGTATGTTCAATGAAAAACATTTAACTGGTATTGGCACTTTAAAATTTTTGGGTGGTAACCAAATGATTCTCACTGATGAATACGCTGGATTGTGTTTAATGTATCAAGCTATTCACGGCGAAGAAGATAAAGTTAAAATGCTAAATCCAAAAGATTAGGAGCAATTTGAAAAAGATTTTAATGAATTAATGGGACGCTAAATTGGATATTCGCTTAGCATTAATGTGTGGATCTGATATTCCAGTCCCAGAAATTCAAATGGCTGTACATCAGCCAAAAATTAAAGAAATTGCTCTAATAGGAGAGGCAGATTTTTTTGTAGCAATACAGTGTTTGAATGTTAACAAAGACCTTTTACGTCAGGACAAAACACTTTTATAGAATACGAGTAATTTTTAGATATTTATGACGATAATGTCAGAGAAGGAAACAAAGGATAAAAAATTTGCTACATAGCAACTTTTATAGCTTTTATTTCCTGGGTACAAACCGGTATTTACCCCTCGTTCAATTCTTTTGCAGGGAGACGGAACTTCTTAGATGATTGATGAAAATAATTTTGAAGCATTTTAGGAAGTTGTAAAACAAATTTTTTGTGTTTCTAATAAAAACAATTAGCAAGCAGGATTTAATCCGGCAAATGAAAAAGCACGAGAAATCGCAGAAAAATTAATGAGAGGTAGATAGCGAGTTGCTGAATTGAATGGTTCAGCAAATGCAAGTATATTCAGCCAGTATCTTTCTATTTTAACTGTTGGACTTTCATCCATGTCTCTGAAAGAATTAATGGAACTAACCATGTTTTAGTTATATGATTTAGTTGAAAGATATTAGCTTTATATTAGCTGGGACATTGACATTCGTTCTCGTTTGGCTGGAGCCAAGCCGGACGATCGTCCCGAAAATTGGATGAAAAACATTCATTAATTTTTAAGGAGGAAAATAACCTATGAAATTCGGTGTACGCGAAATTTGCGATGTTGTTTTGAAGGCTAAGGCTCCTCAGAAGATTGGTAACAAGATTTTCTATAAGAACGAGCCAGTTCTTTATTTCGACACTTTAAAGACTTCTACCATGGAAGGCGCAGCTACCACTGTTTACGCACAGGGTGGTCGTGGTAACTCTCGTCTCGTAGCATGGGAAGGTGAGAGAACTGTAACCTTTACTATGGAGGATGCTTTGATTTCTCCAGAAGGTTTTATGATTCTTTCTGGTGCAGGCTTGATTGAAGGTTCTGCAACTAATAAGATCTATCAGCATGTAACTGAGACTGTTGATGGTTCTAAGATTACTAAGGGTACTGGTTCTATTGCTATTCGTTTGAGCAAGAAGCCTTATTTACCTGTTGCTGGTGAAGATAACATTGGCGTTGAAGGTAACTATGCTTATGTAATGCTTGTTAAGAATGGTGAAATTGTTTCTGAGCCTTATATTCCTACTCATGAAGAGCTTGAAGAGCAGGAAGATGAAGCAACTGGAGAGGTTTTCTATCTCTTAAATGTTGCTGCTCATGAGAACTATAGTACTCTTGAAACTGATGCTGGTACTGATTTGCAGTATAATGTTGACGAAGTAATTAATGAAGTTGGTGCTTTCGATAGCGCTATTGTTGATTATTATGTTGAGCATACTGGAGATCATGCAATGCAGATCGAGATTACTCCTGACAAGTTCGGTGGTAACTACTATCTCGAAGCTTCTACCTTGTTCCGTGATCAGAATGGTGTAGATATGCCTGCAGAGTTCATCATTCCTAACTGCAAGATTCAGTCCAACTTTACTTTCACCATGGCTTCTTCTGGTGATCCTTCCACCTTCACCTTTACTATGGACGCATTCCCTGATTATACCAGATTCGACCGTAGTAAGAAGGTTCTTGCTGCTATCCAGATCATCAAGGATGCTTCTAGCCAGGATCTCTATCGTAAGTCTACCGCTCATAGCGATGACCACGATATCATCTTTGGTTAATTTAGACAATTAATAAAATTAAAGGGGAGAGATAGAAATATCTCTCCCCTTATTTTTGTTTTAAGGAGGTAAAGGTGTATGTCAGTTGGTATTATCTTTGGACAGCATTTTTTAACAGAAGAAGAGTTTTTATCTATTTTTGAGCAATGGTATGATGCAAAGCATTTAGAGTTTTAGCAAGACTTGCAAAATAAAATTATTCAGCCTTTGCAAAGGATGTTAATTATAAGCTCAAGAATTAATTCTAAGGGCAAACAAGTTTCTAGTGTTCGTCGTGCAAAAGGATAGTATGATGCTAAGAAAATTTATCTTGCATGGGAGGAAATTACTAAAGACTTTTTTGGCAATGGAAAAATTTCTCTTATTGGTGCAGGTAAATTTGGATCTTCTTCATTTACATGGACTAATGTTGTTGATGAGAGCGCTGTTATGAACGCTAGTGGTATTAATATTTAGAAAAAAGGTTTATTGGAATTACAAGATTAGATGGATGATATCGAATCTATTTTTGCCGCTTAGGATATTCAAGATTTTTTAAATAATCATTATAGTGATTTATTGAAAACTTTAGGTGGATATACTTTAAGTTTAAATGAAGCTAAGGCTATGCATGAACTTTTAGAAGCTAGACGCTCTGCATTAAATAATGCAAATTTTCATTTTACAGGTTCAACTTATGATAGAATTGTTTTTAGCTCACAAAGAAATGCTGAAGGTAAACGAGTCGACGCCTTTATGAACCATGTTGGAAAATATAATCGACAACTCTTTGGTTTAATGTCTGTTGGAAGAGTGGCAGGAGATTCTTTAAAAAATATTATGCCAGACGATCACGCAGGATTTGGAGGTATTTTTGCAAATACTGGAGAAGTTCAACCTTGGCTGGTAGACTCCCTTAATACAGCTTCTTGGCTTTCTGGCGGCGACGTAATTGTAGTTGATGATCAAGGTGCTGTTATATATAATATTCAGCTTAAATCAACGGGAAAAGGAAAAACCTTTGATCTTGCAGCTTCATCATTGTTAAAATTTGCTACAAAAATGAATGAGTTGATTACAGCTCAAGACAAAAAAGAATTGGCTAGGGTTATGTTTGATAATTTAAAAACTTCTACTGCCAATGATTTCGTAAGAACTGAAGAATTTTTTGAAAGTAAGGCTTACGAAATGGTTATGAAAGAATTAAAGTTAAAGTAAAATTTGACAAGACAAAAAATTTATGTTACTATATAATAAGAAGAGTTGAAGGAGGCTATTTATATGGCAAAAGTTAGTTTAACAAAACTTGGTTTAAAAGTAAATCAAGATATTGCAACTATTGATTTTAATGAGCAAACTATTGAGGTAAAACAATATTTACCTATTAATGATAAACTTGAATTGATTAGTAATGTTATTAACGCATCTCATGATGATAATAATTTTGCTAATCCTGTAAAGGTTAGTGTATTTACTACGCTTGAAATTATGTATGCTTACACTAATATTAATTTTACAGACAAGCAAAAAGAAGACCCAACCAAGCTTTATGATATGTTAATTTCTTCTGGGCTGGTTGCCGCAGTGGTTAATGCGATTCCTGAGGCTGAGTATCATGAAGTACTTTGTGGAGTAACAGATAGTATTGACGCCATTTATACTTATCGCAATTCTGTTATGGGAATCCTTGATAATATTTCTACCGATTATAGCAATTTGAATTTGGACGCAAGTGAAATTCATAAGAATTTAGCAGATCCAAATAATATGGCTCTTTTAAAGCAGATTTTGACTCAATTGGGCTAATTAAATTTATTAATCTATCCTATTTTTAAAGATATATAGGAGTAATTGG
>JAEIGA010011922.1_pt1 | contig 13181 bp, 11 predicted proteins | sample 9270691 | NCBI WGS metagenome assembly JAEIGA01 (sample SAMN17057246, study PRJNA624740) | gut metagenome | biome: biome; isolation source: fecal sample | host: Bos grunniens | place: China: Xizang | collected 2019 | reverse complement strand
TATCTTATCTAAGGATAGTGCAAGGCGAGAGGAGAACAAAATAAATATCGATTTATTTTTTTTCTCCCGAGCCGCCGCCTATCTTATTTAAAGATAGTGCAAGGCTTTTTTTGTTTTGCGCCGCCTATCTTATTTTAAAGATAGTGCAAGCCATTTTTTATCCCGAGCCGCCGATCTTATTAATAGAAGTTATAAACGAGTAAAATATCTAGTTTGTTCCGATATTTTATAGCTACCCCGAAAACCGGCATACGGTTTTTACCGTGAAATTGCAGAGCAATTTGGGAACGTAGGCTTTGTGCAGCCGATGGCGCGGATATAATGTCGGAGTAATACTTGCGCCCGATGTGAAAAATAATCAAACAAGCTTAATCTTTTTTGCTTGTTTATTCGTATCTTCGCCATCAAACATAAAAAACACAAATATGAAAAGAAAATTTATCCTATCCTTAACACTCTCTCTCTTAGCGTTAATAGGTATCAATGCTCAGCGCATCGACACAGTGAAAATACATAGTAATGCCATGGGTCGTGACATATACAATGTCATTGTTACCCCCGAGCAGTACAAAGATGCCTACGCCATGCCTGTTGTATATCTTCTTCACGGACACGGCGACGACCACACAAAGTGGGTTAACAAGACACAGCCTAAATTGCCTCAGCTGGCCAATCAATATGGCATAATTCTTGTTTGTCCCAACGGAGAGCAGTCCTGGTATTTCGACAGTTACACCAACCCCAAAAACCAGTTTGAGACCTATGTAAGCAAGGAATTGGTTGAGTATGTAGACAAAAATTACAAAACAATTCGCAGTCCGCATGCAAGAGCCATCACAGGATTCAGTATGGGTGGACATGGCGCACTTTGGCTGGCTTTCCGCCATCAGGATGTTTTTGGCGCATGTGGCAGCTTGAGCGGTGGTGTCGATTTCAGAGCATTCCCCAACAATTGGAACATCAAGGACCATCTGGGTGAGAAAAAGGATAATGAGGAGCGTTGGAACAACAGTACAGCGTTGAGTCAGATTGGCAAGATTCAGCCCGGATTGTCAATCGCCATCGACTGTGGTACAGAAGATTTCTTCTACGCTTGCAATGAGGCTTTGCACAAGGCATTGCTCGAGAAGAAAATCCCTCACGACTACACAATCCGTCCCGGAGGACACAACCACTCTTATTGGAGAAATGCTATTTTGTATCAGCTTATTTTCTTTACAGAGCATTTCAAACGCAACGCAAGCCGCTGATAGTAAAATCCACTCGTAGCAGAGGACTTTTATCGTATATAACCAAGCCCGTTCTCAAGTATGCAAATAGCAGCTTTAGGATGGGCTTGATTCATTTAATCTCTAACCTGTTACCGGATTTTATGGGGTGCCTGTGCTGTGGTAAATGAACGGCAAAAATGGGATGTAATTCGCTTTTCGTTTACAAAATGTCAGAAATTGGGCTGCAAAAGTTAAATTATCCATAAAAATGTATCATATTTAGATTAAATGTAGTACATTTGCCAAGATAATAAAGGGGCATCGCATTGCAAATGCAATTAATAGGCGAGTCGCTCCGCAGGTTTCAATAATTAACAGAAAATAGTACGGGGTGCTTATATGGGCAAAGGTTGTGGCCTCTGCCTTTTTTATGCCTCTCCGCGCATCAAAAAAACAAGAAAATGGATAAATTCAGTTATGGATTGGGAATGGGCATAGGTAACAACCTTGCTTCAATGGGTGTAAGTTCACTTGAGTTTGCAGATTTTGTAAAGGGTATGGAGGCTGTGCTTAAAGGTGCCGACACTGAAATGACACATGCCGAGGCTCAGAAAGTTGTAAACGAATATTTCAGCAAGCTTGCCGAAGAGGCATACGCTAAGACAAAGGAGAGCGGTGAGGCTTTCCTCGAGGCTAACAAAAAACGCGAGGGTGTGACTACTCTCCCCAGCGGTCTTCAGTATGAGGTAATCAATGTGGGTCTTGGCAAGAAGCCTGCTGCTACCGACCGTGTACAGTGCCACTACGAGGGTACACTCATCGACGGTACAGTGTTCGACAGCTCTATCAAGCGTGGTCAACCTGCTGTGTTCGGCGTTAATCAGGTGATTGCCGGATGGGTTGAGGCTTTGCAGCTTATGTCGGAGGGTTCAAAATGGAGACTCTACATTCCCCAGGAACTTGCTTACGGTTCACATGGTGCAGGCGAGTCAATTCCTCCCTACAGCGCACTTATCTTCGATGTTGAACTTATAAAGGTACTTTAATTCGATATTAATCAATAAACTAAGAATAAAATGAAGAAATTTGCATTTATCATGATGTCACTCGTGGCTGCATTGACAATCAGCTCTTGCGGCGGTGGCAAAAACGTTAAGAACGTATCTTTGAAAACTCCTGCAGACTCATTGGCTTTCGCCATCAGCCTTGCAAAGACAGAAACTTTGAACGATGTTATCTATCGTCAGATGGGTGTTGACTCTGCTTGCATCGACGATTTCGTACGTGGTGTAATTGACGCATTCCCCATGTCAGACGACAAGAAATCACACGCTTACGTAAAGGGTCTTTCTATCGGTGCTACTGCAGCTAATGTTTACCTGGGCGCAAACGAGGAGGTTTACCCCAACGACACAGTAAACAAACTCGACAAAGCTATGTTCCTTGCAGGTCTTGTTGCAGGTATCTATGGCGATGGCGCAATGACAGCTGAAGAGGCTATCGAGTATTCTGACAGAGTAGTTTATCGTCAGGCTGCCGAGGACTTCATGGCAGAGAACAAGACTCGCGAGGGTGTCGTAACACTTCCCAGCGGTCTTCAGTACAAGATGGAGGTACAGGGTAACGGTGCATTGGCAACAGCTGCCGACACTGTAAGCGTAATCTATCGTGGTAGCTTCACCGATGGTCGTACCTTCGACAGCTCACGTGGTAAAGAGGTTGCATTCCCCGTTGGTGGCGTAGTTCCCGGTTTCAGCGAGGCATTGCAGATTTTCCCCGAGGGTACAAAGTGCAAAATCTACATTCCCTGGAACCTCGGTTATGGCAAGAGCGGTTCAAGAAGCATACCTCCCTACAGCGTGCTTGTATTCGATATCGAAATCATGCGCGTAATCAAAGCTAAGAAGTAAGAACAGAAAAACTGTTGTTTATGAAGGAAGTTGAATGTAAAATAGATAGCCTCGACCTTAAAATCCTGAGCATTATTTCAAAGGATGCTCGAGTACCTTTCCGTAACGTGGCAGAACTCTGCGGTGTTTCGCGTGCTGCCATCCACATGCGCGTGCAGCACATGATAGATATGGGAGTGATAGTAGGCTCGGGCTATGATATTGACATGAAACGCTTGGGCTTCAGCACATTCACCTACGTTGGAGTGGTGTTTGAGAAAGGTTCTATGTATCCCGACATTGTAAAGCAGCTCGAAGAGATTCCCGAGGTTCTTGAGTGCTGTTACATCACAGGCCCCTATTCGGCGCTGATAAAGATGTATGCACGCGACAACGAACAGTTGATGGAACTGCTGCTCGGCAAGATACAGAAAATCCCCGGAGTGGTAAGCACCGAGACTATGATAGTTCTCGACAAAAGCATAAAGAGAAATCTTCCTTTGTAAACTTTTACATTCACCATGAATACGGAACAGTTCAATATAAATAAGGAATACGCTGAACTGCACCGCAAATACCCGATGAGCGGCCCGAGGCCGCTCATCGGCATTTCGGGAAACTTCAGCGAGGACAACTGCATGCTGGCACGTGGCTACTATCAGTCGATTCTGGAGGCAGGTGGTGTGCCGGTTATAATTCCTCCCTATCCCCATCGCGAACAGCTTGTTTGCACCCTCGACAGCCTCGATGCTGTTCTGCTCTCCGGTGGCGCCGACATCGACCCGCGCTACATGGGCGAGACTCCCGACTACAATCTGCTGCACAATATAAATCCTGCCCGCGACGAGCAGGAGATTATGCTTGTCAGACTGGCGGTAGACCGTCAACTGCCCATCCTCGGCATCTGTCGTGGAATACAGACGATGGCCGCTGCACTCGGCGGTGGTGTGCATCAGGATATTTACGCAGCGCTTGGCAATGAGCTGCTCAAGCATAGTCAGGATGAGGAACGTGGTGTTGCGACACATGGCGTCGACATAGAGCCGGGTAGCCTGCTGCACACTCTTTTTGGCGATACGCTGGCGGTAAATACTTTCCACCATCAGGCAGTTTCGGCTGTGCCCGAGGGCTTCCGTGTGACGGCTCGCGCCACAGACGGGGTGATAGAGGCTATGGAGACAACCGACGGGCGTCCGATGGTGGGTGTGCAGTGGCACCCCGAATGTTTCATCCTGAAAGAGAACCGTTGCATGATGCCTCTCTTCAAGTGGCTGGTAGAGGAGGCTTCGCTCTACCGTCGCGCACGTCAGTTGCACGAGCGGATGATTACCATCGACTCGCATTGCGACACTCCTATGCTTTTCGCCGATGGCTACGAACTTGACGAGCGCAGTTGCACAGCCCTTGTCGACCTTCACAAGATGACCGAAGGCGGACTGGACGTGGCAACAATGGCAGCCTATCTTCGACAGGAAGCACGCGACGAGGCTTCGCTGGCGCTGGCTACTCAAAAGGCGTGGGGGCTTCTCGACGGCATATGCAGCCGAGTGCAGAAATGCGCTCCCTATGCAGCGCTTTGCGATACTTCTGAGCAGATAAGGGCAGCTAAAGCCGCAGGACAGAAAATTGTTGTTCCTGCCATAGAGAATGGTTATGCGATAGGGCTCGACCTGTCGAATGTTGAGAAGTTCCGCAAGGCCGGCGTTGTTTATATAACACTTTGCCACAATGGCGACAATGATATTTGCGACTCGGCACGTGGCAATGGCGAGCATGGCGGTCTCAGCCCCTTCGGACGTCAGGTGGTAGAGGAGATGAACCGCACCGGGGTTATGATAGACCTTTCACACGCTTCGGAGAAGAGCTTCTACGACACGCTTGCAGCAAGCTCGGCGCCCGTGGTCTGCTCGCACTCGTCGTGCCGCGCACTGTGCGACCATCCGCGCAATCTCTCCGATGCCCAGCTCAGAGCAATTGCAGCCAAGGGCGGAGTGGTGCAGGTGACAATGTACAAAGGATTCCTTGTTGCCGACGGCGATGCTACACTCGACGATTTTATGCGTCATCTTCAGCATGCGATAGATGTTGCAGGTATCGACCATGTGGGAATAGGAACCGATTTCGACGGTGATGGAACTGTGGTCGGCTGTAAAGACGCTTCGCAACTTATAAATATCACTCGCGAACTCCTTCGTCGCGGCTACAAAGATGATGAAATCGCAAAATTGTGGGGCGAAAACTGGTTGCGAGTAATGCAGCTGGTGCAGAATATACAATGATGCTGCGGCATCATTGCAAGGATAAACAGCGATGGTGTGCTTCTGAAGCACACCATCGCTGTTTATTCTTATAGGGCGTTAATTGTGTTATGGAGTGTCTCGAACGACGGCATATCCCTGTCGCCGAAGATGAACCGCACCACGCCTTCGCGCGTACATATATATATACGTGGTATAATGCTCTTTGCAAACAAGTTGTAGACATCTCTTCCGCTCTGGGGTGCATAGGGCATTGTTAGCCCCTTCTCTTTCCAGAACCTTTCGATAGATGGTTTCTCCTCGTCACGCGCTATGCACACGAGTTTGAACTCAGGCTCGTCTTTCATGGCCCGGTAGAGCGAGTCCACGCACGGCAGTTCCCTGCGGCAGTCGGCACACGAGGTGTTGAAGAACACAATCACTGCACGGTGTCCCTTCAGCGAGTTGTTGCTGACAAGTGTGCTGTCAGCGGTGTACACAGCGAAGCCTGGCACAACGTCGCCCGCTTCAATCAGGCTGCTGCCCGATGTCTTTTCCTCTATGCAGGCCGTCGCTGTCAGCAATACAATTAATAAGATATATAGTCTTTCAAGCATACTTCAGTGTGTTTGTTGTGTGTTATTCCGTGCAGTGCCACTTCTGTGGCAGTTCACGCTAATTGACTGCTCCTTCTGTCAATATATTCTTTATAGCCATTTTTACAACCTCGGGGTGTGCATCCTTCAGTATAATCCTTTTTTCGCTGTCGAGCAGGTATAGCGACGGCATGGCAGGAGTGTGATACAGCTGTTTTCCTGTAATCTCTCCTTCGGGGCTGTAGGCGTCTGTCCATCCCTCGGGCATGTTGGCCTGCTGGCTTTTCCAGCACTCCGTGTTTTCGTCGGGGTATATCATCAGCACCTTTACTTCTGGAATGTTCAGCAGCGGCTCCCTCTTTAACTGCGGTATAATCCTCTTGCAGTTTTCACATTCGGGGTCGTTGAATATGACGAGTGTCAGTGGCGACTCTGTAGCGTGCAGGGTCGACACATTCCCCTTTCGGTCGATGTGTCTGAAATCGGTCGCAATGCTGCCCGGCAGGTTCTTCGTTACAAGCTGCAGTTTGAACTCTATCCTGCTGCGTGCAGCTGCCTCGTCTGTCGTCAGGCAGGCCAACTGGCAACGCAGGAAATGGGCGTATACCGCATCGTTTCTCATGGGCGATTCGGGGTTGTCGAGGTAATGTCTTATCAGCGCGTCGTATCTGCCACGCAGTTCTCGTTTGGCATATCCTCGTTTAATGTAACTTCCTATGGCAGAGCTTGCGATGGCAGAGTCGGTGTAGTTCAGCAACATCAGGAAATTCGAGAATCGCTGCTCGCCTTCGGCAATGTTGCCGGCTGCAGTATCGGCAAAATTGTAGCTGTCCCAGTAGCTCATGACAGTTTCTCCCAGAAACCTCTCCTTGTCGTTTTTCTCCACGGTGGCACTCCTCTTCTCTGTGGCCTTCTTGTGTGGTGTGACTGCTCCGTTGTTGCATGCAGCCAACAGCAATGTTGCTACTGTTATCAGATGAAATAGTCTCATGGTCCCGGTCTAAATAACACTCCTTCCTATGAAGGATATATACAAAGATAGCGCATCACTGCGGCAAAAGCAAATTTTGTTTCAGTATTTGTTTATTTTTTACAAATTCGGGCAGCCTCTAAGTTGCTTAGGATTTGGCTCTTATCCTGAAAAATGCCCGATTTTAGAATGCACATCGGTGCGTGCATTGTGCAATTTGGCAATATTGTTTCACATGTGATGCACAAATGTGCAATAAAGTTTCTTCTAAAACGCCTGTGCCTGTTGGGTTTTGTGATGTAGAATGTGTTGATATACAGCGAATTACCCCCCCCCTATTACAAAATTTCACGAACCTTTAAAAAAGTTGGGAAAAGCTTGTTTACTTTATAAAAAAAGTCGTAACTTTGAAGTTGCAAAATGTCTAAAATATTTAGGCATACTGACTTTGGTAAAGTTTATATAAAATAATTGCATTGGCAAAAACAAATAAACGATGAAGAAACACATTTTGATAGCCCTGTTGGTCGCTTTTGCCGGCCTGGGCCAAAAACTTAACGCTCAGGAGTGGGGTATAAAGACCAACCTCATCTACGACGCTACTGCAACCATCAACGCAGGCATGGAATTTGCTCTTGCTCCCAAGTGGTCGCTCGATGTTTCCGGTAACTTAAATGCTTGGACCATCGACGGTAAAAAGATTAAGCATTGGCTCGTTCAGCCCGAATTACGCTATTGGTTCTGCGACCGTTTCCAAGGGCATTTTTTAGGAGCGCATCTGTTAGGTGGTATTTATAATATTGGCAACATCGACACCGATATCAAATTCTTCGGCAACGATTTCTCTGTGTTGAAAAAATCACGTTATCAGGGTTATGCAGTCGGTTGCGGCATTGCCTATGGTTATGCCTGGGCACTTTCGCGTCACTTCAACCTTGAACTCGAGGTTGGTCTCGGATACATTTACACCGAGTACGACAGATACGAATGTGGCGGTTGCGGTCGAAAGGCAGAAAGCAATGTCCCCTATCACTATTTTGGCCCCACCAAGGCAGCTCTTAATATTATGTATGTATTTTAAATAGAGGAAGACGATGAAAAAGATATTAGTTGTAATAGCAGTTCTTGCAGCCTTTGCAGCATCGGTACAGGCTCAGCAACTTTCCGATGTATCTGTTAGCAAACTCAATCTTGTCAAGAACGGCGAGAATATGAATATAGAGATGGATATCGACGTTTCAAAACTTAATGTCAAGAACCGTCGTTCAGTACATCTCCTTCCCGCGTTCAAGAATGGCGACGACTATGTTGAACTCTCTTCAATAGGTATCTACAGCCGTGGTCGTTACATCGACTATCAGCGTCGCGAAGAAGAGGTGTTCGAGGGCGAGACAGTCTACAAAGAAGGCACCGAGCCCGATGTGCTCAAGTATAAGGCTACCGTGCCCTACGAGGCGTGGATGGATGGCTCAAGCGTCTACTTCATAAAGAGAGTTTGCGGCTGTTGTCAGAACCTCATTTCGGAGGAGTATGCAGGTGTTGGCGGTTTCTACATTCCCGTCTTCAAGCCTCATTACAAGTACATCCAGCCCAAGCCCGAGCTTTCTAAGCAGCGCGAACTTTCGGGAAGCGCATACATCGACTTCGTTGTGTCGCGCACCGACATTAACCCCACATATCGTAACAACGAACAGGAGTTGGGCAAGATTATCGCTACTATCGACTCTGTTAAGAACGACAAAGATATCAAGGTGCGTCACCTTTACCTCAAGGGTTTTGCATCACCCGAGAGTCCCTACTCAAACAACACCCGCCTTGCTAAGGGTCGTGTAGCAGCGCTCAAAGACTATGTTAACAAGCTTTACAGCTTCGACAACGAGGTTATCAAGACCGACTACGAACCCGAGAACTGGGCAGGTCTTCGCGAGTTTGTTGCAGCGTCAAGCCTCGTAAACAAGAACGATATTATCGCAGCCATCGACAGCGACCTTGCTCCCGACAAGAAAGAGCAGGAGATAAAGACCAAGTGGCCTGCCGACTATCAGTTTATGCTTGCAGTCTACTACCCTGCCCTTCGTAAAACTGATTATAAAATAGAATACACTATTGTAGACTACACTGACGTCAACCAAATACTCGAAATATTCCGCACTGCACCCAACAAACTTAGCCTCAACGAACTTTACATTGCGGCAAACGCTCACACCCCTGGCAGCAAGGAATACCTCGAAGTCTTCGAGACAGCAGTCAAGATGTACCCCAACGACCCCATTGCCAACCTCAATGCTGCAAACGTAGCAATAGCCGAGGGCAACCACGCCAAGGCTAAGCAGCACCTCGACAAGGCTGGCGACACCATAGAAACAGTCTATACAACCGGTATCTACTACACCGCAGTAGGTGAGTACGACAAAGCCGAGGAGTATCTCAACCGCGCCAAGGAGGCCGGTATAACCGAAGCAGACGAAATGCTTGCACAGTGTGCCAAGCTTAAGGCATATTACGCAGTAAACAAATAAAATTTATGAAAAGACCCCGTATGGCAAACAAGCCGTGCTGCATAAATCGCAAAACGGTGAGCCGTACACCATGGATAGTTGCAGGGCAACTGCACAATCTATCAATGTAAACGTTTATGCAACAGCCATTGCAGCACAATGTCAAGGACAGTTTTCGATAGACGTGGACATTAAACAACAAACGAAATTACTTAATTAATTTAACTTATTTAATTTATGAAAAAAATCTTTTTGGCAGCAGCTTTGGTAGCTATGGGCTTCGCAAGCTGTACAAACGATGAGGCTGGTTCTACTATCCCTCAGGGCAACGAAGGCAAAAACGCCTTGATTAAGGTAGATTTGAAGTCTGCTGGTACTATTACAAAAGCAGTAGGAGACTATGAGAAAGGTACTGACAATGAGAATAAAGTATCTAAGATCGATTTCTACTTCTTTGCAGCGGATGGTGCACCTTATAGTGTAACATCTGCAAATGGTAATGCTATTAACTGGACAGAGGGTGCTGCAGGTGCTAATGTTGATGAAGTTTCTGATGCTATCCTCGTAATCAAGCAGAGCCAGGTTGCTCCTCCTTCAAAGGTTGTTGCAATCATCAACAGCGATGTAGATTACAGTAGCAAAAATCTTGTAGAGCTCGGTGCTGAGGTTATTAACGCACTCCACGAGGGCGATGTTGTTAACGCTACAAACTTTGTAATGTCTAACTCTGTATATTACGATGAGGACAACAGAGTTGAGGTGGTTGCTTCTGTAATTTCACAGGAAAATATCTTTACTACAAACGACGAAAATGTACTTAATGTTGAAGCTGGTAAAGTTATCACAGGCGCAGATGTAACCAAGTTCAACATTACTCCCATTGAAATCTACGTTGAGCGTGTAGCTGCTAAGGTACGTGTACATGCTAAAGATGGTGTAAACTTGGCTAAGATTCCCGTTTATGATCCAAAAGATGGTACTAAGCAGATGAAAGATGCAGCCGGTAATCCTGTATATGCAAAGATTCTTGGTTGGGATGTAACAAATGCAACAGCCGAGGCTAACCTTATCAAGGATATCGATGGTACTTGGGATGCTACTGCTCTTGGTCTTATTTGGAATGCACAGGCAAACTATCGTTCATACTGGGCAAAAACAACAGCTACTCCCGCGCACAACTTGACATTCAATGCTCTTATGGCTAAGGGTACACCTGCTTATGACTACTATTTCGAGAACACAAAACCTTATGCAGCAGAAAATAGCGTAACAACAGGTGCTGGCAACCAGGCTTCACAGCTTCTTGTTGCAGCTCAGCTCGTAGATGAGGATGGTGACGAAATCCAGCTTGCTAAGTGGTACAACGTACTCTACACAATCGACGACCTTAAGACTGCAATGATCAACACTATTGCTTCAAAAGTATATGTATTTGATAGAGAAGAAACAGTAGGTGGAGAGACAGTTAAATACTACAAATCAGTATCTGTTAACGATGTAACATTCTATCAGACAGCTGCAACTGCAACAGATAACCGTTATGAGGTTCTCGTTAAAGCAAAAGACGGTGTAACATACTACAATGCTAAGGGTGAAGTACTTGCAACTGCTGCTACAACTATCGCAGCTATCGAGCCCGCTCAGATGTGGACAGAGGGTTACACATACTACTACACCACAATCAAGCACCTTGGTACAGCAGGTGCTCAGTACGGTATCGTACGTAACCACTGCTACGACATCACAATCGACGGCGTGAAGGGATTCGGTACTCCCGTTTACGATCCTTCAATGGTAATCATTCCCGAGCCCGTTGATCCTCAGGATGTACTTAACCTCGCTGCAAGAATCAACATCCTCTCTTGGCAGTTGGTTAACCAGAACGTTACTCTCCAGTAATTTAGCGATAGCCTGAATCCGTTAATATGGCTTCGGGTATCCGACGATATTTCCAGTAAGGGCTTGATCGCCCTTACTGGAGCAAGAAAGGGGCTGCGGGTTTTCCGCAACGAGATGAAGGCTCCTAATGAATGTGAATAAGAAATAATAGAAAGATATGGACATCAAGGCCAAACTCAGCAAACTTGTACTGTTTATGTTTGCAATACTCGCAGTGACATCCTGCGAGAAAACAATTTTCGACGACGAAGGCGATTGCTCTTTGCACTATCATGTGAAGTTCAGGTACGATATGAACATGAAGTATGCCGATGCATTCTCTAATACCGTGTCGCACGTAACGGTGTATGTGTACGATGCCGACACAAAGGCTCTTTTGCTCAAGCAGACAGAGACCGGTGAGGTTCTTGCACGCGAAGGCTACAGCATGGAACTGCAGGGACTCAAGCCCGGCACATACGACATTGTGGCGTGGTGTGGCGATGGCGTGGCCGATGGACATTTCGATGTACACAATACAACAGTTGCTTCCTCTAAGCTCGAGGAGATATCTTGTACCATGGACCGCGAAGAGGGTGGTAAGGTTACAAAAGATGTCGGCCAGCTCTACCATGGCAAGCAGCGTGTGGTACTGAGTGAAACATACGGTACACACTATGTTACACTTAATCTCACCAAGAATACCAACACAGTGCGCGTGGTGCTTCAGCATCTCTCGGGCCTCGATGTTAACCCCGACGATTTCATCTTCGAAATAAAGGACGAGAATGGTTACATGGCATACGACAACACAATTCTCGACGACGAGGTGCTTACATACAGCCCCTGGAGCGTGACAGCCGGCTCAGCAGGTATCAATTCCGATATCTACAACAAGCCCGTGACACGTACACAGACATCGGTGAGTGTTGCTCTTGCCGAGTTCACTGTTGGACGTCTGGTAACAGAAAACAATCCCGTGCTCTCAATCTACAATGTACGCGAGAACGAGAAGGTGCTCTCAATTCCTCTCAAGGACTATGCATTGCTCGTTAAGGGACACTATAACCGTGCAATGAGCGACCAGGAGTATCTCGACCGTCAGGACGAGTACAACCTCACATTCTTCCTCGACGAGCACGGCCAGTGGGCAACCAGCCGCATCATCATCAACTCTTGGCACTTAGTGTTCCAGAATACCGATTTCTAACCTCAAATCTGCAAGCTGATGAAAGCCAGACTATCATATATACTTTTATGCATGCTGATGCTGTTGCTCCACGCCTGCACCGACGATGCGCTGAATATCAGCGGCAATAACGAGAAGGCTGATGTGGTTGTTGCGTTCTCTATGAATGTGAAGTCGCCTGCATTCACCAGAACCGTCAATTCCTCAAGTCTGGAGACATCGTCGATAAGGGTACTTGCTTATGACCTCTCAGGTGGTTTCATTGGCGAACTTCCAATGCTCAAGTGCGAGGCTACAGCAGAAGGAACACTGTTCTATTGTGCATTCACCGGATCTATTCCTTCGAATGCCGGTCCTGCCAATGCACCGGAGTACAAATTTGTTGTTCTTGCAAACTGCACAAACAGACAATACGGGATGAGCTATGATGCTGTTGGTACTCCCCAGATAGAGAAACTGGATTATACATATCCCTTGACAAGTACAATTCCTGTGTGGGGTATAAAGAAATACACATTCCAGTATCAGGATGGCAAACTGATGGAGGAGCAACAATTGGGCACCATAGATGTGCTGCGTGCTGCTGCCAAGGTACGTGTTAAGTTGAGCCCCGAACTTAAGGCCGAAGGTTTTGACATTATCGATGCTAAAATAAAATCAGTGGCAAACAGAGGTTATTGTGTCCCTGCCAACTGGAACAGTATTGATGAAAC
>JAEIGA010011921.1_pt1 | contig 13182 bp, 11 predicted proteins | sample 9270691 | NCBI WGS metagenome assembly JAEIGA01 (sample SAMN17057246, study PRJNA624740) | gut metagenome | biome: biome; isolation source: fecal sample | host: Bos grunniens | place: China: Xizang | collected 2019 | reverse complement strand
TGCTATCCCTTGAAAGCGTGTGCAGCATCATCGGCGCCGCATGGCCGGGCTCACGCACACACTCAAAAGGAGCTGTTGAACTGATTCTGCTGCTGATGCTGAGCTGTGCCGTCGCCGCCTGTTCTTTCGGCGGACAGGTAGCGCCAGGCATCCAGCTCATCTTCGGCATCTTCTGGCCTGTCTCCCTGCCGGTTCTGGTCTGGGGGCGGTCAATATCAGATTATTTTCAGCGCAGCTGCGGGATTCAGGCACACGCAGCTCTCTGCGCGCTGAGCGCGCTGGCAGCACTTGCACCACTGGGCATCATGTGCTACGCCTATAACCTGTTCGTGTATTTTCACTGATAAATCGTGAGCTTAAACCCGCCGCACAGGCAATATACAATTGACAATGAACACAGCGCAGGATAAAATAAGCGCGTAGATACTATTCTTCCATCAACTCACTACCACCCTGCTCCGAACCATGTCCCCCAAACTCAAAACTTTCCTCGAACGCGGTTTCAGCACTATCGTCCTTCTGTCCCTCCTTGGCGGCGCTGTCGCCTGGAATGCCCCCATTGGCTACGCTGTGCTCATCTGCGTGCTCTGCAACCTGACCAGCTGGGAGTGGTTCAACATGCTCAAGGGCACCAACGCCAACCGCTGGCTGGCGCTGATTGCCGGTCTCATCTACCCCTGGCTTCTGGCATTGCTGGTATTGAACCCCATGAAGCTTTATTGCGATACAAGCGTTGTGTCCATGGGAGGTCTCGTTCTCTACGTCCTGCTTGCCTTCTGCGGCCAGCTGTTCCGCATGGACTACCGCGGCAAGACCGGCGCAGAAATGCTGGACGGCATGGGTATGACCCTGCTTTCCTTCATCTATCCGGTGTGGATGTTCAGCTTTACCCTCATCTGCGTCAGCAGTCCTCACACTATCTCGGTTATGCTGTGGCTTGTCCTCTTCACCAAGATGAGCGACATCTGGGCCTACATGAGCGGTGTTCTCCTGGGTGGCAAATTCATCACCCGCAAGTTCAGCCCCTGTGTTTCTCCCAAAAAGACATGGGAGGGCATCATCGGTTCCATTATCATCACACTGACCGTAGGCTTCCTCCTTCTGCCGGCTCTGAACCTTTCCTCCTGGCAGGAAATCACCCAGTTCTCCTTCATTGCGTTCTACATTCCCCTGGGACTTCTTCTCTTCTTCCTTTCTGTATGGGGTGACCTTGCTGGTTCTCTCATCAAGCGCGGTCTTGCCGTCAAGGACAGCGGCTCCCTGCTGCCCGGCATCGGCGGTATTTTCGACCTCATTGACTCCCCCGCCTTTACCGTATCGGCCTACATGTGCGTGACTCCGCTTATAGCCACGTTGTTATACTATATCAGCTGAAACTAAGAATAAGACAATGGATTCCCGTACTCCCCTTCTGCTCAATCCCAAGGCCGGCAGTCTTTTCCGTTCCGGCCTCAAGGATTGGCTCAGGAAGCACCGGAAGGATTTTGTCTTTGTCCCGACCAAAAGCGCAGAGGACCTGATGGAGCAGGCTCGGCGTCTTGCCGAACGAGGGGAACCTGTCGTAGCCGCAGCCGGGGGTGATGGTACCCTCATGTGCGCCGCAAACGGTCTGGTTGGCACCGAAACTGCCCTGGGCATCCTGCCCTGCGGCACCATGAACGTGTTTGCCCGGGAACTGGGCATCGGCTCCCGGCGGTTTGATATTGCGCTGGCTGCCATCCAGGGCGACAAGCGTCAGGATGTCGACATTTTCAGCGTCAACGGACGCCCTTTCCTGCAAGTGGCAGGCTTTGGTCCGGATGCCCGCGTTATTGAACTGATTACGCCCCAGCTCAAAAAACATCTGGGAGCCGCCGCACATGTGGTGACAGGCATCCAGGTTGCCACGGAAAGGCCTGCGACCATCACGCTCACCCTGCCGGATGGTGAAGTTCTGAAGGGTACGCAGGTGCTCATGGGCAATGGTAAACGCTACGGTGGTGAAGCCCACCTCTTTGCTGATGCCGCCTACGACGACGGAAGGCTGGATACTGCGATCATCGACCAGGAAAACATCGGCATTCTTTTTGAAATCATGGGAATCATCGTTTCCCGTGGCGCTACCACCCACAACATCTCGGATTTCACCGCCTTACGCAGCATCAAATCCTGCGAAATCACGGCAGATGCACCGCTTCCATACCATCTGGACGGTGACTACGCCGGCACGCTGCAACCTGGCAACACCTTAAAGGTGGAGCGCATGCCCCACAAGCTGAAGGTATGTGTCCCTGCCATCTGCGCACCAGCATCCCCCATTGACCGCCTCATGGCGCATCCGATGATGACCCTGCTGCGGGAGAAGCTGCAGCTTTTTAATGAGCTTTAAGACGCTCGCGCATGGCAGACCAATCAGTCTCGCGCAGCAATTTCAGCAAATTGCCATACCAGAATTCGTGATAGCCGAAACGCTCGTCGCGGAATTCCTTTTCGGCTTCTTCCACGCTCCAATTCTGAAAAACGATACGGTATGCAGCCACCACCGTACCCGTGCGGTCTGACCCATGCCAGCAATGCACCAGCACAGGCTTGGGGGCTCTGGCAATCAAACCCAGACAGTTTTCCACATCCGCAGCCGTCAGTTCACCGGCTGCCACAGGATATGCCATAAGAAACAAAGGTGTATGGCGCGCCTTCTGAGTGTCTGAATGATATTCCCGCAAGTTGAGAACAGAACGCACACCCAGCTTGTACAAAGCGGTGAACCCCTCAGATTCAGGCTGCGCAGAGCGGTACAACTCATCACAAATTTTATAGCTATTCTCAACCCCAGGAATCTGCACAGGCTCAACAGCATACAAGAGTCCACACACACTCAGTGCAACGGCACAAATAAAACGGTAAATCATGGTTCTGAAGATTCGGGATGTTGTGTTTCCGAGCCGGGGACAAGCTGCAATCCCTGTAATTGCTGTTGAAGATTCAGCAACACACGCTGTTTCTGCGCATCTGCAGAAGCACTTTCGGATGCTGCCATTGGTTCAGGCTCCGGCTGCGGCGCGGGAGCGGGCTGAGGTGCAGTTTCCGACTCCGGCTGTAGCACGGGTGCGGGCTGAGACGCCGTTTCAGGCTGCACAACAGGTTCTTGTGCTTCCGGCACAGTAACAGGTTGAGCAAGTTGTGCCAATCTTGCCTTTTCTGCAGCGCGCTGCTCAATAATTTTCTTATTTTCGGGCGAATCAGGATGAATAAATGCTCCCTGCGACTTGAAATAGGCGCACAACGCACGCGATGCCTTGGAATGATAACGATCGTAATGAATACGCAGCGAACGACCACGGCGATTGAGCGCATTCACATCTGCCCCGGCTTCAACCAGCAAACGAGCAATTTCCACTGCGACTTCCGGGCTGTCTTTCCGGCGCGCGGGGATATTGAACAAAGGCTCTTGTCCATAGCGGCGGGCGCGGTCAGACACCTCGATGCTGACGCCAGCCTCCAGTGCCATACGCACCCCCTCTACATCGCCTTTGCGAATAAGGTCCAGCAAGGGAACACGCCCCACCATGGCTTTGCGCGCAAGTTGCTCCGGACTTTCGGATGCCGTTTTCAACACGCCATTCTGCTGCAGGTACTGCACCAGGTCATCGCGATACCATTCCCAGTTCAGTTGCCACGCAGCCATGCGCGCTGCCAGATCCCTGTTACCAAACTGCAGAAGCAACAGACGCAGTTCGTGATTGTAATCCTGAGTCCCCAGCTCGCAGAACGGAGAAACAGCCACCACGCGGTTACCGCGCCAAGTGGTCATTGGGGCATCCGGGTCTGCGCCTTTTTCCAGCAGGACACGAGCCATACGCAACCGGGCAGAGGCTGAACGAGGCGACATAAACCGCACGAGCAGCCCCAGCGGGGTATCACCCACATAGCCCAGCTGCTGCCAGTCTGCGGGGCGGTTATCCACCGGCACTCCGGCATCCATCAATGCCTGGAAAATTCCCTCATCCGCGTACACGCAAGCCGCCTGCAGCGGAGTGAATCCACTGGGCGACACTTTGGCGACATCACCAGAGTTCATCAAATCATAAAGCAACTCCGGCATTTCGCTCTGCCAGCTCCACTGCCCACGGTATATGCCAGAGTTCTGCTCCACCATCTGGTCAGAATTCAAATGCGGGTCATTCGAAGGGCGCACATCTGCAATACCGGTACGCCCTGCCAGCAAGTCCAGCGCAGAACACTGGTCAATGCTCCACTCCACCGCGGGCAGCAGCGGAGTGCAAAGCAACGGGAAAATGGCAGCAAAAAACCTCATACGGGAGATGCGTTATTGTCTCCTATACGGCAAGCCGCGTCAAGCTCATTCTCTGACTTAGCACCCTGCCTGCATGCAAAAAACTGCTTCCCCGGATACCGGAGAAGCAGTTCTTATAAAGGTTAGGCCGTTCAGCGGAATCAGGGCTTGATAACGGAAGCCAGCACCACGGTACCGTTGAAGGGAGTGGTCACGTTGGCGGGAAGCTCCACCTGGGAAAGACGGAAGGACTCCTTCATGCCCACGCCGGAAATATCGGCCTGGATGCAGCAGGGGATATCCTTCACAGCGCACTTCACGGGCATCTCGTGCACAATCTGGTGCACCACGCCACCCATGGCAGTACCAACCGGAGTACCCACAAGCTTCACCTGCACGCGGGTCTTCACCACAGTGTCGGGAGTCACGGCGCAGAAATCAACGTGGTTGGTGGAATCGGTGAGCCAGTTGCGCTGCACATCCTTCACCAGAGTCAGGATGGTCTGGCCATCGAGCTCGAGGTTCACGAGGATGGAATCGGTATCAACGGAAGCGAACAGAGCGCGAACGTCGGAAGCCTTGAGCTGAATATTGATGTTTTCGGCAACAGCAGAGCCGTACACCACGCCGGGAAGATAGCCCTGAGCGCGCAGAGCATTCAGCTTACCAGTACCAACGGCCTCACGCTTGGTGGCCTTAAGGGAATATGTCGTCATAGTTATAATTCTTTCTATGTCTTGAAATTGCGGTTTGTTTGGAGTTCTTCCGACGTCGGTGCGCTTACGTCACCCGCCGGGGTACAGCACCATGCCAGCGAAAGCAGGGTGGACGCACAGAATACGCTTTATTTCAGAAAAGTCAAGCGAAAATTCTATCATCATGCGTACTTTTTCCTTGAAAAACAAGGCATTTGGCACTACCATGGCGGGGCATGAGAGTACTGACCATACTTCTGGGACTCCTGAGCACCGGTTGCATTCAGATGTCGCAACAGGCAGCAGGTCCTATTCCTCCCCCAGCGCCAGAGACACTGCGCCGTCCCATCCCGCCGGGGCTGCAGCATTATTATACCCTGCCTGCTCCTGTAGAGGAGAGCTGAATCCCAGGGGGGAACAAAAAACACAAAAAATAAGCTCGGCATGCACTGTGTGATTGACGAGAGGGGGTGTTTGGTGTAGACTGCAAGAAAGGCGTAAACGCGTCCATTCCGGTTAACCACTCTACTTATTTACTCCCGTGTACTCCAACGAAGACTTTCTCCTGCAGCTCCTGGTAGAATCAGGGGCTATTGACGAGGGCACTCTCGATTCCATCCGCATGCAGCTTTCGCCGCTGGATAACATTATCGAACACCTCGTCGAAAACAAATATCTTACACACGACTATATCGCCCAGGTAGCAGCTAACAACTCCGGTCTGGAGTATGTGGATGTCACAGCATTTGACATCGACCCAACCATCATTGCCTCCGTCAAGGGTGAGCTGGCACGGCGTGTGAAGTTCCTGCCTCTCGGGGACGACGGCTTCTCACTCCAGGTAGCAATCATTGACCCCTTCGATATGCAGACCATGGACAGTCTGCCTCAGTTCCTCGGGCGTGATGTCAGCTTCTTCGTCACCTCCGCACCAGCGCTGGAGAAAGCCCTGGATAAGTATTATCCGGAGAAAAAAGAGTACGCTAAAGGAGATACCGAAGGTCCCATCATCGAACTGGTGGACAACATGTTCAACGACGCGCACGAGATGCGCGCCTCCGATATTCACATCGAACCCATGGAAGACCGCGTGCGACTGCGTTTCCGCGTGGACGGCCGCCTTGTTGAGGTTGCCAACCACCCGAAAAAGCTGCTCGGCCCTATCGTAGCCCGTCTGAAGGTGATGAGCTCCTCCATGAGCATAGCCGAAAAGCGCGTGCCGCAGGACGGCCGCATCGAAATGGACTTGCGCGATGGTTCACACATCGACCTCCGTGTAAGCACCGTTCCCACCAACCACGGTGAATCCGTGGTGATGCGTATTCTTGATAAATCCGCACTGGCTCTGGGGCTGCCGCAGCTGGGCTTCCTCTCTGACGACGAAGCAACCTTCGACCGTCTCGTCACCCTGCCCGACGGCGTGATTCTGGTCACGGGCCCCACCGGTTCCGGTAAAACGACTACGCTGTACGCCTGTCTGAACTACCTGAACCGCCCGGATAAGAAGATTATCACCGCAGAAGACCCGGTGGAATACGAAATGAGTGGCATCAACCAGGTCATGATTCGTTCCGAAATCGGCATGACTTTCGCAGCCGCGCTCCGCGCCATGCTCCGCCAGGCTCCCAACATCATCATGATTGGTGAAATTCGTGACGGCGAGACCGCCAGCATTGCCATTCAGGCAGCCATGACTGGTCACCTGGTACTCTCGACCCTGCACACCAATGATGCCCCGTCATCCGTCGCGCGTCTCGCAGACATGGGCATAGACCGCTTCCTGATAGCCTCCGCCGTGCGCGCCATCATGGCGCAGCGTCTGTGCCGCAGCCTCTGCTCCTGCAAGCTGGACGGCCAGCTCACCCAGAAACAGGCCACCATGCTTAACGTTGATATCAACCGCCCGGTGAAAGTACCACGTCCCGGCGGCTGCGATAAATGCCGCGGCAAGGGCATGAAAGGGCGTCTTGGCATTTTCGAGATTTTCGAAGTAACGGATGATGTGCGCGGGCTCATCAACTCGAACCTGACGTCGGCCCAGTTGCGCAAGCGCGCCCGCGAACTCGGGATGCGCACACTCCGCGAAGACGGCATCCGCAAGGTAATGGCAGGTCTCACCTCTGCTGAAGAAATTATCCGCGTAACTACTGGCGACGCCAGCTAACTTCCCACCCCCTTTCCCCATTTACTACACACATGAACAACGAGGTTGCAATTGATGTATTCATCAACAACGGCATGCTGGACCGCACCGTTGCCAAGGATATTGCAGACGAAATGTCCAACAGCGGCAAGGAGCTGTGGGAAACGCTCATTGATTTCGGTGTCATCAGCGCACCGGAAGATTTCTGGAACGTCATAGCCATGGAAGTGGGCGCCCAGTACATCTCCCTGGCAGACTTCACCCCGCCGGAAGAAGTGCTTAACATGCTCCCGGCCGGGCTGGCACGTCTGCACGGAGCCCTGCCCATCGAATACCGCGAAGGCGAAGGGCTTTACATCTGCCTGGAAGACCCGCTCAACCCGCAGACTGTGGATGACCTGCGCGTTGCCACCGGTCACGATATCTACCTCTATGTAGCAGCGGATTACGAAGTACGCGCCCGCATCACCGAATGCTATGGCGGCGCAGAAGCCGCCATGGGTGACCTCCTGGCCGAGCTGGACGGCATGAGCGTAGGCAGCAACGATGGCGCAGATGAAGCCAATGCAGCCCCCGTGATTAAGTTTGTAAACCTGGTGATTATGCAGGCCATTAAGGAAAAAGCCTCCGATATTCACCTCGAACCCTTCGAAACCGAGTTCAAAATCCGCTACCGTGTGGACGGCGCCTTGTACGAAATGGCACCGCCCCCCGTGCATCTGGCAAACTCCGTCATCTCGCGAGTCAAGGTCATGGCTGGTATGAACATTGCCGAACGCCGCGTGCCACAGGATGGTCGCATCGTCATGAAAGTCGGCGATGCCGGTGTCGACATGCGTGTCAACTCCCTGCCCACCCAGTACGGCGAATCTGTGGTAATGCGTGTGCTCGACCGCAACAGCGTGAGCCTCAACCTTGACAACCTGAACCTCTCCCCCCACCTGCACGAATACATCATCGACACGGTGAACAAACCCAACGGTATCTTTGTGGTAACAGGCCCCACCGGTTCAGGTAAAACCACCACGCTCTATGCGGCTCTGCGTGAAGTGAACACCGAGGATTCCAAACTCCTCACCGCAGAAGACCCCGTGGAATACGACATTGACGGCATCGTTCAGGTACCCATCAACGAAGCCATCGGCGTGACCTTCCCGCGTGTGCTGCGCGCCTTCCTGCGCCAGGACCCGGACCGCATTCTCGTGGGCGAAATTCGTGATAAGGACACCGCGCAGATTGCTATCCAGGCAGCCCTGACCGGTCACCTTGTGCTTTCCACCCTGCACACCAACGACGCAGCCGGCGCCGTAACGCGCTTCGTGGACATGGGGGTACAGCCCTTCCTGCTGGCCGCCACCCTGCTGGGCGTGCTGGGGCAGCGTCTCGTGCGCACAATCTGCCCGTACTGCAAGACGCCCTACCGCCCCTCCAACACCCTGCTGAACCAGCTGGGCATCAACCCCCAACTCATTGGCCAGCAGCAATTCTTCACCGGTGCCCGCTGCGACAAATGCGCCAACACCGGTTACAAGGGCCGCAAAGGCATCCACGAGCTGCTCAATGTCACAGACCCCATCAAGGAACTCATCACACAGAACGTCCCCTCCATTGTGCTGAAGCAAAAGGCAGTGGAACTCGGCATGACCACCCTGCGTGAAGATGGCATCCAGAACATCTTTGAAGGCAACACCACCATTGAAGAAGTTCTCAAATACACCTAATGGCTTGACGCAACTGAACACATCTGCTATTTTTGCAACATAACAACACTTTTCCTTAAACTTACTAGATACTATGCCTAATTTCAAATACACCGCGCTCGACCAGAACGGCGCTGAAAAAACAGGCTTTGTCACAGCTGATAACAAGATAGCGGCCATGGAAATGGTGCGCGCCCAGGGCTTACTCGTTCGCGAATGCGAAGAAAGCAAGGGCGGTCCCTCTGCCGCCAAGCAGCAGAAAGGCGGCAAAAAGGACTCCAAGGGCAAAAAGAAGAAAGAACCCGGTGCCAAGGGTAAGCCCGGCGCTGGCGTAAAGCAGAAGGAGCTCATGATTTTCACCCGCCAGCTCGCCACGCTGATTGACGCTGGTCTGCCCCTTCTCCAGAGCCTCAACGTACTCAGCAAACAGGAACCGAACCCGAACCTGCGCGCCACCATCGTGGCACTGGCAGAATCTGTGCAGGGTGGCTCCACCTTCTCCGAAGCGCTTTCCACCTATCCCAAGTTGTTCAACAAGCTCTTCGTGAACATGGTGAAAGCCGGTGAAATCGGTGGTGTGCTCGAAGTCGTACTCAAGCGCCTGGCCGAATATCAGGAAAAGGCCAACCGCCTGCGTTCCAAGATTACTTCTGCCATGGTGTATCCCTGCATCATTCTGGTGATTGCTGTGGGTATCCTTACGTTCCTCATGCTGGTCATTGTGCCTAAGTTCAAGGAAATGTTTGAAGGTCAGAACATGGAACTGCCCGCACTCTCCGAATTCGTGTTCAACTTCTCGGATAACTGCATGCAGACCACCATTCCCTTTGTGCCGAATGCCGTGCTGGTGCTCGCGCTCATCGCCATTGCCATTGTCGGTGTCTCCATCTGGAAAAAGACCCCCAAAGGTGGCCGTGCCGTTGACTCCCTGATGCTGAAGCTGCCCAAAATCGGAGACCTCACCAAGGTCAGTTCCGTGGCTCGTTTCTCCCGCACTTTCGGCACCCTGGTTTCCTCCGGCGTTCCGATTCTGCAGGCTCTTCTCATCACCCGCGATACTGCGGGCAACGTGGTAGTGGCAGATGCCGTCACCAAGATTCACGATGCCGTGCGAGAGGGTGAATCCATCGTCTCCCCCATGAGCACCTGCAATGTATTCCCGCCCATGATGATTTCCATGGTGGACGTGGGTGAAGAAACCGGCCAGCTGCCGGATATGCTCATGAAAGTGGCAGAAGTGTACGATGAAGAAGTGGATAACACCGTGACTGCCCTCACCGCCATGCTTGAACCGCTCATGATTGTGTTCCTGGCCGTTGTAGTTGGTAGCATTGTGCTCGCCATGTTCATGCCGATGATGGAAATCATCAAGACCGTATAATACCCCCACCCAGGCAAGCATGAAACTGACAAAACAAGCACCCAAGGGGTTTACGCTGATCGAAATTCTGATTGGCGTAGCTATTCTGGCCATGCTCGCCGCCGGCATGTGGGTGGCGGTGGGCAGCTTCGAAGACAAGAAACTGCGCAAAAAAGCGGAAACAGAGGTAGCATACCTCGTTACCTGCATGAATGAGTACCGCACCGACAACGGTGGTATTCTGCCTTTCGGACGCGGAGATGAAGAAAGCTCCAACATCATGTACCGGGCTCTCTCGTTCGATGAAAACGGAGACGGTGAACCGGACAACATCGATGGCGTTACCCGCATGCCTTATTGCCCGACCTTCAATGTCATCAAAAACCCGAAAGAGGCGGAACAAGGAGAAGGCATCCCCGTGCTGAAGGCAAGCATCAGGACTAAAACCAAGGGTCGCAAGAAGATGCTGGTTATCGTAGACCCCTGGGGACGCCCCTACCGCTACCGTCTCGGCTGCGAAGCTGAAGACGAGCGTGGTAAGACGGGCGAAGGAGTCAATGGCGACTTCGACATCTTCTCCCAGGGTCCCGACGGCAAGGGAGACAGCACCAACAAGAGCGTTGATAACGAAGACAACATCTCCAACATCAAATTCTGGTAAATCTCACGCCCTTCACACAACGTATGAGTCATTCCCTCCATACGGTGTTTCTTGCAGCAGCCAGCGCTATTCCAGTGCTGGTTGCTGCGTCTTCACCCTGCACCGCCAAAGAAAACTACTTTTCCCCAGCTCAGGCACTCGTAAGGCGCGTTACCCCCGAATACGCTGACAAAGTCACCTTCCGGCAGAACAAGAAACTCCAGCAGCCCACCATCGGCAAGAAGAAAAATAAGCTGGTCATCACAGCCCGGAACGTGAAGGAAGCCATTCGCGCCTACGGATACTATCTCCGCAAGGAAGCAAATGTCCACTTCTCCTGGAATGGAGATAACAAGAGCGCCGCACAATTCAAGCTGCCGAAGAAAACCATCACTGTTCCCAAGGCGCTCGAGTTCAACTATGCCTACAACTACTGCACCCTCAGTTACACATCCACCCATTGGGATAAGGAACGCTGGGAACAGGAACTTGACCGTCTGGCGCTCGCCGGCTACACCCATGTGCTGGTTACCGCCGGTCTGGAGCTCGTCTGGCAGCACTTCCTGGCAGATATCGGCTATCCGGAAGATAAGATTGCAGCCTATATTCCCAATCCGGCATATGCCGCCTGGTGGAACATGGGTAATCTGGAAGGCGAAGGTGGTCCGGTAAACCAGGTAATCATCATACATGAAGCCGAGCTCGGAAAATTTTTAGTCCGCCGCATGCGGCAACTGGGCATGGAGCCAGTGCTGCAGGGTTACGTGGGATTCCTGCCGCACGATATGCCGACCGATAAGATAAAAGGCAAAATCATCCCGCAGGGCAAATGGTGCGGCCATTACAATCGCCCCGCCATCATCCAGCCCACAGCAGAAGATTTCCCGCGGCTGGCAGCCCTGTGGTACAAGCACCTGAAACGCGTCTACGGCTACCAGGGCAAGTTCTTTGGCGGCGACTTATTCCACGAAGGAGGCAACCCCGGCGGCACTCCTTACACCCCTGCGGCCAAGGCAGTGCAGACCGCCATGCTCAAAGCCTCCCCTTCCTCCTCCTGGCTCATTCAGGCCTGGGGCCACAACCCGCACAAGGATCTCGTTGCCGGCACAGACCCGAAGCACACCATCATCCTGGCGCTGGATAAGGATATGACTCCGAACCACAACATTTCCCGCAATTACCAGGGTCGCCCGCATGTCTGGTGCGAGCTGCTCAATTTCGGTGGCAACCAGGGCATGTATGGCGGGGTGCAGCTACTCGAAAACATGAAAGACAACGCAGGCGGAGCCATCGGAATAGGCCTCATTTCGGAAGGGCTGGAAACCAACCCTTACTACTATGCCCTGCTTACCGAGCGAATCAACACCCGCAAGCTCATCGACCCTCAGGCCTTCATTGAGGAATTCACCTATGCGCGCTACGGCGTCAAGGATACAGACATCACACGCGCCTGGAGTCTGCTGCGCGAAAGCGTCTATGCCCCGGTGCGCCTGCAGGAAGGCTGCCAGGAAAGCATTCTCTGTGCCCGCCCCAGCCTCACAGCCAACAAGGCTTCCACCTGGTCCAAGCCCAACGACTACTACGACCGCGCTAAGGTAGCGGAAGCCGCTCAACTCATGCTGAAGGCGGGGCAGAAGCACAAGCTGAACCGCCTGCGCACCTACCGCAACGACATGGCCGACATCTGCCGCCAGGTGCTCGCAGACCGCGCCCGCACACAGCTGCCGAAGGTCAAAGCCGCCTACGATGCCAGGAACATCGCAGACTTTGAAATAGAAAGTGAAACCTATCTGCAACTCATACGCGATACTGCTGCAGTGCTCGCTACCTCTGAAGATTTCCTGCTGGGACGCTTCCTGAAGGGGGCAGAAAGCAAAGGCTGCAAGAACCAGGCAGCACGCGGCCAGATGCGCAAGGCCATGCTGCAACTCATCACCACCTGGACCCCCACCCACGGCATGCTCAACGACTATGCCCACCGCCAGCTCTCCGAGCTCATGAGCCTCTACTACCTCAAACGCTGGGAAGCCTTCTTCAACGTGAAAAAAGCTGAACTGAAAGGCGAAAAACTCGAGGGAGAAGGCGGACAATCTGCCACCCAGACCACTGAGAACAATGGCGAAGCCGTCAGCACCAGCTACGAGCTCAGCAAATCAGTTGATGCAGTGGAGCAAGGCTTCCGCAACGCCAAGCTCAAACTCCTCACAAAGCCCGTTGGCGACGTCATCGCCGAAACGGCACGCATTCTCAACCACAAATAATCCCGGCAGGCGCACAATTCTCCACACTGTACCAAAGTTATTGTGCTAAATTGTGATTTACCGGCAACGCCGTATTTCACACCGCAGGAACTGCGGTATTTCATTGAGGG
>JAEIGA010011920.1_pt1 | contig 13182 bp, 6 predicted proteins | sample 9270691 | NCBI WGS metagenome assembly JAEIGA01 (sample SAMN17057246, study PRJNA624740) | gut metagenome | biome: biome; isolation source: fecal sample | host: Bos grunniens | place: China: Xizang | collected 2019 | reverse complement strand
CCTGCTGCTCCAGTAATGAGCACCACTTGGTTGCATAGTTGCTGCTCAATAAGGGGATTGTTGTTCTTAATGGCCTCGCGTCCGAGAAGGTCTTCAATTTTGATGTTTTGAACGTGAGTTGAAAGGTTAATATTTGATTTATCGTCAACATCAAATTCTTCAACTTGATTTAACATCAATAATTTTACGTGATTATTCAAAAATACATCAGCAACACCGCTACGCATTATTTCAATCTGAGTAGAGAGGAATAGGAGAGTGTCGCATTTATATTTTTCAAAAATTTGAGCAATTATTTCGGGATCATATTTTACAATAGGAATACCATTTACTGTTGTATCAATCTTTTTCTCCGATAAACTTAGTAAAGCTACAGGGTCAAATCTACCATCGGCTTCATTCTTGAGAGCACTAGCAATAACAAATGAATTAATTGCCGAACCAAGCACTATGACCGGCTTTTTTACAACTCCAGCACCATTGATAAGTGTATAAAGGTATTTTACGGCAAGGCGCATACACATCATAAGTGTAAATGAAAATACCCCAATAATAAATATATTCCAGATGCTAAAATAGCGTTCATGCGTAATAACTTCGGTGCCGAAAACCATTGCAACCAATGTAAATGACGACATTGCAACCAATAAAGCAATGCGGTAAATATCTTCAATTACCGATAGTCGTACTATATATTGGAATGATTTGAATTTGAGGCTAAATATGAAATACATGCCTAAAACTATTGCAGTTTTAATAATGGGGGCATATAAAATATTGTTTCCTTTAGGAGCTTCGTTGAATGTGAAAATCAATACGCAGCTTAAAGCAACAATAACCATATCAGCGAGTAACACCATCCAACGTGGAGCAGGCGTCGCGGCCAATAGTCTCATGAATGATAGTCGCGAAAGTCGGAGTAGTAATCTGCGGCTCATTATATTGTAGTTAGTATAAATTCTTAAGGGTTGGTATTAAAGCATTGCACAAGGCATTCTTTCTACAAAGATATACTTTATTTTTATATTTTCATAACATTTAACACGTTAATGCAAAAAATAAGGTATATAGGCGATTGATTATGAATGAACTATTATTTAATTATTGTAGATGCTCCATTTTCAATAGATTTCTCAATATTGATAGCATTTAGTAGGGATGAATTTATTGTTGAGGCTCCATTTGCTTCATATCTGGCATTATGGCAGCGTCCCTCAAGTTTAGCAGTCGATGCTCCATTGCAGTCAACATCTATTTCATCACATATAATATTTGAAATATTGGCAAATGATGCGCCGAAACAGTCAATATTTAACTCTGTGCAATGGATTTCATCAATTTCAATTGTAGAGGCTCCGTTGCAATCAATGTCAATATTGCGAGGATTCATAGTTCCACATATTCTCATAAATGTAGCGCCATTGAGTTCAATATTCTCAAGCATTGAGGTGCCATGAATTTCAAATCTCAAAGTGTCGTAGGAGATATCATCTTTTACATCAAGAAATAGTTTGCGCTCCTCAACATGTACGATAACATCGTTAGAAATAGAATCACTTGCAGTTACTATTACTAATGGCGCTCCACCACCAGTAACATATATTACTTCTGCAGCTCCATTTACGTAAATTTCGTCAAAATCAGGGATTTTGATAATGTTGGTATTAGTTGATTCGCATTGTGAAATAATTTCTTTCTTATGTGATAGATTACACGATTGAAGCAAGGTAATGCAAATCAACAAAAACGCAATATATGGAAATTTAACAATTGTTTTCATGCCAATCTTTTACATATAGACGTATAAATTGTGCAAAATGTTACACAACGTAGTGCTAAATATTTGTTGTTAACGAATGAATAACAATTCACGATACTTAGGCAATGGCCACATCTCATTGTCAACCATCAACTCGAGGTCATCGAGATATTCGCGTATTAACTCCATGCTGGGAACAACGGTATCGTGATATGCAATTGCTTTTTCTCGTTCGTTTTCAATGCGATTAGCTACTTTTCGAGCTTTAATCATCTTGGCTACTTCGTCTTTGGTTTTAAGTACATGCGATGCAATACTTTCAATAGTTGCAATATCTTGAGTTGACATCAATTCACCTTTCTCCCCAGGGAATAATGAGCGAAGTTTTAATACACTATCAACCAAAATTGATTGGTAACGCATAGCGATGGGAACAATGTGATTAATAGCCAAATCGCCAAGTACACGAGCCTCAATTTGCACTTTCTTGGTATACATTTCCCATTTTACTTCGTTTCGAGCTTCAAGCTCTACGCGAGTAAATACGCCTGTTTTGTGGAACATTTCTATTGTTTGCTCGCTTAAGTAAGAGTCAAATATCTTAGCAGCGTTTGTTTCGCAGTCAAGTCCACGTTTTGATGCTTCTTCTTTCCACTCATCGCTATAGCCATTGCCATCAAAGTGTATTGCTTTAGATTGAGAAATGAGAAGTTTAATTTCTTCAAGAAGTGCATGATTTAGGTTTTCGCCTTGAGCAATACGTGCATCAACTTTTTCTTTGAAATCAGTTAATTGTTCGGCTACAGCAGCATTAAGGGCAATCATTGCAGATGCACAATTGGCCGAAGAACCTACAGCTCGGAATTCAAAACGATTACCAGTAAATGCAAATGGTGATGTGCGATTGCGGTCGGTGTTGTCAACAAGTATTTCGGGGATTTGCGACATGCCAAGTGATAATCCTTCTTTGCCTGATACGTTAAATAATTCATCGTTATTGCTGTTTTCAACTTGGTTTAGGATTGACGATAATTGCGAACCAAGGAAAATTGATATAATAGCAGGAGGTGCTTCATTCGCTCCAAGACGATGGCAATTTGTGGCTGACATAATTGACGCTTTCAAAAGTCCATTATGGCGATGTACAGCTGCCATAACATTTACAACAAATGTTATAAATTGGAGGTTACCCATAGGTGTCTTGCCTGGCGCAAAAAGCATAGTGCCTTTGTCGGTGCCGAGACTCCAGTTGTTATGTTTACCTGAGCCGTTTACGCCGGCAAAAGGTTTTTCGTGAAGTAACACACGGAACTTATGACGGCGAGCAACCTCAGCAATCAACGACATTAATAATAAGTTGTGGTCGTTGGCAAGATTGGTCTCTTCAAATATAGGAGCTAACTCAAATTGGTTAGGTGCAACCTCATTGTGGCGAGTTTTTGCAGGTATGCCAAGCTTATGACATTCAATTTCAAGATCGAGCATAAATGCATCTACTCGAGAGGGAATTGCTCCAAAATAATGGTCTTCAAGCTGTTGGTTTTTCGCACTTTCATGCCCCATAAGAGTGCGACCAGTCATTACTAAGTCGGGGCGTGCTGAATACAACGATTCGTCAACCAAAAAATATTCTTGTTCCCAACCCAAGAATGATGTAACATGTTTTACTTCAGGATCGAAATATTGTGCCACACCTGTTGCGGCTTTGTCTACGCTATTGATTGCTCTAAGTAGTGGAGCCTTATAGTCGAGAGATTCTCCTGTATATGAGATAAAAATGGTTGGAATACATAATGTTTTCCCCAAAATGAATGCAGGTGAAGATATGTCCCACACAGAATAGCCACGAGCTTCAAATGTGTTTCGTATACCACCATTAGGGAAACTTGAAGCATCTGGTTCTTGTTGAACAAGAAGTTTGCCCGAAAATTCTTCTACAACACCACCTTTTCCATCAAGGTCAATGAATGCGTCGTGTTTCTCAGCAGTGCCATCGGTGAGAGGGTGAAACCAGTGTGAATAGTGGCGAGCTCCATTATCAATTGCCCATCTTTTCATGCCATCAGCTACGCTATCAGCAATGTCGCGTGCGAGAGACTCTTTGTTGTCAATAGCATTTACGAGAGCCTCATATACTGATTGAGGTAAATATTGTGCCATTTTTTGTCGGTTAAACACATATTTGCCATAATATTGATTAGGTCGTTCATTAGGTATTTCAACCGAAATCGCTTTGCGATTATAAGCCTCTTCAACTACTCTGAAACGAAGTTTTGACATTGTGGTATGGTGTTATATTTTATAATTTTATCTTGTTTTCAAAATATTATGCGAAGATACGAATTTTCAAGCAGAGAATATTGATGTTTATCCAAAAATGTGTTGATATAACTATTGAATAGGGTATAATGCTATGTTGTAAATGAAAAAAGGTGGCCTTAAGCCACCTTTTTGTGTAGATATGTTAGTAAAAGATTATTTTACCACAACTTTGTGTGCTTTGCCACCAACTGTTACTACATATACGCCAGGAGTAACATTGTTAAATACAGCATTACCATCGGCAATAGTAGTGTTATTGATTACAGCGCCATTGATTGCAATGAGGTTAACTTGTGCATCTTCAATCGACGAAGTGATGATGATATCGCGATTTTTAACAGAAACTGCTGACGCATTTTCATCGGCAATGATGCTTTCAACACCTGCAGCAGTTACATCCATAAGATTTGTGCAGATGAATACATTTGGAAGAGCTGCATTGGTCATAACACACATTACATTTTCAAAGTCTTTGAGGAATGTAGTTACACCATTTTTGAGAGTGTATTCTTTGTCAATGTAAAGTTCTTCCCCTTCAAGTTGTCCTTCGTCATTGAGTACAGGTACGTTGATAAACCAACGATAAGATGTTTCGGTAGTGCCAACCATTAATTGGTCACTTAAATCAACAACTCCATCTTCAGTAGCTACAGCATCAATATTATCTTGGTTGTGATAGTAGTAAACCGAGTATGTTGGTTTATTAACTGGCAATGTTTTGAAGTTTAGTTTGTTGTTGTTAATAACTAATACACGAAGTTTGCTAAGAACATCAACATTAATGCTTTCAAGATCGTTATTGCTCAATGAAAGTTGAGTAATATTAGGCGCTCCTGAAAGGTCAATTCCAGTTAAATTGTTGTTGTCGAGGTAAAGAGCCCACATATTATTGTTGTTCAACATCACATTGGTTAATTGATTGTAAGCAGCTGATGCAACTTGAATGTTAGCATTCTTGCTGAAATCAATAGATGATAGATTGTTGTTTGAAAGACTTACCAATGTCAAATAAGGATATTTGCTAAGGTCAAATTCAGTGAAGTTGTTGCCTTCAAGATCTAGCTCTTTGAATGCAGTAGATTGAGGAAGAGTGATATTAGACAATCCGGCATTACATACACTTACGTTAATTGCTTTAGTGAGTTTAGAGCCATCAAAAGATGAAAGTTTAGCACCTGTCATACTGAATACTGTGATATCTTCAGTTGGTTCGTATGTGTAAACTTTAACATCTTTATCTCCCTTTGTAACAGCGCTGAAAATGCGATAAGTATCACTAAGAACATATTGAGTAACATTGTTATCTCCAGTCCAGTCAAAATATATAGCAGTGCCAGCTTTAGCAGCAGCCAATGAAAGAGCAACAGAGTCGCCTTCGTTGATTGTGTGGAATGACGCGATTTCATTAGTAGGCATTCCTGCCGCGAGGATAGGAGTAGTTTTGTAGACATTTTCGCCAGTAAATGCAGGGAATGTAGCATTTGTCATTTCGCAGTAGATTTTGCCAACTTCTGTATTTACAAATCGAGTTAACCCATTTGTAATTGTATAATCAACACCTTCAGTAAGAACTGTACCGTCAGCTTTTTTCCATGTAAATACGGTGTTGTTGCCACCGATAGAGTTTTGGCTTGTGAGGTCGGTACATGGGCCCTTTGTAGCAATCTCATAATCGGCTTGAGGTGCATAAATAAAAGCATCTTCAGCAATATTGCCACGCAAAGGAAGTGAAGCAAGTGTGAAATTGTTATTGTCGCAAGCAAAATATTCAAGCACATTTTCGCTTGGCATTATAATTGATGTAAGTTGGTTGTTTGATGCTTTGAATGATTTCAAATTTACGCAGTACCCTAAGTTGATTTCACTAAAGAGGTTGCCACTAATATCAATGCTTTCAACATAGTCGCCAAATGATAAATCTAATGCAGAGAGTTGGTTGTTTGCAAGGTTGATGTTGCGAATAGCACGCATATCGTTAAGTGTCAAATCAGAGAGGAAGTTGTTGCTGAGGTTGACTTCACTTAATGCATTTTTGCTATAATTTCCATTGCTACCAGCAAGAGATAGAGTAGAAAGGTTGTTGCCTGAAAGATTTAATGTGCGAAGGCAGCGGTTCCAAGTCAAATCAATAGTGTAAATTCCAGCATTCACAATGTTAAGGTGTTGCAAAGATGCCGAAGGAGTAACGTCTGCTGAATACATAGGGATATTTTTTACATCAATAGCAGTGAGTTCGTCACCCTCTTTTAGATATATCTTGACTGTTTCATAGCCATTCACAGGATAAACTACGTTAGGAGTAGATGGTACACCTGAAGTTGTAGCTATGAATTTTTGAGTTGGATTATAACCTATATTTACATAAAATTCAATAGGATTTTCAGGAGTTGCACCTAAAATACCAACACCCATTGAAAGGTTGTTAACTTGACCTAAACTAAATGATGCAACATTGATGCTGTCTCCAAATTCTTCGGCTGATTTTATTTTGAATTTTTTAGTTTGAAGAATTGCGTCGGGGAACATTGAGTTTGCAAATGCAATATATACGCTATCTTCAGGAATTTGGTTGATAGTCATTACTCCGTTTTCATAAGTGTAATAACTAGGGTCAACAGGAGATGCGCTACCTGATTCCTCAGAAATGCTATATAGCGCAGCATCAGTGATTGTGCCTTCGCGAAGTACACGTGAACTATAATCAAAAGTAGAACCTACTTTATAGGATTTTTCAGCAGGGAATGGGCGTTGGCCATAATAATAGGTGTTCCAAGTGCCTGGGTCGAGAGGAAGAGTCGCAAAGTCAAGACAGTTATTGTGAATCTCAACGATGTAAAGATTTGGGTTCTTAGACACATCAAAAGATGTTAAATAATTATTGTTGGCAGCAACAGTAATGAGTTCAGGGCATTTTGAAATGTCAAGATTGGTCAAATTATTGCCAGCGCAGAATAAATATTTGAGTTTTGGGTTATTAGAAATATTAAGCTCCGAAATCTTGTATTCGTAGTTATAAGAACCATAATGGTCGCAGTATAGTTCTAATAGGTGTGGGTTTTTGCTTAAGTCTAATGATGTTACCTTAGTGTTAGATACATTAAGAATTGTTAGATATGGGTTCTTTGACACATCTACACTTTCAATATCGGTAACGTCAACGGTTAATCGCATCAAGTTGGGGCAACCTGTAGGGTCAATCGATTTCAATCCCATATTGTGATATCCGTCAAACGACATAAGATTGGGATAGTCAGATATATTAAAATCAGGGTCAAGATGCTCAATTGTATTCATCTCAAGAATGGTCAAGTTGGGCTTGTTTTTGCCAATTTTCAATGGCGATTCTGCGCTGAAAGTGTTATCAGAAACATATAACGCTTGAAGATTTGGCAAATTGCTCAAATCAAGACCTTTTAATTCGTTGTGAGTAAGGTCGAGGATGATAAGTTTATTGCAATTGTTAAATTCAATTGATGAAATATAGCAACCACTTGCGTTAAAGTAATCGATTTGAGATGGGTCGCCATAAATTTTCACGATACCTTCTTTAGATACTTGGCAACTGATTAAAGTACCACCCATTTGGTTCAATGAATCCATATATGCAGGCTGCACTTCATATTCGATTTTACCAAATCCACAGTCAACATCTACATATTGGTTCTCACTAATAGAACCAACTACCAATGAAAATTGGTTAGATTCTCCATAAGAGTCATAGATGTTTGTCTTAAATGTAATGATAGGCTCTTCGGTAGTTTGAGCCATTGCTACATTTGTAAAGCCCATGATAGAGAGACAGAATAGGGCTTTAATAACCAATGAGCTAATTTTTGTTTTCATTGAAATACCTTATTTAGTTATATTATTTTACAAGAATACGTTGGTTGTGTTGTCCATTAACCGTTACAATGTAAACACCAGCATTGAGATTAGAAGCATCAACTAATATTTGGTCGCCTTCGCATGATTGTTGCAATACTGGTTGACCTGCAACATTGTAGATTGTAACATTCATTTCACTTGCATTACCAAGGAATATTTCAAATTGCTTTGAACTCTTTTCTGCAATCATGAGTCGAGTGTTATCAATGATAGTGCTTTCAATTCCAGCACGGCGAATTACTTCTTTCAATCCAGCGTATGCATCAAATTTACCCGCACCCCATTGAACAGGATCTCCTGCAGCAACATAAGAGTCGCTCACGGCAGTTGTTATGGCAATTTCTTTTACTTCATCAATAGTCAATGTGGGGTCAGCTTCAAGCCATAATGCAATAGCACCAGCAACTGCAGGAGTGGCCATTGATGTACCTACTTGTTGATGCCAATAGTTTTTGCGAGTCTTTTCAGTGAGTTGACCTTGCAATGCACTTTTTGGCACATTATAACTTTCAATGTAGTATGAGTTTGTTGAAGATATTGTAGTTGCACCAGGAGCACAAATATGAGGCAAGTTGCGACCATCAATTAGTGTACCATAAGAAGAGAAACTTGAGATATAACCAGGAGTGTATTGCCCAGGATAGTTATACGCTTTTCCGTCGAGTGATACCCATGCGTTACGAGTGTTATATGAACCTACTACGAGCACATTTTTAGCACAAGCCATGTCGCTGATAGAACCATTGGTGCTACCATTATCCCATCCTTCTTGTCCGTAACCATCCATTGATGAGTACAAACCACTGCAATAGCAGTCAACACGTTGACCATCTTTCCCTTCAACGATGAATCCTAAAAGGTAGTTACCATTAGCATTTGTAGATTGATTATCGCTTACGAAATAGTCGATTAATACATAGTAACGGCCATTATTTTCATCAACCATAGAACCCATGCCAACATATCCATCGAATGCACGAGAGAAGTTAGTGTTAGTTAAGTCTCCGTCTTGAGCATAAGCGGGTGAAGCATAATAAACAGCACTACCATTCATGTTTCCAGTGATAGCGTGTTGGAATGTTACAGTGCCACGAGATTTATTATAAACAACAAGTTTTACAGTAAATTCGGTAGAGTCATTGCTATAAAGATAGAGTTGGTCGTATCTTAAATTGTAATATGTGCCTTGTGTTGTTGGCACTTCAGGATAAGTAGGTTTGATGAACGACTTAACCACATTATTTTCGTTTGTCAATGTTTTATTGAGAGCAATAGGGAGTTCACCTTCGTTACCTGCTGCAACGCAGATGATAGCTTCTTTGCCAGCAAGGTCAAGGTATTGGCTCATGATTTCAGTACCATCGTGAGGACCTACATTACTACCAAGAGAGAGGTTGATAACTGCTGGTTTTTGATTTCTATACGCATAGTCAAGAACGCCTTCAATACCAAGAGCGATCAACATGTCGTTGAGGTCACCACAGGAAACTGCGATGTCGGCTTCGTAGGCAGAACCATAGAAAGGGTTATAGTCGGTTTCAACCTTTGCGCTGAGTGAACTTGTGCCTTTGGCAACTGTCATAGTGTCGCGATAACCGCCAGCCATGATACCAAGAGTGTGTGAACCATGGAAAGTGTCGTAAGTGTCAGTTTTGAATCTTGCGATGTTTTCGGGAGTGTACATATCTACATCATATCCATCGCTTGTTGCTGATGTTACATAGATATGAGTGAGTTGATTGATGCGAGATGACCCATCGGCATTGCGGAAGTTTGCATGGTTAGGGTCAAGACCTTGGTCAACAATACCAGCAACAACACCTTTACCAGTATATGCTTGAGGAAGGTCGGTGCCTGCATGAATTTTATCAACACCCATAGCAGGGCGCACTTTATCCATTTTAGGCAATACTTTGCGAGAAAGTTGGAGCGACTTAATTTGTTTGAGCGTAGAGATGCGTTCAACTTCGCCAACAGGCATTGATACTAATGCGATGTCGCCACGAGAGCGAACAATATTAACTCCTTCTGCTTCCAATTCATCAAAAGAAGAACCATCGGCAAGTTTAATCAACCCTGTCATATGTGTTGTCGGGATATTAAACTGCTCTAATGCTTTTGTGAGGACATTATGAGTAGGAATGTTTTGAGTTTGGTGTTGGCGCAATATAGCACGATTGCTCAAGTTAAGACCTTGAGCCGACATCGATAGTGCTACTGCAAGCAGTATTGCGCTTAAAGTTCTTTTCTTCATGTTAATGTGAGAAATATAAATAGGTTGTTATAATTCTATTTTAACCACAAAATTGAGGAAATACACTTTGTGTTATCGGTGCATCCCCCCAATTTGCGTATTTTGCTTATAATGCGTTATTTGCGAATTACTTTTTTGCCGTTTACAATATACAATCCAGCAGGAAGTGAATTGATTTGTTCAGCATTAGCATTTTTGATTACTAATATACCTTGCAAGTTGTAAACATTGTTAGTGGCATTTTCAATGTTGATGTTTTCGATGCCAGAAGCTTCGCTAATTACGATTTCAGTATCTTTTGTTATTTCTACTACATAATTGCCATTTTCGTCAACATTAGCTTTTTCTCCACCTACAGTTACTTCAGCTTTTTCAGCATCTACTGCTACTGAAACCTTTGTGCCTTCTAATGCAGTGAAGCCTGCTGTCCAATTAGCATATACTTGACCATCAGTAAAAACTGACGATACTGCATTTTCTATGTTTTGAGTGAATGTAACTGCATGTTTATTAGGTTCGCTTGCAAGGAAAACTTTCACTGCATCACCATTAGCCAATGTTATATAGTAAGAGGTGCTACCTTCGTATTGAGGAGCTGTATAAATACCATTTTGGAAGATTGTGCAATATGTAGGACCATAGAATGAGAAATAATATGGGTTATCAGAGTCATCGAAGTTTACAGTTACAGTTTCACCAGAGGCCAAAGAAACTGAAGCACGGTCAGAGTAACGTTGAACTCCATATCCATATTGTGCAGCATTCAAGTCGTCAACCCAAATAGTCGCTACTTTATCACGAGCGATTTTTTTAGTAGTGATAACGATTTGGTCATTTTCATTGATGTTACGAATTGTGGTGCCTGATGTGCCATAACCATTTTCTGTGCCATATTCAACACCATTTACTTTAATAGAGACGATGCTGCAATCAGTTGTAGGACGAACATTAATATAGTTGTTATTAGATGTCATCTCAATAGTAGTAGCTACACCTGCAGTTAATTGAAGAGGTGTGTTTGATGTTCCAGGATAAACTTCAATGTTTTCGGGAGCATCTACAGTGATATAAGCATTATAAGAAGTGTATTTTGTTGCATTAACTTCAACTGTATTAGTTTCAGACGTAACAGTAAATTCATAGCTTCCATAGAAATATTGTGAAGCACCATTTACTGTGATTGCATAGTTAAAGTTATAAAGATCTGTATTACCAATGAGAGTTACTTTGTCTCCCATCATTACCGATAATTGTTTGCCATCAAAGTCTGTTACATCAACTCCATTTACTTTTGCAGAAATACAACCAATCACTTCTGATTCATTAGTTCCGTAGGTGAATGAAATTGTAGCTGGAACAACAGGGAAGTTTGCTGCAATATCAAGTTTGTCACCATTTGCAACGGTAACATAGTAGCGACCATAAGAATCAGCTTGTGCTACATCGTTAAGTTTTACTGAAAACAAAGTTTCACCATAGTTAACATGAGAAATTTGGAATTGAGACTCTGTTTCAGGGTTAAACTTAACAATATTTTCACCATTAACTAATTCAACTTTAGATCCATCATAGTAACTCATGTTAACTTTCGATGCATCATCAATGTTAACAGTGCAGCTTGCGGTGCGAGATGCAGCTAAATCAGCCGATTTAATAGAGATTGTTTGAGCAGCACCTGCATATGATCCAATATAAAAATAGGTAGAACTACCAGTTGAAGCTGAACTGCCAGTGGTTTCGTTCATTGCATAGGTGATAACATTTCCCGAAGTCGCATTTACGTATAAATAGCCATAATCACCAGAAATAGTGAAAGTGCTACCTTGTTCGCCTGTATATTGAGTCAAATCAAGGTCGACTTGTTGAGTGTTATAATTTGCGTCATAAAATTGATAATACGCTGTTAAACGTGATGCGTCATCAACTTTTAAGGTTACCGTAATGTCGGCTTTTGCGGTAAATGACATAGCTATAGTCATTAATACCATCATAAATACAGAGTAAAGTTTTTTCATAAATTGAATGTTAAGTTAATATATTATATTTAATGATTTCCAAAATGAAATATAATTTATTGTGGTAGTAATATTATGTATTATAGATTGAAATAAACTTAGTCAACACTTATTTTTTGTAAAAAACGGTGCAAATTTTGCAATAAATATTCATTTATGCAAGAAAATCTATGTTTTTTTGAGGGAATATTGTTGAAAAATGTAAAAAGTGATAAAATGAAAGAAATATAGTATAAAAAATAATAAAGTGTAAGCGTATTTGGTTGTTGATATGCCGATTATTTATTTTTAACCAAAAGAATAAATGTCTAATCAAATAAGATTGTTATATTTGCAATAAACAAAATAATAAAGAACTTTATGGGACTTAAAATTGGAGATAAAATACCTGAAATATTAGGTGTTGATGCAAATGGTAATGAAGTAACTGCATCACAGTTTAACGGTAAAAAATTGGTGATATATTTTTATCCTAAAGATAATACACCTGGGTGTACAGCCGAAGCTTGTAGTTTTGCATCGGGTTACTCTGAATTGCGAAAAGCTGGATATGAAATCATTGGAGTGAGTAAGGATTCAGTAGCATCACATCGCAAATTTAGTGATAAATATTCTTTGCCATTCACTTTAATTTCTGATGTAGATTTGGTGCTAAATAAGACTTTTGGAGTGTGGCAAGAAAAGAAAATGTGTGGTAGAGCATATATGGGAACGGTTCGTACTACATTTGTTGCCGATGAAGAGGGTGTCATTACACATATAATAAATAAGGTAGATACAAAAGATGCTGCCAACCAAATTTTGAACGGAATAAACTAATCAGATATCGTCAATAAAATAAAAACTCGCGAGCCGATGCTTGCGAGTTTTTTATTAGAATGCTTCGCCTATGGTAACGATTACGGCGTTGGTATTTCTACCGAATCCCCAATCGAGGCGAATGTTTG
>JAEIGA010011919.1_pt1 | contig 13182 bp, 10 predicted proteins | sample 9270691 | NCBI WGS metagenome assembly JAEIGA01 (sample SAMN17057246, study PRJNA624740) | gut metagenome | biome: biome; isolation source: fecal sample | host: Bos grunniens | place: China: Xizang | collected 2019 | reverse complement strand
GCTAGAGGAGTTAAAAGAAGCAGCTCTTACCGCTACAGAACTTGATCAAAAAATGGAAAATATACATAAACAAGTCAGTAAAATAAAAGAATCCGATACAAAGGAACAGTTGAAAGTTGATAACCAGATGTTGAACGTTCCTACTGAATTAATAAATATGCTTGCTGAAACCTTTATAAAGTAAATACAAAAAATAAAAAAATCAATAACATACAAAAATAAACTCTAGCCAATGTGGCTAGAGTTTATTTTTTGTAGTAAATTAATTCATAATTAGTTAGGAATCATGTCAAATCTAAATTCAGTTTAATAAAAAAGTTCAACCTCTTCAAGAACCTAACAGTTAATGTTCAACATTATTCAAAAAAACCACTACCTTTATTCACAAAATCACACTCTGTACAATTTAAGCACTGTATTTAAATGGAGAGAATTTATGATTGGTTTCATTTTTTATGGTCATCTTCTGCTTGCCTTAATTTAATGGCTGCACTTAGATTATAGAAGGAAAGCTAAATAAATTCAGTCTCCAACTTTAGAATAGATAATATCGTTCCAGTCGAATCCCTTGCTCACTAGTGAATTTTCTTCAGCTTAGCATTCACTCCTTCGTTTCCGCCAATACCTTATTCACAAATAATCGCCTTTCATATGTTGGGTTTCTTTCTACATCATCAATTGTAAGCTTACTTTACTTTATGTAATCTCTATTATTTCAAATTGTCAAAATGACGTAGCAAAAGACACGTATCCACACAAAAAGAGGCCTCACAGCAGTAACTTACCACTGTAATGGCCCCTTTCATTCGTTGAAAACTTACATAATTTCTTTAATATAATTTTTCAACGTATCTGATTTACCGCCGAAAATAGCCTGAACACCACCGGATACTTCAAGAACCCCAGCTGCCCCTAACCTTTTCAGCTCGTTTTTATCTACTTTTTTCGCATCCTTTACTTCAACACGAAGACGTGTGATACATGCATCGAGGTTTTCGATGTTTTCACTTCCGCCCAATGCTTCAAGAACAAGAGGAGCAATTTCACGAAGCTCGTCATTTCCTGATTTAGCCGATTTAGTGCCTACTTGACCGCTTTTCTCTTGGAAATCAGCTTTTGAGAACAACTTAGTTTCTTCATCTTCATCTTCACGACCTGGCGTTTTCAAGTTAAATTTCTTGATGATAAAGCTGAAAATAAAGTAGTAAAGAGCAAAGTATACAACACCAACAATTAGTACATAGTACCAATGCGTTGCTACGCCCGCACCTGCAGGAAGTAAACCGAATAACGCGTAATCAATTAAACCACCTGAGAATGTCATACCGATGAATACGTTAAATAGATCCATTAGCATGAATGATAGACCAGCAAACACTGCGTGAATGGCGAATAACCAAGGTGCTACGAATAAGAACGTGAATTCGATTGGCTCTGTAATACCTGTTAGAGCAGCAGTACCAGCTGCAGAGAATAATAATGAACCAACTAATACTTTCTTGCTAGGCTTCGCACATTTATACATCGCTAGTGCAGCACCAGGAAGACCAAACATCATGAATGGGAATTTACCAGCCATGTATCTCGTAGTACCTGAAACAATTGTGTCCATTGTATCTTGAGAAGCACCTACAAGATCACTCATTGAACCTAATTGTTGGAAGTAAGCAGGGCTAGCTCCATTTATAACTGTATGTACACCGTTGATGATAACGTCTGCTTCTACGAAAGAAGAATACCAGAATGGTGTATAGAACACATGGTGTAAACCAAATGGAATTAGTGAACGTTCAATTAAACCGTAGAAAAACGTACCTACTAATCCTGAGCCTTGAACCAGTTCAGATAACCATGCGATACCATCTTGAACTACAGGCCAGATAAATGCTAATACAGCACCGACTAGAGCCATTACTAATGCAGTGATGATTGGAACGAAACGTGATCCCGCAAAGAACGAGAACATTGGGTTAAATGTAATATTATAATAACGATTGTGTAGCATACTCGTCACAAGACCAGCAATAATACCACCGAACACTGACATATTCAAAGTGAAAATACCCAGTGATGTTGTAACATATGTTCCATATTCTCCAACATTATCAGGAGTAACAACACCTAATGTTGTATAACCAAGTCCTAATAATGTAGAGATTACTTGGTTCATGACTAAGTAACCGAAAATGGCCGCAAGACCCGCAGTCCCTTTATCTTCTTTAGCCAAACCAACGGCAACACCAACGGCAAATAAAATTGGAAGGTTTCCGAAAATAATATTACCGATATCATTCATAATTTGAAGAATTGCTGTAACAAACTCTAAATTAACAAATGAAATCAACGGATTGTATATGGATGGTGCATTTTCCAAAGATGCAATCCCAATAAATGCACCACCGATTCCAAGTAAAATACCGGCAATCGGTAAAGCGGCGATTGGTAGCATAATTGCTTTACCTATACGTTGCAAATACTTAAACATTTATGAGTTCTTCCTTTCTTTATTAAATCGTTCACCATTAAGTTAAGCGGTAAACGAAACAAAATTACTATATCACAATAACAAAACAAACACTTTCAGATCATTTGAACAATTTGTGACTTTTCGAATTATATAACCATACTTATGTCTTTTCTATCTGTAAACTAATTTCCCCATAAATTGAAAAGAAATACAAAAAACCCCCATATTCCATTAATTGCAATAACCATATAAAGCAATTAGGCATTAATCATATTAATCATGAAACTTTTCTGGATATTATTTTCTTTTCATACTTTTATCATTCTTATTTTGTTTCTTTAAAATAATTTAGAGGTAAAGTACTATAACAAGGTTGATAGGAGGAGAAAGAAAGATGAAAAAACTTTTCTATTCCGCTTTTGTTTACTTACTCACTGCCTTAGCAAGTGGTGTACTTTGGAGAGAAATAACGAAAACCCTTAATATATCAGAGCCAACCGCCTTAGGCACTGTTCATACCCATTTATTTTCACTAGGCTTTATAATGTTCTTACTATTTATTTTGTTAGAAAAAAACTTTCACGTTTCAGAAGCACCTAAATTTAATTTATTTTTTATTCTATATCACATTGGTGTCATTCTGAGTTCAACCTTCATGCTTGTTCGCGGTATTACTAGTATGCTTGTCATTAAAGGTACTATGGAAATAACAAGCGGATTAAACGGCGCCATCTCTGGTATGTCAGGTATCGGTCATATTATATTGACGGTTGCACTCGTAATATACATGTTCTTGCTTAAAGAGAAAGTAGCACCGGAGACATAACCAATATTCTAGCCCTTAAAAAGAAGCAATCTCCTAAAAATGCTAGAGATTGCTTCTTTTTGCTTATACTCTTATACTAATAATGCTGCGATTTCATCAATTTTCTTAGCACCGAATACGACTTGTTCGTCGTTAATAATCATCGCTGGAACACTCATTACTTTGTATTCCTTTTTAAGATCTTGGAATTGGCTAATATCTACCATTTCCGCTTCTATATTTGGATTTTCAATCGCAATACGTTGTGCACCGACAACAACATCTGGGCAATAGTGACATGCAAGTGAAACCATAACTTTAATGTTTGCTTTTTTGTTAATTGATTTAATTGAATCCAGAATAGCTGTATCTAATGCTTGACCTGGACCTGCTAGGTTATAAATAGCTAAAACGAAGGAGTTCAGCTCATGTCCGCCTGGTACACCATGGAACTTCACACCGCTGTATTCGCCTTTAGCATTCAGTAAAGATACAACTGGGAATTTATCAGCATGGACTTTTTCCTCCATTGCAGTGTTTTCACCTTTCGTGTATAGCTCAAGATGAAGTTTATCACCAAGCTCAGCTACATCTAATAAGAAGTCACGAAGCTCAACCGATTTTGGAAGGTTTTCATCAACAATAGAGACCAATGTTACATCGTTTTCCATTTTAGCGAAAATACCTTTTAGCTGACCGCGGATCGCATCAGATAAAAGAGAGCTTTTTCCTTTTCCAGCTGCAGCGGACGGCTTTTCTTCCTTCTTAGCAGGTTTCACTTCTTCTGCTGGCTCATCTTTAATGCCTAAGCGCTCTTTTTCTTCTGATACGTATTTACCAGCATCAGTTGCTGCAATCGCACCGTCAGCAACAGCAGTAATGACTTGGCGCAATGATTTTGGGCGTAGGTCTCCAGCAGCATATACACCTTTCACATTCGTTCTCATGTCATCATCAGTCAGGATGTAACCTGCACGGTCCATATCCACATGACCTTTGAAAGTTTCTGTTTTTGGTTGGTAGCCGATGAACACGAACACACCGAAAGTACCGTCCTCTTCTTTTGCCTTGTATTCCCATTCCTCTTTTGTTTGGTTATTAATGAAACGGGCACTCTTGATCATATCATCGCCATAGATCCCTAGTAATTCCGTATTAAAATGAACTTCAATTTTGTCATTAGCAAACACTTTATCCGCGATCGAAGGCGCACATGTAAATTCTGGCTCACGAGCAATGATTCGAACCTTTGTTGCGAAACGAGTTAAATACATAGCTTCTTCAGCCGCTGCAAATCCCGCTCCGATAACAAATACTTCAAGACCTTCGAAGAATTCTCCGTCACAAGTTGAGCAATATGCGACACCACGGCCTGTGAATTCCTCCTCACCAGGGAAACCTAACTTACGTGGTGAAGCACCTGTTGCAATAATAACCGCACGACCTTTAAGGTCCCCATTAATAGTTTTAACAATTTTCACGTCACCTGAAAAATCAACGCCTGTTACTTCTGTTTTTGTAAATTCTACACCGAAATCCTCGTTTTGAAGCCTCATCTCTTCGATTAACGCCGGACCTGAAGTATTGCGGATACCAGGATAGTTAGCAATTTCAGAAGTTGTAGAAGTTTGACCTCCGAAATTCCCTTTTTCAATAATCAAAGTTTTAAGCTTTGCACGTCCCGCATAAACACCTGCTGAAAGGCCGGCAGGACCTCCACCGATAATAAGCAAATCATAAATCTTTTCCATAACCGATCTCCTTGTTGTACATTTTTTATCTATATCTTAAGAAAAGCAAAAAAGCTCCCCGTTTATCGCTATGAACCGAGGCTCTCAGGATGAAAGACAACAACGTTAAGTCTTCCTTCTAACTCAGTTATATAAATACAATATAAGAGGCACTTATTGACAGTAAGTGCCTCTTATATTGTATTGTTTAGCCTTACACCTACCATAATCAAAACCTACAGAATATAGGTCACATCGGCTTTGCCACACGACATGGTGGTTAGCCGATGTTACTGACATTTTTTTATTTACCGTCACACGAAAAACATGAGAGGGCTTAACATGTTAAACGGTTAAATTTGTATTATTAGATTTTACCAACTAGGTCTAGGCTAGGCTCAAGAGTTTCTTCACCTGGCGTCCATTTCGCTGGGCAAACCTTATCTCCGTGCTCTGCAACGAACTGAGCAGCTTGTACTTTACGTACTAGCTCTTCAGCATTACGGCCAATACCTAAATCATGGATTTCGTATGCTTTAATTTCACCTTCTGGATTTAAGATGAATGTTCCACGTAATGCTAAACCATCTTCTTCAATTAATACACCAAATTGTTTAGATAGAACATGAGCAGCATCAGCTAACATCGGGTATTTGATTTTGCCAATTGTATCAGTTGCATCAGCCCATGCTTTATGTACGAAGTGAGTATCTGTTGATACGGAGTAAACTTCGCAGTTCATTGCTTTAAATTCTTCATAGTGATCTTGAACGTCTGCTAATTCAGTTGGGCAAACAAAAGAGAAATCTGCTGGATAGAAGAAGAAGACAGACCATTTACCTTTCACATCATCTTGAGTTACTTCTTTGAACTCTCCATCATGGTATGCTTGTACTTTAAAATCTTCTAACTTTTTATTAATCATAGACATTATTATTGTTCCTCCTTGAAGTAATTTACATTAATATTTTTTTATAATAATTATTAAGAAGTAATTAGTCAAGTGTATTTTTGTAATAAAATGTCGAAAAAAATCAAACCTCCCCGCACTCTCCTAGTACTTATAACTTATATTTTCACCTTTTATAAAATGTTTTATTCGACTTAAATTACAATCATTAATCTAACATATTTTTCTTTTTCAAACCTAAAACTCCTATTCTCATATAATGTAAATAATTGAGAATAAAAAACCACCAAATGAAATTCACTACTTTTTAAAGGAATGATATTTTCGAAAAACATGTTAGTTTCCAATAAAAAAAGCTTGAATGTCTCAGTCACAAAACACTCAAGCCTTTCACAATACAATTAAGTTAGTCGAACAAGCCTACCATACTCAAATATCTCTCCCCCGTATCTGGTGCAATGCATAACACGCGATAGCCAGATCCTAATCTTTTCGCTTCCTGGATAGCAGTCCATACGGCTGCACCTGCAGATGGACCGACTAATATTCCTTCCTGCCTTGCTAATTCCCGAGTAGTTTGAAGTGCATCTTCATCTTCCACAGTCATAATTTCATCATACACATCTGTATTTAAAATCTTCGGAATAAACCCTGGACTTGTACCCACTAATTTATGGGCGCCAGGCTGACCTCCTGATAAAACAGCAGAACCTTTTGGCTCCACAACCACTATATGTAAGTCAGGGATTGCCGCTTTCAGTGCCTCTCCCGTTCCAGTTATTGTCCCACCAGTACCGGCCGTTGCTACAAAAACGTCCAGTTTCCCATCTGTTTGCTCTAAAATTTCAAGAGCTGTTGTTACTCGGTGAATCGCAGGATTTGCTTCATTTTCAAACTGCTGAGGTATAAAGCTGTTTGGAATTTCACTATGTAATTGCAACGCTTTTTTCACGGCTCCCGGCATTTTTTCCTCTGCTGGTGTTAACACAACCTCTGCTCCGTAAGCTTGCAAAATCAATATGCGTTCTTTCGTTGCATTATCCGGCATAACAAATATAGCTTTGTACCCCTTAGCTGCAGCATTCATCGCCAGTCCAATTCCTGTATTCCCGCTCGTTGGTTCAATAATGGTCGCTCCTGCCGAAATGAGCCCTTGTTTTTCAGCTGTATCAATTAGTGAAAAGGCTGCTCGATCCTTTACACTGCGACTCGGATTAAAGTATTCTAGCTTCACCAAAACCTCGGCGCAAGTATCATCCACAAGTCTATTTAATTTTACAACCGGCGTGTTTCCTACCAGTTCAACGATTGAATTATATATGTTCATCGTCATTACTCCAGCCCCCTTTAATTCGACTAAAATGATTATTTTTCTATTTTTGCATCTTCCGTGTTGCCCCACTCTGACCACGAACCTTCGTATGGTCTAATTTGCGGATAGTCCATTAAACGTAGCACAAAATACGTATTAGATCCCCTTACATTCGTTTGACAATACGGTATCACCGTTTTACTTTGTACAACTCCTATTGATTCATATTTTTCTTTAAGCTCTTCATAACTTAACAAACTTGGTAAACCATCTTCACCTATTGTGAAGTTGTCAGTCCAATTCAAATGGACTGCATTCGGAATATGACCACCATGTTTATTCTGGCGCTTATCAATTCCCTCATATTCTTCTTTACTTCTTGCATCAATTACCATGTAATCCGCAGAGTCTAGTTTTTCTTCAATTTGCTGCTTTGTTGAAATTAATAATGGATTATCTTTAATTGCCACAACACTTTTCTCATTAACAGCAATCTCCGTTGTCACTTGGAAGCCTTCTTTAATCCAAGCATTAATTCCGCCCGATAAAATCTTCACTTGATTATAAAAACCATAATACTCTAATGCATAAAAAATGCGTGCAGCATTTAATAAATTCCCTTCATCATAAACAACAAAAGTTGAATCCTGCTGAATCCCTAAGCTAGATAAAATCGATGCGAATGGCTGGGCATCGACAATAAAACCTTCAACCTCATGATTGCGATCGACGATGCTCCCGGGATTTAATAATAATGCGTTTGGAGTATGCCCTTCCTCATAGCCATTTGCTCGTGCATCAATAATCATTACCTTTTCATCAAACAAATATTTTTTAACATACTGACAACCCACTAGTAAGTGGGGATTCGGATAGTTACCCACCTAATTATTCCTCCTGATTCCTAAAATCCACCTTTTCAATTGAACATAAAGCTGTATACGTCCCCTCTTATAGAACCTAATTTATAACCGAGAAGTAGTTTAAAGAAAAGTTCATCTCACTTAATATTAAAATTATTCGCATCTATTTACAAAGAATTAAAACAATTATTTAACTTGAAGTGTGCAAGAACCCCGGATTTAACCCCGTATGAATTGAGGAAAGACAAAGAGAAATAACGATTCAAAAAAGCATCTTTGAAGTGCAAAATAGCTCTTTCAAAATGGCTCTTATCTTTCATTATACTCTTACTTGTACACTTTCTAGCTTTTCCTTCACAATAATTGATAATCGTGAACAAAATCATAGGAATCATTTAAAAACTCGGCATGAGCAAATTCCAAGCCCAATTCTCGCGATAACCTCTGACAGTCCAGGCCACTTTCAAAATATAGCTCAACATCGGCAACAACGGACAAGAGCTCGCATGTGACGGTACCTTTCGTTCCTTGCTCCGCTAAAACGAGTTACTTACCTCTCAAACGCAACCTAATTGAAAACGTTTTTTAATTAGACTATTATGTAAATGACAGTACCAAGTCAAATCACTTGGCACCGTTCATCACTAATTCACTTATTTAGAAAACAATCCTCGGATGGCAAAACTAATATTTTGCGGTCTCTCCGCCAACCGCCTCATATAATAACCGAACCAATCCTCACCAAACGGTACATACACCCGCATGTTGTACCCTTGTTCCACCAATTGCAGCTGCAGCTCGTTTCTGAAACCATACAGCATTTGAAATTCAAACTGATTACGTGAAATGTTATGATTCTCAACAAATGATTTCACTTTTGCAATAATCTGATGGTCATGCGTGGCTATCGCTGTATAGCTTCCATTCAACAAATGCAGCTTAATAAGGTTTAAAAAGTTTTCATCGACTTCCTTTTTATCCTGAAAAGCTACTCCAACTGCCTCCTTATACGCTCCCTTAACAAGACGGAGCGGAACATCTTTAAGCGCCATCACATCCTGCTGTGAACGATATAAATAGGCTTGAATGACGGTTCCTACATTTTCAAAATCTTTACGAAGCTCATTTAATACATCGAGCGTCATTTGACAATGGCTATAATCCTCCATGTCAATTGTGACAAAATTTCTTGTTCTTTTCGCCGTTTCCATAATCAACTGCATATTTTGCAGACAGAAATCCGCACCTAAATCCAAGCCTAATTGCGTCAGCTTTACAGATAACTGACTCTGTACCCCACCTTCAGCAATAGCCTCTAATGCTTTTATGTTGCATTTTGTTGCTTCAACTGCCTCAACCTTATTACGAACAAACTCTCCTAGATGATCAAGCGTACTAGCCAAACCGACTTCGTTGAGCTCCCGAACCTTTTGCAAAGCAGATTCGATTGTACTACCAGCCACTACTTGAGATGCACCTAATTGTAGTCCCCACCTTTTAGCAGCCTTATTCATCGTCTTATTTTTCGAAGCATACATAAATAGACTTCTAGAAACTTTAGAAAGCACCCCCATCACTCCCCAAAAAGCAAATCTTTAAAAAGTTTCGCTTATCGTTTTCGCCTGCATATGAAGAATCAAATAATCCGGACCGCCTGCCTTTGAATCTGTGCCGGACATATTAAAGCCTCCAAATGGCTGATAGCCAACAATAGCACCCGTACAGCCACGATTAATGTATAAATTACCCACATGAAATTCCTCTTTTGCCCGTTTTATATGCGCCCGGTTTTTCGTAATCAATGCACCCGTTAAACCATAATCTGTATTATTTGCTATCTCGAGCATATGGTTAAAATTTCTTGCCTTACAAAACGCTAAAACTGGCCCAAAGATTTCCTCCTGCATTAAACGCGCTTGTTCGTCTACATCGGCAAAAATAGTTGGCTGAACAAAGTATCCTTCCTCCTGATTGCCCACACCACCTGCGACAAGTCTCCCTTCCTTCTTACCAATTTCGATATAGTGCATGATTTTATTATAAGAGGCTTGATCGATCACCGGACCAATATACGTCTGTGATTCCTCCGGATTTCCAATTGTTAAATCATTGGTTAGCTCAACAACTTTCGCTAACACTTCATCATATACATCCTGATGAACAACAGCCCGCGAGCCAGCTGAACATTTTTGACCGGCATAACCAAAAGCGGAAGCTACTATTGAAGAAGCTGCTAAATCCAAATCAGCATCACAACTGACAAGCACCGTATCCTTTCCACCCATTTCTGCAATCACGCGCTTCAACCATATTTGCCCAGGTTGGACCTTCGCAGCCCTCTCATAAATACGACACCCTACCTCGCGAGAGCCCGTAAAAGACACAAAGCGTATTTTTGGATGCTCAACTAAATTGTCACCAATTTCAGCTCCACTTCCAGGCAAATAATTAAGTACACCATCAGGTAAACCAGCCTCCTCCATTACCTCCACAAATTTAGCAGCAATGACCGGAGTACTGTTTGCTGGCTTCAAAATAATCGCATTACCTGTAACAATCGCCGCAGCAGCAGTACCCGCCATAATCGCCAATGGGAAATTAAATGGAGAGATAATGATCCCGACACCCAATGGAATATACTGATATTGATTTCTTTCACCTATTCGACTTTGTATAGATGCTCCCTTACTCAGTAAAAGCATTTGTCGAGCATAATACTCAAGGAAATCGATTGCTTCAGCCGTATCCCCATCTGCTTCCTTCCAAGACTTCCCGGCCTCCTTCACCAAAAAACCAGAAAACTCATGCTTACGGTCACGAATTATTTTTGCTGCTTTTAATAAAATCACCGCACGCTCCTCAGCATCCCTACTTTTCCATGTTTGAAATGCTTGAAAAGCCGCTTCCACCGCTAAATTTGCCAAATACCGATCTGCTTTAGCAACCTCCCCAATCACTTCCTTTTTGCTGGCTGGATTAGTTGATACTATTAATTCTTCGGTCATTATTCGATCTCCACCTATTACGAGTGGATATTGCTTTCCTAATTGACTATTCACCAACCGTAATGCTTCTTCAAAGGCCGCTTTGTTTTCTTCTTTCGAAAAGTCTGTAAACGGTTCATGTCGATATTCGCTCACCATTTCAAGTCTCCCCCTTGCAAAATTCTTCCTTCATAACTCTTGCAAGTTTTGTGCCAGCCTTTAAATATGTGTTTCAAATACACATACGGATGATTATGTCTAACTTTATTTACACTAACCCCACGTAGATGTATAATTTTTACAACAAATACATTTCTAACAGAGGTGATGAGATGAAGCATCTGCTTCCTTCACTGGAAAACTTTATCGAAAAGGATTTCGAGTTTGTCCAAAGTCATGAAATCCCAAATAATCTTACCCAAAATCTTCCTAGCACACGCTACTTCCTTCTCCAAACCAAACATCATTACTTCATTTCAGCTACTTCACGCCCTCTTCAATGGAAACAGACAATATCTATAAACAGTGACAGCAACTGGTTTGAAGTCGTTTCTTACCTTTCAAAGCACGAGACCATCCTTTGTGAAAATGATCATGAAGAAATTGTCGGCTATCTTAGAGGTGCCACTATATTAAGCACCATTTTTACATGCTATCAATATTTGCTTGCTTACTTTGAAACAGTGTTGAAAACCGTCGATATCGCTCTTTCTTTAATTGACGAAGAAGAAAAAGTCATCATCTGGACAGAGGGAGCTGAACAAATCTTTTCCATACCGAAAGAGAGTATCATTGGAAAGCCTGCTACCGATTTCTTTGCTGTTGAAATGCTTCAAGCGTTGGAAACATTACGCACAGGCAAATCCGTTGTAAAACGACAGCATCAGCCAAGGGAGGATTTATTTGTTTTAATTAATTCCAATCCCGTTATCCTACAAGAAAAAGTGATTGGTGCTGTTTCCGCTGAAAAGGATATTACCTCAGAAATCCGACTGCTGCAGGAACTTTTCCATATGTCCAGTAAAGTCGAACAGCTACACAGCAATTTAGTTCCTAAGGATGACCCCTTCATCAAAATTAAAGGAACTAGTCAAGTGATGAGAAATTGTAAAGCGACAGTCAAAAAAATAAGCTTAACGAAAGCGACTGTGTTAATTTCAGGAGAAAGCGGTACTGGGAAGGAATTGTTTGCAAGAGCTATACATGATTGTAGCCATCAAAGAGAAGAGCCTTTTATCGCTATTAATTGTGGAGCCATCCCTCCAACATTGTATGAGAGTGAGCTGTTTGGCTATGAAGGAGGTGCCTTTACAGGAGCTGATCCAAAAGGAAAAAAGGGGAAATTTGAGCTAGCGAGTAACGGAACATTATTTTTAGATGAAATCGCTGAAATGCCCCTTGATATGCAAGTCAAGCTGCTTCGAGTTTTACAGGAAAAATCATTTTTCCGTGTTGGTGGAACAAAGCTACTCAAAGTAAACTGCCGAATTATCGCAGCTACTAATCGAAATTTATTAGATATGCTAAAAAAACAAACTTTCAGAGAGGATCTTTATTATCGATTAAACGTCCTATCACTCGAGATTCCACCTTTACGAGAACGAAAAGAGGATGTATTTGAATTAATCCAATATCTTTTGCATGAATTTTCCCTATTGTACAATAGTCCCATTCAATCCTTTCCATCCGAAGTGCTACAATGGTTAATTCAATATAATTGGCCCGGAAATGTCCGTGAGCTTCGAAACACCATCGAACGCCTTGTCATTTTATCAACTGACGGCATCATTCAATTAGAGCATTTGCCTGCATCCATCTACCCTTCTATAACACCAAACTTCCATTCTCAACAGACAACTTTGCAAGAGCAGGTCGACCGCTACGAAAAAATACTGCTCTTAGAAGCACTGCAGATGGAAAACGGTAATAAAAGTGCCCTAGCCAAGCGACTAGGACTTTCAAGAGCAACACTATATAATAAAATGAAAAGATTAGGCCTCTGAGCCAGATTAATTGACTAAGATAATAACGAACAAGCTTGAGGGATTTTTCAAAGCTCAGTGACTTTTGAAAAATCCCAAAGGTTTCAAAAACGCACGAGTTGGGAGTAG
>JAEIGA010011918.1_pt1 | contig 13184 bp, 16 predicted proteins | sample 9270691 | NCBI WGS metagenome assembly JAEIGA01 (sample SAMN17057246, study PRJNA624740) | gut metagenome | biome: biome; isolation source: fecal sample | host: Bos grunniens | place: China: Xizang | collected 2019 | reverse complement strand
ATTCCTAATTCATCATCCATAACATTTATAAAAGCATACCCACCTCTAACAATATTTAAATATCCAAGTGGTATCCAATTAGCATACCATATTGAATTATAATTATTAGCATAATATCCTTTTTTAGCTAAGCATAAATCTTTATTAATATTAGTTAATGAATTAACATCTCCTATTCTTATTTCATCAAAAGAATTAAATCCTGCTAAAAGATTAGAATTATTTACATTATTAGATGTTAATTTAATAACTTGAGTGTTAGCAGGATAACCTGATTTATTAAATCTAATATTTTTATAATTTATTGTTGGTACTAAATTTGCAGATGTTATTTTACTAAAATCAAATATAGCAGCTTCACTCATTTGATCATGCCAACTAAATATGAATAAATTTGTAACTTGAATTGAACCATTGTTATTAGTTTGTTGAATAAAACATGGATAACTATCACAATAACACATATCAGCCATAACTATATTACTATTTTTTACACAAGCATAATCAGTATTTAAAGTTGCTTCTCCAAAGTTACAAGCTAAGAAGTGAATATTAGTCATTTGAATTAAATTATTATTTGCATTAATTCCAGTTTTAAATCCATATATTCTACCATCACTAAATTTAGAATCAGTACCTACAACATTTATTCCTATATAATTTCCTGTCATATCAGTGTTTGTTAAAATAAAATTAGATAACTGTACATCACTAGGTTTATTACTTTCATTTTCATATAATTTGCCAATTTGAATACCATTTTTTGAAGTTAAAATATCAATATTATCAAATCTTGTATTCATAAACCATCTATCAATTAATATAGCATATGTTGAATTTGTTTGTATTTTTAAATTAGATATATTATAAAATCTATTTGTTAAATTATTACTATTTGCGTGATCTAAAACATGATCTTTAGTTCCAACACCAATACAATAATCACTTTCAGTTTCATCAATTATAGTAGAATTATTAAAATTTATTCCACCATATACATTATTATATGATATTTCAATAGGGTTTTCTAATTTATAAGTACCACATGTAAAAGTTATTTGTTTATTAATATTATTATCTAAACATAATTGAATTGCTTCTGAAGAATCTAATGTACCTGTTGGATCAGCTCCATAAAATATAGGATTATCTGTTCCAACTGTTAATTCAGCAATTTTCTCAGCTATCAAAGTAGGGAAGTTAGCTAGTGCTAAAATATTATTATCATCAATAACATCTCCAGTAGTAACTGTTCTAATCTTATAATATGAACCCTTACCATCATTGTAAGTAGATTCTCCTAGTGTTCTAGTAATAGATCCATTTACTAAATTATCAGCACTCTTTAAAGAATCTTTAGTATCAAATCCTAGAACTGAAGCAACTTCTAAGTATTGAGCTATTATTTCAGCAAGTTCGCCAGACTCTGCCATCTCATCAAGTTTATTATTAACTTCTGTTTGAATATCTAAATTATCAAAGTATTCATTAACATAAGTTCTTAATAATTCGTATAACTCTTGTAATTCTTTTACAGCTTCACCATTTTGATTAAGAGCTGGAATTATAGTTTTTTCTAGATAATTACATAACCAAGTAACTTGTTCTAGATAAGTCATACTCATTAAATAAGAAGTAGGAAGCTCTCCAATAGTCATTATAAATTTAGTAATAACAGGAAGAGTTTTAACTTCTTTTGTAGGTTTATCATTCATATATTATCACTTTCCTTTCTAATATAACCCCATGAATAGAGGTTCTAATTTTTCTATAATTTCTCTATTTATTGCTCGAATATTATCACGATATTGCTCTACCATCTTTTGAGCTGTTGCTGAAACTCCTGAATTTCCTTTAATACGTTTAGTGTATTCTTCTTGTGAATCAGAACCACTCGTTGTATTAGTAACATTATTAATATTAGAGTTTGTTTGAGTTCCACTTGTAGAAGTAGCATAATTACCAGCTAGAATGTTTTCTTTAGATATTCTACCTTGAGGAGTATCCGAATTTATTCCAATAGATTCATTTGAATTATTAGAATCACTTATACTTTGTCCAGTATTATCTACATTAGCAGTTCTTGTAAATGTTTCTGTATAATCAACATTAACTAAAGGATCATACTGAATAGCGCTAGAATAAATTAGGGGTAAATATTCTTCCATAAGTTCGTCCATTGTAACTTTAGCGTAGTGTCTAAATAACGCTATTGTTTCTTGACCGATTTCTCTCATATAATAATGATTAACTATTAATTTAGCTAGTCTATCTTTATTCCATATCCCTGCGTTATTAATAACATTTATTTGTTCAGTAGTTAAGTAATCAGATAACTCATAATCTTTAAAGAATCCTTCTACTTCTTCTTTAGTATATAGAGGCGGATTAAATTTTATAGGAGTGAATAATTCTCGTAATTCCATTGTATATTTACTCATTTGTACTCACCTCTTTTAATTTATCAATATTTTCTTTACTATCAATTCTTTTATTATCTTGATAATCAGATACAATTGATTGTTCCATTTTAATAATATTCTTTAAGTCTGATCTAACACGAACAGAGATTTCTTTATCAGTTCCTGTAAGTCCGTACTTTTCGTTAAATTGTCTGCATGCTTCAAGTCGAGGAGCAAGCATACTTTGTAAATTTAAATTAACAAGTTCGTTATTCTCATTAGATTCGTTTTCTGTTAAACGTTCTTTCTTTTGAACTGAGATATTATTAATTCCAAGATAAGTTAAAGCTTCGTTCCAGATTTCTTTTTTATACTCTGTTATTTTATCAGCAACGTATGGAGAATCAGTTTTAATAGCTTTTAGCATATCATCAGAAAGTTGATTTTTATTACCAAAGATAAAAGGTTGATTACCATTATATTGATTATAAAGGTTTTCTAACATTAATCTTTGTTTTTCATCACCAACTATCATAACTGGAAAACGTTGTCCTGAAATATTAACATCACAAGTTCTTTGTGCTAAATATAAGCGCCATGCGAATAATTCCATAGAACCAGCTGTTGGAGTTCTATCCCAGTTATTCATAACAAGAATACATTCATAATTCTTTTGATTCTCTTTTTGTGCTTCAGTAAGTAGAGGATTAAGTCCAGTATATAATTTACGCATAGAGTTAAATCCGTAAGAGAAGCAATTAAATTTATCAGGAAGTCCATAAATATTAACATAACCAGAACCAGCGCACTTAGTATTAATAAATCCGTAAGATTTATCATATAAAAGTGAAGCTTGTCCATTATAATAAAGACATTGTTCTAGGTATCTAGCGTCCATGGATTTTGGTAGATTAACCCATTCAAACATTGAAAGAGCGATTCTTCTAAACCTATTTAAATAATCAACATATGTAGCGTCATTAACAATCAAAGAATCTTCAAACTTATAATTTTGTGATCTTCTTTTCATATTTTCTCCTTTCTATGATATCTTTCTATAATTATTATATCATATAATATTTATTTATAAAATAGTGTTAGGTTGAGTATAATCTAAGAATGTAGAAGTATTATGCCAGAAAGTACAGCCATTATTAAATAGGCTTCTGACTTTTTCTAAATCTTCTTCTGGTACATCTCCTTCAATATTAACACTAATACATTTAATATAATTCCAATTAAGACGTGAAGTAATTTGAGGAGTTTTAACATCATTAACTTTATAACCATATAAAGTAAAATAATCATCAATCATAATAGCGTATTCACGTTTTACACTCATACGTTTAAACTCTAAATTAGTTAAACCATATTGAAAAGAATAGTCTCCAATATTAGTATTACCTCTTGCTTGTTCTGGAATTAGAGAATGTCTATAATCATCTTGCATTGCACTGAATATTTCACCAGGAACATTTGCAAGTTGAGAAACTCCAGTTTCTGCCATTCCAGCACCTAGAGCAAGTGTTCCAGCTGTTGCTTGAACTCCAGCTCCTAAAAGTTTAGCGTCAGTTGCTGATATTTGATATCCTGCTATGTTTATTCCATTTTGAGTAAGCCAGTTAGTATAAGTATCACTATTCCAACCACCAATTGGATATTTACCTAAATTTATAGATTCATCATAATTAGATAAAATATTATTATAGTCATTAGGATAAGCAGACATAGAGCAACCAGGAGAAATAGTACCTCTTAGAGTAAATCGATAATCACTTCCACCTAGTAACATATTAAAGTTTTCCCATTTATAATTAAGTACAGTTCCATTATGATTAGAAACTTGTAAATAAGAATAAGGATAGCATAGTGTTTTATTATTTCTAGGATAATATTCATCAGCTAAATAATTAACACGAGTAACAGTTATATTTTGAGTAAAATTAAAATCAACATTATAAGATACACCACCAGTTATTGTGTAAGTAGTTCCACCAGCTGAGACAGTAGAGTTTTCAATAAAAGCACTAAAGAAGGATTTAGGAGCAATGAAAACTGAATTTATAGCGTCTGCTTTACCAGCTTTATCATATGCTTCACAATACGTTCTAACGCCTGTATTACTAGTTAATCCAATATAATATAGTCCACTAGGAATTAATTGATTATTAGTTGAGTAAGTTCCAGTTAAAAGTTCTGATACAGCAAGAACAAAACAAGTTTCTATATCGGTATTAAAACTAGGTTGTAATTTACAAGAGATTAAATCTCCAGTAGGTAAATCTTCTGGTAAAGTGTGAGCGCCAAAAGTATCATTGGTAACATGTTCTCTTTCAACAAAAGATTGTTTATAATTAAGATCAAATTCCCAAGTTTGAAAAGCGTCAGTATCAATTGTAACTTCACTCATTCCATCATTAATATATTGTATTTTAGTAATAAAAGCATAAAACCATTTATCAGAATAAGAATCATTTTTATACATACAATAATTATATTGTAGTAAATCTTCAAAACGTGGAGCTGAAGAATCTTCTTCTTTATCCGTATTATAACGAATTACACCATCTTTTCGAACGTAAGTACAACCATCATATTGCAAGTGAGGAAGATTACTAAAATAATTGTATTGTGCTTGTTTACTAGAAAATGTTATTTGATTATTAAGGTCTAATTTTAATGGTGATTTTACAAGAATAATATCGCTATCAGGTACAACTATCATATTTTATCTCCTTTCTTAATATAATAAAAGAAGAGGGATATTTTCCCTCTCCCTTAAAGGATTTATTCACCTGTTACTGTAACTGTAACTGTTGCAATTGAAGAACCACCTGCTGTAGCTGTGATAACTGAAGTTCCAGCAGCAACACCAGTTACTTCAACTGTTCTATTATCAATTTTTCTAACAGTAGCTTTTGCAACTGTTCCAGAAGTAAATGTTACTTCTTGAGTTGCATTGAATGGAACTGTAGTTATGTGAAGTAAGATTTTTTCTTCAGCTTCTACTGTAGGAGCTGTTTCATTAAATTGAGCTGAAACAATATTAACAGTAGGTAAAGCACCAACTAGCATGTAAGCATTTGCGAATAATGAGTAATTGAAAGCTTTAATAACGTTAAGATATTGTTGCCAGCTTCTGTTGTTAGCGTTATAGAATTCATCCATAAACATATCTTTAGTTCTAATCTTGAACCAACGTTTATCACAGATTAAAGCGTAAATGTTAGATCCATCAAATTGAACTTGACCTTCATCATCAATTATATCGAATGAATCAATATAATAAACTTTACCCATTAAATCAGCTTTATCCATATTGAAAGCAGAAGCTAAAACTTCAACATCTAATTCACTAGCTAATTTGTTAGATATGAATAATACAACATCTTCAGGTTTACTCCATGAAACAATTGATCTACCATATCCACCAACTTTTGCCCAAGCATTATAAGAAGTACTAGGAGCTTTGAAGTTTAAGAAGATTTCTCTTAATTTCTTTACAAATCCTTTTAATTCGTCAGCTGTAGGAGCTGTAGCGTCTGTAAATGAGTAAGTTCCCATTTGAACAGCGTTATTTCTATAAGCGTTTGTGATTAATTTCTTAGTGTATTTATAATCATCAATGTAAGCTCCATTATATAATGAAGTTGAAATACCCATTAAGAAACTTTCAAAGTCACCCCAAGAAACAAAAGCTTTTTCTAATTCCTTTCTAATTATTGTTACTGGATATTGAACGTCAAAATTGATTTCAGAATATTCAGCTTTAACATCTGATTCATATTTTGCTAATAATCCAGCGAAGTCGTCTATATTATAAACTCTTCCTCTAGCAGGATTTACATAAATTTCTTGACCAATTGCGCCAAGAGGTAAATCATCTCCAGCAAGTTCTTGTAAAGGATTCTCAAAATAATCCATTACAAATTTAGTATAAGCGATTCTGTTTACTAGTGATTGAATAAATTTATTTCTCATATCACTAGGTAAAGCAAGCAAGCTTTGTCCATAAACTTGACTAGATGTATAGTGATTTACTAGTGGAATTTGTTCTTGATATAGACTATTGTCTTGAATAAGAGTTTCTCTAATCTCATTCAAAGCAGTTTGTAATCCATCTGATATCATTAATATCACTTTTCCTTTCTTCTGGATTATTTCCAGATATAGAGAATAAATAAGTATTTATTACCTATATCTAGAAACAATCTAGTTTCTAGACTATTTTTTAAAATGACCTTTATCATCAAATATGCTTCTAAAATCAAAAGGTTGATTTACTTCTTTTTTAGTATTTTCTTCAAAGAATGAATCTTCTTCTTTAGCTTGAGGAACTTTTAATAAAAGAGAACCATTAGCTTGAATAAGCATTTCTTTGTCATTTTTTAATTTCGTAATAGACGAATCTTTTTCTTTTATTGTTTTATTATTTGCTTCTTCAATAACTAAGATATCAGCTAGGTTATCAGCAATTTTTCCAGCTTCTTCTTTTCCTAGTTTTTCTTGTATTGAATCAACTATATTAGATAAACTTTTTTCCATATAATCAACTCCTATTATCTCGTAATTTTCTAGAGTATAACGCCCACGGAAAACCTTTTTTCTTTTTAGTAGTTACTGGAGATATTCCGTATTCCTTCCACGGATAATCTTCGCCACGAAGTAAAAGCGTATCATTAACATATAAAGCATTCCACATATGAATTGCTCCATATATTCCAACTCCTCCAGTATTCCATTTTTGCGTTGATTTTGTAGATACATGAGCAACTTCCATATGTAAATGTTCTCCACCTGAATATCCATAGTTTCCAGTTCTATAAAATAAATCTCCTTGTTCATAATGAGTATTTAATACTGGAGCTTCAAACGAGTGAGCCACTAACACTCTACCATATTCTAGACTACCATCAGGCATATGTACTAAATCATCACTTTCTAATATAAGGTTATGATCATTTCCTGTATAAACAATAGTTCCTGAAAATGGAGCATAGCAGGGCATTGCAGTAATTGCTTGTCCTGCTAAATTTCGTGGTAGAAAGTCAAGCGCTAGAACGTCATGCTCGTCAGGATCTCTTGCTTCAGTTAAATATAAAACTTCACACGGAAATAAAGCAACTTCATATCCATCAGGAGCAACTAATTTTTCTCCAGCTCTCACTTTTTATCTTCCTTATCTTCTAAAGTATCAACTCTTGAATTTAATTGTGATAAATTAAGTTGAATCTGAATAAGTGTTGCTGATATATCATTTAAACTTTTAGTTAAATCTCTTAAACTCGTATTCATAAACCATATTAATGCAATAAAGGAAGCAACTCCTAAACCATTTTGAACAACTACATTTATTATATTTTCCATATCGACACGATCCTTTTTTATTATTATAGCACATTCTAAAACTTTTGAATAGCCTTTATTAATTTTTTATCTTCTTTAATTGTAAATTCAGTTTCCTTAAGAATTACTCCACCTTTAACGTGTGTAAATGATAATTTACCATCAACTTTTAAACCTTCTTTGAAGTTATCCCAGGTTACTTGATCATAACAACGTTGTGGTAGTCCAGCGCAAGTTATTTCAATTTCTCCGTTGATTTCTTCTAGATAAGTCTTTTGTCTTATAAATTTAGCACGAGTAAAGTGTGATTCATGTTTCCAATACCCTAATTCTACATCATCAATTTCACAAAACTGTTTTAACTCTTCAATTGGTAAAATTGTATGAATTGAATCTGTATCAGAATAACAATACATATCTACACCATATTTTTTAGTAGAGTAATCTTTTATAGCTTGACTAGTTCTAATTGTTTTATCTCTAGCGTATGCTGTAATAAATGCTCCCATTGGAAGATAAACGCCTTCCTTTGTTCCTTTTTCTCCAAGTTTATATTTTACAATGTCACCTTCTAAATACGGAATCTTTGATTGAACATCTAATGAAGTTGCAAATTTACCATATAAAGAATTAAGCATAATTTTAGCAACTTGTCTCATTCCTTTATTTCCTGATATAGTTGCTTCATTCTTAACTTTAATCCATTTATCAATATATTCAGTAAAAAGCCCTCGCATTGCTTTAAATTTCCAACCACTCTCATAATGTAAATCCCATACATCATATTGCTCTAAAAAGAGTTTTAAATCTACTGATGTTAGAGTTAAAGCTACCGGTTCTATTCCAGAATCCGTTAAATATTCATTATCAACAAATCTAGAATGCTTTATTTGTATAGTTGGAATTTTACCTTCTTTTATTTTGAATGAACACGTTAATCGTTGAATATATAAAGGATATACTTTATCTTCTACATACTCACCTTCATAAAAGAAAGGTTCTCCAAAAGGGAGAATTGCTTCATACATTACGCTAGGATATAGACTATTTACATCTAACACTTCACCTTCACCGACTGATTTATTTTTATATAATGGATTAAGATAAGTAAAACCACCACGATAAGCACGTCTTATATCTTTATCAATATCATAATTAAGAGGTTTATATAAAGACCTAAATCTATTAAGTCTTGTTATTTCTTTATATTCTGATAAAGCATTAGATCCTGCTGTCATTTTAGTTAAACCCATATCGAACAAATATTTTAGTGCTTTCGCAACTATTATTACGTCATTTTTAACATATGCTTCTTCTTCTTCTGTTAAAACATGACCTCTTTTTCTTGGAGCGTTATAATCTATTTCTAGTTTATTTTCTTCTATTTTGAAAGTCTTAGGCATTGATTCAACTGTTTGATTAATTATTTTTAATGAATCAATAAATGTAACTTTCTTTGTCTTTTTTCCTACTTCAAAATATACTTCAATGGAATAAAATAATCCCATATCACTAATGAGGCAAGAAAACGTTTTATCTCTTTTTTCCTTTGTTATTGTATATTCATAACCGTTCTTCATTAAATAATAAAGAATAAATTCCGCATCAAATTTTAAGTTATGAAAATAAATATAAGGATTCGCTTCATTTTTTATACGTTCGAAAAAGCCTTCAATTGAATTTCCTACATCAACTTTAGAAGGATTTTCTATATCACATAAAGCCCACGCCCAAACCCAAGTTTCATCACATACCCAAGTGGACGTCTCAAAGTCAGCTGTAAATCTTTTCACATAAACTATACTTTAATATCAGATATACCTAAATGAAATAGAAGTGTAGAATCAAAAGCGTCCTCATTATCACTAAAACCACCATAGAATAATGAATCAGACTCTTTATACCATAAGAATAAATCCATTAATACTGGAGATTTATTAACGAATTCATAAAACTTAGTTGGATTTTTTATTTTATCTAATTCTTTCTTTAATACTTCATAATTTTGAAAGTTAGATATTCCTTCAAGTGCTTTATAAAAATTATCCATAAATAATTTATCTTTAGCTAATTTATAATCACTTCTACCAACAGTCATTATTCGCGCCTTTAATCTTTTTAAATCAGAGCCAGTTTTTTCATTTAAAGTTTCGAAAGAATCTTCAATCGCTTTTATTTCTGATAATCTTTCATCACCCATACCAATAGATGGACGATTCTGTAAAATACCAGCTCGCTCTACTTCAAGATTTCTTAAAGCTCTTCTTCTTGCTTTATTAATTTCGCTAAATTCCCAACGTGATATCTCTTCTCCAGAATCAAAAGTTCTTGTCTCTTTTAAATTCTCTATATTAGCTCGTCTTAAAGATTTAATTATTCTATTTAATTCTTTACGAGAAGTTATATGTTCTTTTAAATCTTTATATTCCATTAAATCTGGAAGATATTCTCTCTCGTCAACATCTAATTCATTTATTATTTTATTAAATCGTGATACAGCTTGTCCTAGTTTAATATAGTCACCTTTTTTCCAACGTATTAATGAATCCATGATCTACACCTCAATTTCTGTAAATGAGATTCTATCTCTTGATAATATAATATCATATTTTCCAGAAGCTTTTGAGTATTTAGTAATATAAAATCCTCTTTTTTCTATCTTTAAATAATATGCTATTAATAAATAATAACGAATCGAAATACTTATTCCATACTTTGCTATAATTTTATCCTCTTCCTCTTTTATATAAGATTCATATCCTGATAAAAATCTTTCTTTATTAAATGAAGAAGAGAAGTAAAATCTAGTTTCTAATAATTCAACATACTCTACTGACTCTGTTAAATCATAATATACTTTTTCACTTCTCCTCATTTTATCACCTCTTATACAAGCTCGAAAGCTAAAGCTTTATTGTTTGAATCGCTCATTTTCTTTTTAACAATTTTAATTTCTAATCCATTCTTTATAGATTCAACTCCAAACATAGCAATATATCTTTTCATTTGATTAGTAAACATTTTAGATCCTGTTACATATGTTTCGTTAGCGTCATCAATTAAAATGCATACTTTATTTGTTTCTGTATCAATTATTTCTCCAGTTTCTTGATTTACTTTAGGTTCTTCTAATTTATGAGTAAATTCTTTTATTAATACATCAACTATTCTTAAAGTCATTCCTTCGCAATCATTTAATAAATGATTCATATCTCCATTATCTAAATTATATAATTTCTTTGTATCGTTAAGATCTATTGTTGTAAAATATTTTCTTTCTGTATCACTTTTGTTAGCAAGTTCTCCAAAACTTGATATTACCATTTCATTTTTATTTTCTTCCATTACTTCTAATTCTTTATTTTCTTCCATTTTATTTTTCTCTCTTTCTTATTTTATTATTTTTAGCGTCTTTATTCGCCTGCTGTAATAAATCTTTCAAGTTATAATTTTCTATTTCTAGATAAATAATCCATATTGCATTAATTAATAATACAACTATTAGTAAAATCTTCACACCTCATTAATCACCACCTTTCATATTAACTATAATTCCAATTTATATCAGATGAATCTTCTATTAAGATAAAATCTGGTATAAATGGTATTCTCCTTTTATATTTGTCCTTTTCATACTCAGTTTCAAAGTATTTAATTATTTGCTTCTTCTTAGATTTTATATAAATAACTAGATATATTTTATTCATATTAGTACTCCTTAATAGGTAAAACAAATCCAATAATATTATTTTCTAATTTAAATATAACAGGTTTAGTTTCTTCAAAAATATAAATTTCTAAATTCTCATATAGTTTCATATATTTTTTTATCTATACATACTTTTAAATTATCATTTATTAAATACACTAAATTTTCTTTTATATAAAAATCTTTTACAGGTTCATAATCATCTATATTTATATTATTAATAAATTTATCCAGTTCTGCATTAATCATTTTATCATAATTTAATAAATTACTTTCTTTATCCAATATACTAATAATATAAGAATCACTTAAATAAATTAGATCTTCATCTATTTTATAAAATACTTTTTGTTCATTTTTAGCAAGTTTATAATAAAAATCATTTAATCTTTTTTCTATTTTATTCACTCTTTATCACTCCCCATCAAATCTATTTCTCCATTCACATATAGTCTTACCTGTTCCTAATAAATGAACATAACAACTTGGAAACGGTGCAGAATTACTATTATTAAAATGTAATCTTCCTGTTATAAACTCAATTCTACAACCATAATCAACAAGTTTTTTAAAATATTTTGTATCTGTACGTGCTGGTATTAATAAAACAACACCTTTTCCTTTTTTATTCTATTCTATTGATTTATCCACCCATTTACTGATTTGTGAATAAGGAGGGTTTACAAAATTCTTTTCTTTCCATTCAATTTGTAATCCATCAAATTCGCTATCGTATGGGCAAGGATCATAAGAACCTATTTTCATATAATATTCATATATAATTTTAGGAGTTCTCCAATGGTCTGAATTTCTACTAAATAAAATACTATTCACTCTTTATCAACTCCTTTTAATATATCTTCTAATTCAAATAAACTAGGTTTATCTTCTGGTATATAAATATTACGTGTTTTCATTAAACCATTATAATTTTGTTCCCAATTTTCTATTATTTTGTTTGCTTTATTTATTATATTATTTAATCTTTCTACTTCAAACTCTAAATCTGATATTTTTTTAATAAGTCGTTTATTACTTTGTCTTTCATATCTTATACTCCATACTTTTAAATTGTTTTTTTGTCACTATTGAATGAATACTTTCTGCATAATAAGTACATACAACATAATCTCCAACACCACATTGTAAATATTCTTTATTATCGTTATCTTTTTCAAAACGTATCACTTCAACACCATTAATATAATCTCCAACTTCTATTAAATCTATTATGTTTGGACTTGATTTGATTATTTTTCCTCTACAACCAACTACATCATGGAAATAATCACTTTCGGTTGTTAGTACACATACATCATTGTAGTTTAAATATTCAAATTCATTATCTTTTTTAAAATCTATTATATTTTTTATTTTAGTAATTATTCCTGTATCAGTTCTTACATAATCTCCTACTTTCATTTATTCCTCCATACTATTTAATTTGTCTATTATTTCGTTGATTTTATTTCCTAGTTGATTTATATTATCTATTAAAAATTGTATTTCTTCATTATCTGTCGAAGTAAAACAGTCATGTACTTTTTCTATCTTCTTATCTTCTTCTATTATTTCTACTTCATTATTTGATTTATTAGAAATAGGTTTTAATTCTGCTAAATCATATTGATATTTAATAAATCTACCAATATATTTGCTATCTAATTTTTCAAGTTGATTTTTCATTGTGTTCATAACATATAAATTTTCATCATTAACAATTAAGT
>JAEIGA010011917.1_pt1 | contig 13184 bp, 11 predicted proteins | sample 9270691 | NCBI WGS metagenome assembly JAEIGA01 (sample SAMN17057246, study PRJNA624740) | gut metagenome | biome: biome; isolation source: fecal sample | host: Bos grunniens | place: China: Xizang | collected 2019 | reverse complement strand
GAGGATGATTTCTCAGCGCCATACGGCTTTTACAGTACAGCGCCATACGGCTTTAACTATGACAATGACGTAACACTGGACGGCGACTTCACCTTTGTCGCCACGATATGCGCCATCGGCGGCTGCGCACCGCTGACCATCCGTTCCACCACTCACGCACCGCGGCTACAGGAGATGGAGAGGCAGCGTACTTTCTGTCCTCGCGGCGAACGAGCATACCTCTCTGGTGGAGATAACGCGCCTCGGGAGAGTCGGGTGAGATAAAGGGACAGATCCACATCATGATCTTGAAGCCCATGTCGTGAAGCTCACTGCACATTGCGGCAGGATCCGGGAACTTTTCCTTGGAGAAGCGGAAGCTTCCGTAATAGTCGTTCCAGCCATCGTCTACCATGATAATGCCTGCGGGCATACCGTTGTCGATAATGCCGTGGGCATAACGCATAACTCTTTCCTGAGTCTGATCGTAGATAAGCTCGATCCACGTATTGTACTGAGGAATTCTGAAGAATTCTTCAGGCGGAATACCGTCGCGGGGCGGGAAATGGCGGCGCATAGCTTCTGTGAAAGCGCCTTTAAGCGTGCCGAAGCCTTCCGCGTAATCGATATCTCCGAAACGGGAGGACACGTTAATTACACCGTTCTCAATTAAGAGAGTAAATCCGAGAGGGGCAAAGATAAAGCGTCCCATATTGGAGATAAGAAGGGGGTTGTCCTGGTTACAGGTAGCGGACGTCTCTATATCCACCCAGTACTTTGTATTCTTGTCGTGAGGCATCTGCTGTCCGTGCTTGCTGGAGGGGCCGTACCACACCTCGCCGTCAAGCATTACTATTTTCATTTCCATGGTTATATGTGTCCTTTACTTAGAATGTGTGTCTCATCAGTTTCGAAGCATTCGTGAAATGCCCGTGATGTTGCCGTCCTCCACGTAAACGCGGGGTACTCTGCGGGAGATACCGCAGACTATTTCGTACCCGATGGTGCCTGCGTGTGCGGCAACCTCGTCAGCGGATATAAACTCACTTCCGTCACGTCCGAATATAGTGGCAACGTCGCCTACCTTTACGTCAGGAATATCCGTCACGTCAACCATCATCTGGTCCATGCAGACTCTGCCCGCGATCTTCGCACGTCTGCCTCTTATCAGCACGTCACCGCGGTTTGAGAGAAGCCTCGGAACTCCGTCTGCGTATCCTGCCTGCAGAGTTGCAATAACGCTTTCTCTTTCGGTGACGTAGGTGCATCCGTAGCTGACGGGAGTGCCCGCGGGAACGCGTCTCAGTCCCGACACGTGTGTACGCAGAGACATTGCGGGACGCACTTCACCATACGATGAAAGATCTGTCTCGTCTGAGGGTGCGATGCCGTAGAGAAGGATGCCTTCTCTAACCATATCGTATTTCGCAGGAACGGTAACTGCACCTGCACTGTTGCATATATGACGCAGAGGGATGTCGACCCCCGCTTTTTCGAGAGCATCCGTCATTTTACGGAAACGCTCTGCCTGCATTTCAGTAAACGATGTATCTGCGCTGTCCGCCGCCGCAAAGTGTGTGAAGATACCGCGTATGTCCACGCCGTCAAGCTTCGCTATGTCGGCAATAGTATGTATGGACTTATCGGTACAGTCAAAGCCGATACGACACATACCCGTGTCAAGGGCGATGTGTATACCCACAGTTTTTCCGCGGGGAGCGGCATACTTCGATATTTCAAGCGCTTCTTCGTAATTCGAAACGGACGTTTCGATATTGTATCCCGCAAGACGGGGGAGATCCCCTGCGGGTGTATGGGCAAGGACGAGTATGGGTTTCCTGATACCATCGCGGCGAAGCTCTTCTGCCTCGTCGGTCATGGCAACGGCAAAATAGTCCGCGTCATGCTCAAGCAGACGGGCAATCCTGGTTGCGCCGTGACCGTAAGCATTGGCTTTTATAACAGCGGCTATCTTTACGTTTTCCGGAAGGATTCGTCTGAGTGATGCGTGATTATCTCTGATGGCATCGAGATCAACCTCCGCCCATGCTCTGAGGGAGTCGTATATATCGTCCATGTGAAAACTTCTTTCATGTAGATTTGGCGGTACTCCGCCTTTTTATAGTATACCATGTTTTTTATTCCGTGACAATAGTTTTTTTGCCGTGCGTGGAATGAATATGCCCGCCTTATGTGATAAAGTGTGTCCCTTCGTCATATTATCGTACACGAATACTACACATAACGTATCAAAGGTATACTTCATGATGAAAAAACTACTCATTCTTATGCTGCTTATACTTTGCACAGCACTTACCTCATGCACCGCCACAGGCAACAGAGAAAATAGCGGAGGCATTTGGAATCGCAGTGAGGAAAATGCAAAGCTTCCGAAATGTGCCGACTACGGCACGGGAGACGTTGAATATACCGCGGAACTGTCCGACGGAAAACGAGTCGTCACCCTTGAGGTCAAAAGAGCGAGTGGTGTGAGTGTCGCCACAATAACGTCACCGGATGAGCTGGCAGGGGTACTTATAACCGACGACACAGAGGGAATGCGTATTTTACTTGAGGATGGTTGTGAGCTACCCGTTTCCGCCGAAGCATCCGCAGGACTTGCGACTGTATTTGCGCTGTATCTGCCCATTCCCGAGGAAGCGAAGGTAACAAATTCCGGTGAGGTCCGATTTACGGTGGGTGAGTATACGGCAAGGCTAAAGTTAACCGAAGACGGCTACCCAGACACTGCAACCGTCACCAAGGAGGGAATGGAGAGGCAAGTAAAGTTTTCACGAGGAAAGGGGTAATTTCGTATATTCTCAGCACTTGACGGTCTCAGCCACGCTCAAAATGTAATTTTCAGAGTAAATATTCGTTTAAATAGCACAGCAAATTCACCCAAAAAATAATAAATATTACCCCTACGGGGAAAAATGCACAAAAAAACGGGCGTAAATTGTGCAAGCTCATGAAAATTCCGAGGTGAGAAAAGTGATATTGATTATCCGATAAAAAAGTGGTATAATATAATGGAATCCAAAGTATCACTATCCTGGAATTCATACTATAAGTTATTACATACCGACTACATATCGGATGTTTGAACGAAAACCATCTTACGGAGGTTCTCCCCATGAAAAAATTACTCGCCCTCACCTTAGCTGTCGTTCTTCTGTCTGCCACTCTTGTAAGCTGTGGTACGACTCTTGAGAAGGATGCCGAAGGAAACTTAGACCGCGGTGCTGTTATCAATATGTACCTGACGGACGAAGTATACGACTTTGACCCCCAGCAGCCCGTTAACGATGACGCGAAGCTCAAGATCCTTCACCTCCTCTTTGAAGGTCTCACAAAGCTCAATTCCAAGGGTAAGTGGGAAAAGGCTATGATGGACAGCTACACCGTTAACCCCGACGACCGCGACGGTTACTCCATCACCATCGAGCTTAAGTCTTCCAAGTGGACTGACGGCCGTCCCGTTCAGGCAGGTGACTTCGTTACCTCATGGAAGAGACTTGTTGACACCAACAACAAGGGCGAAGCTGCTTCTCTCCTTTACGATATCAAGAATGCGCGCGCTATCAACCTCGGCGACGTTTCCGTTGACGACCTCGGCGTATCCGCAGTTGATACATATACTCTTAAGGTTACTTTCGAGAACGACAACGTTGACATCGACAGATTCTTCACAAACCTTTCTTCCATCGCTCTCGTTCCTCTCCGTGAGGACGTGCTTGCAAGATACGGTGAAACTTGGTCTTCCGTTACCAACGCTGTTATCTCCAACGGTCCCTTCGCTGTAAAGGCTGTTAACGAGAACGGCGAGATCAGAATTGAACGTTCCAGCTACTACTACCGCGACACTGAGGCTAACGAATACCTCGATACATATGTTATCCCCTACAGACTTGTAACCGACCACAGCGTAAAGCTCGCAGATCAGCTTAAGGCTATGGACGAAGAGGGCGTATTCTACCTCGGAAACCTTCCCCTTGACGAGCGTGCCAACTATGCAAAGAAGGCAGAGGTTTCTGACATGATGTCTACCATGTCCTTCTACTTCAACACAAACGAGGCTCCCTTCGACAGTGCTGACGTTCGCCGCGGACTTTCTCTCGCTCTCGATCGCGAAGAAATTGCAAAGATCCTCACATTCGCTGAAGCTGCTGAAGGTGTAATCCCCGAAGGCGCATTCAACACAAGCTACAAGAACTCCTTCAGAGAGGAAGGCGGTAAGCTTATCGAGTCCTCCGCTAACATGAAGGATGCAAAGGATCTTATCGGTAACAAGAAGGGCAGCTTCTCCATCACAGTACGTGACAACGAGGCTGACATTGCTGTTGCTGAATACGCAGCAAAGGTTTGGGGCGAGCTCGGCTTCAAGGTAAAGGTTGAAAAGACCGGTACAAGACCTGAAACAGGTATCGACCCCGCTACAAAGTCTGTAACGGAGTACGTTGTAGACGAATATGATGAAGTATACGAAAACGGCGACTTTGAAGTTATCCTCGTCGATATGACTATGGCTTCTCCCGATGCATTCGGAACTCTCGCTCAGTTTGCCGCTGACTTCTCCGGTAACGGTATCGAGATGGATGCTGAGGCAGGTTATCCCTACTATCCTCACGTAACAGGCTTCGACAGCGAAAAGTACCTTGAGATCATCGAGAAGGCTGCTAAGGCTGAGACTGCCGCTGACAGAGCTGCTGCTCTCCACGAAGCAGAGGAAATGCTTCTTGACGAGATGCCCATTTGTCCTCTCGTTACACTTCAGTCCGCTTACATTAAGTCCAAGATTCTCTCCGGCTTTGATACCGATTACTACGGCGTAACCGATTTCAAGCGTGTAAAGATGAAGAACTACATGGATTACAAGCCTGAAGAAGTTGAGGAAGAAAAGAATAACTCCGAAGAGTGATCTCTTCACCCAATAGAATAACTAATTTGTAGAACAGTGCAAGGCTTCCGTACAGATGTCGGAGGCCTTGTCTTTCCCATATATGGAATCGTCCACATCGGTGAGTATATCTGTAACACAGAAAGGAACCGCGCAATATGAAAATGACGCTGAAAAGCTCGGAAGAAATAAAAATATTTATACTTTATCTGCTCGACAGGATCGGATACCCCCTCAGCTATTCTGACCTGGGCACTATCATTATCCGCGACGGAGTAGTTGACTACTTTGCCTATTGCGAATATTTTTGTGAGCTTGTTGAAGCGGGACACATTGCCGAATCCGACGAAGATGGCAATCCTCTGCCGGGCATTCCTTGCGACTCATCCAACAGCGAGAATAATGATAAGTTAAGCGCAGACAGCCTTAACAGCGATGTAAAGTACAAGCGTCCGACCGGCGATGATCTTGCGGACAAAAACAAGACGTACGTTGTATCCGAAACCGGCAAGCTGATCGCGAGAAGCCTTTCAGAGAATATTCTCATGTCTGCAGTCAGAGAAAAAAGCTATATCAGCGCGATGCGCCACCTTTCCCTTGAAAAAAGAGGCGCTGTATGTGACCAGACCTTCGAGAGAAGCGGAGAGAATTTCATCTTCCGCTGCTCCATAAAGGATAAAGAAGGTATTTCCTTAGACCTTGCAGTGCGCGCAGACACCGTTCATCAGCTTAACCGCATGAGACTGAATTTTGATGAAAAGCCCGACGTTGTTTTGAGAGGCATCGTGGCTCTGCTGACAGGAAACGTTAACTATTTATTCGAAGAATGATATAGTTTGTCGAAAAAGAACAATAAAAGGGCCAAAATCGCGACATAATTATAAATATTAATGTATAATTTTGAAAAAACTATTGACGGAATTGTAATTTAGTGGTATAATGTTTTAAAGGCACGTTATAAGAGTATTTCATAGAATGTGAAATTCACCGGTGGTCAAGAATTGAGTACAGACAAAAAAACACTCGAGCTGTTAGCTCGGATATGTAACGGGGATGAGTTGGCTTTCCACACTCTTACGGAAAACTACTCTTCTCTTATAGAGTCCGTTGCGCTCAGTACGGCAGAATATCTGGGAAGGACGGGAATCGCTTCTCCCGAAAGCACGGTGGATGACTTGCGTCAGGAAGCAAGGCTTGCGCTTTACAGAGCGAGTCTTCGATACGATGATGAAGGTATCGGAAAAAAGGTTACCTTCGGTCTTTACGCCAAGATCTGTATGAGAAATGCACTCACTTCCGAGTATCGCAGACTCAGCGCAAAGAAAAGACGAAGCGACAGACTCAGACGGGCTTCTCTTGACGAGGCGAGAGCTGTGGCTGACGTAACAGATACGTCGATGGAGCTTGCGCTTGAAGAACTGCTTCGTTGCGGAGGCGGTGAGCTTTCCCGGTACGAGGAAAATGTTCTGAGAGCTTATGCTGAGGGTAAGAAGATCCCCGCCATTGCCGAAGAGCTTGGCAGAAGCATAAGATCCGTAAATAACGCGCTTTACCGTATAAGAGTTAAACTGAAACGGTAACTATTACGAATACATCGGCAAAAGCCGTGTATATATATGCCCGTATAGCTTAATGTAAGAGCGTTGGTTTCAAAGGTGGCGGTTTGATTCCGCCGAGGGCAGAAATTTTTTCCATATTTTTAAAGCGAGGGAACACAAGATGTACCAGGACAAGACCCTTAAGTGCAAGGAATGCGGTAACGATTTCGTATTCACAGCAGGCGAGCAGGAATTTTACGCAGAGAAGGGCTTCCAGAATGAGCCCCAGAGATGCAAGGCTTGCCGCGATGCACGCAAGAATGCAACACGCGAACCCAGAGAAATGTTTACAACAGTATGCCACAAGTGCGGCAAGGAAGCTAAAGTTCCTTTCCAGCCCAACAGTGACAGACCTGTATACTGCAGCGATTGCTTTGCAGAGATGAAGGGTCAGCAGTAATTTTATTGCATTCTATGGAAGCAATTTAGGCTCGTTCACACAGCGAATAATAATTTGTTTCACACAAAGACCGCAGGGTATCCTGCGGTCTTTTGCTGTTTTTTTGCAATATGTGTTTTTATTATCATAGCCAAATATAATATTGTAAAAGAAACGAGGTTGAAGATTTACTCCAACCTCGTTTCTTCACATATTTACGGCTCATAGGTCATGCCAACGTGCAGACCCGTACCCACCTTGATAACGATATCATTTTCCTGAAGATAGGGATAGTATGGCTCGTCCGTACCTGTTTCCGGCGCTGTAGTCTCAGCTTCGAGATCATCAGAGGGAGCTTCCCCGCCTTCCTCCGCAGGAACATCGGATGCAAGTCGGCAAAGCACATACCCGTTCTCGCTGTCTATAACGGATATTCTACGGAACTTAACCGTAACCTCGTCAAGAATAAATACTCCCTCCAAGCCGTCATGTATTCTTACAGCGGATATGGGTATCTTATATCCTTCAACTTTATTGTGAACTACCTCATAACTCTGGCTTCTTGAATAATCGAACCCTTCAGGCATAACAGAGCATTCAAACAGCGCCACCGCATCTGTACCGTTGGTAAGCACCCTGTCAAGCTTCATTGAAACAGGTGTGGATGCGTTGTTCTTCAACACCATATCGTAATACTTTTTTTCACTGTAGTACGCTGTGTCGGTTGCAGACATCTTACACGCGACGTACCATTTGAAGCTACCGACGATCTTGCCTGCGGATCGTTTTTCCGGATCAGTATCCTTTTTTGCAGCAGCCTCATCAATCATTTGTATAATATCCGAATAAGTAACACTATCAATATCAGCTGACGAGAAAACGCTTTCGTATCCGTCAGTATACGAGAAGTAATAACCTGATGAAGGCGCATATATAGTGCCCGTGACCTGGCCCATCTCCGCACGCAGACTGTTACGTTCCGCAGTAAGCGATGCTATTCTGTCTGTAAAATCCGTAACCTTACCCGTAAGTACACCGAGGCGGCGTATATCCAGCGCAATAGATGACTTAAGCGACATCGCACCTTTAAAATCTCCGTTTACGCTCTGCCTTCTGAGAGAGAGAACGTCAGACGCAAGCTGCTTACTTACAGCAGAAGAATCGCCTACCGACAGATGATTATCGATGCACTTCTGATAAAACGCTATTTGGTCTTCAATAAGGTTTATCTTCGCCTGAGTCTGCACGGAAGCGGCGCTGTATACGTCAGCAACACGCTGACCTACAATGACCTTAGCACCGTCTGACACTACCGGAGACAGATGTCCTGTAACCATTTCATCTATGGGATGCTCGTCCCTGATGATAAAAGCCTGACCGGAAACACTTTCCGACACAGTCTCACTTCGCGCGTACATGACGGATATCTGCTCCTTCATTGTGCCCGATATATGAAATCCAATATATATGATGGCACCTATGGCAAGAATCGTTACCGCAACGTAAAGACCGATCTTCGCCAGATATTCCTTGTCGAAAAACGGGACTTTATACTTTTTGTTCATGGTTCTCCTCATACCGCTGCGATGGCGGTTTTTCGAAAATATTCTTCAGGACTTATGCAAGGTGAGTAAGTGTCGATCTTTCGGCAAGAGAACCTTCAAGTGATCGGCACGTAAATAAGAATGACTGAATATCATTACTTTCAAGGATACGTATCGCCTTTGCTACACGTTCCTCGTCAAGAGAAGCAAGACTCTCATCGAAAATAACGGGGGGAGTCATATTCTCCTTGAACAATGCCTTGACAAGCGCGAGACGGAGGGCAATGTATGCCATATCCTTGGTACCCGCAGAAAGGTAGTCAAGCTCAAGTGTTCCAAAGGTATTGTCTCTGAAATTCATATCAAAGGAAGGAGATATGCCGATGGAAGCATATTTACCATCTGTAGCAGATGCCATTATTCTTGATGCTTCCAACGTAAGAGACGGAACCACCGACGAGCGGATGTTTTCACCTGCCGTTGCAAGGGTCTCACTTGCCAAAATAAGTGCATCGTGAGTCTTACGGAGAGATTCAAGTCGGTTCTTTATCTCCCAAAGCTCCTCTGCATCGGTAGCCGGAGATACGTTTACTGCACGGAGAGCCGCACATTCTCTTTCAAGCTCAAGCTCTCTGCCGCGCAACCCGTCCGCCTTAGTTCTGTTGAAATTAAGCTCGCGTTTTATAGCCGCCTTTTCCTCATCGCTCATGATCGCCACAGCAGCACCGATTTCTGTCTTTTTTACTTCCGCAGCCTTCGCAAGTACGGACTCTACATCCATGGATGATATGGATGCAAGCGTAGCGGAAAGCTGACCTTCAATATTTGATACTTCTGCAGAAAGAGCTTTTTTTCGCTGAGCGATGTCGGCACCGTACTTGGCAAGATGCTTAATTAGCGTACTTGCAGGTACTCCGTCCACAGGAATACCCACTGAGGTTGCAAGCTTTTCAAGCACGTCCTCGGCATCTTTAGATGCTGCAAGCGCTGCAGTATGCGCGATGCGCACATTATCAACTTCGCGGAATTTATCGCTGAGGGACTCAGCTATCTCACGCATATGATCACAGTCTTCAGCATCCCATTCGTCAAGGATACGGTATGATTTTTTTCTCATAACACTCGAAACGATCATAATGATCACACCTGCGCCTACAAGACCCGCCGTAGATACAAGAACAGGCATAAAGAGAGGATTACTTAAAAATTTAAGTCCTGCAGATACGATGATCGCAAGCAGACCCACAATAAGAAGCACTGTGCCTGCGGTAAAAAGGCCGGATGCCCTCTTTTCGTACAACGATGCAGCATCGGAATCCACTTCGGGATCTCTGTCGGGTAATACGGACACTTCGTAAAGTTTCTTTTCAGCCTCGCCCAACTCACACTTAAGCTTAGCTTCTCTTTCAATATCCCTTACTGCAACGGCAAGAGTCGACATATAGCCATCATCTGCTGATAAAGAAGCCGCCGCTACAGCTTCCTTTGCAGAAGAAAGCTTTGCTTTCAGCTCGTCAGCCTTTAAGATCGTTGCCTCTTCAGCGAACACGTCGATCGCATCAGATGCCGCTTCCAGCTCCACACGGCGAGCTTCAGCAGTGGCAATATTGTGCTTAACGTCTGAGAGAGAGACCTCTGCTCTTATAAGTCGGGATGACGTATCCTTAGATCTCTCCATACGAAGCTCGATCTCGTCGCGACGCTTTTCAAGATCGCGAATCTCACCACCCGTGCGGTTTTTATGGAGCAAACGAATTCTCGCACGGTCAAGCATATCTGCCGCCTTTTTTACGTTTACGTTTTCATCTGCAGCGTTGATCATATTTTCAACTGCATCTCTAAGTGACATACCGTCGGGCTTTATATCACCCTCCTGAGCGGCAAATGCACTGCCAACGAATACTCCTTCGGGAACACCGAAGAAGAATACGCCGGGTTGACCGCTGACACTGAGCGGCATGGACGTATCATTGTCAACAACGCGCGCCTTTTCCGAATACTTTGTCTTTCCGTCACCATCAGTCTTTGCGGTTACTGTACGCTCAACGCGTACGTTCTGAGTTTTTCCGTTTTCCGTAACCTCGCATAAAGCATATCCCGATGCGATACCGCGGGACCAATTTATGTATCTCGCTTTTTCGGGAATCTGTCCGTCAACAGAACGTGAAGAAAGACCATAGAAAATAAACTTGATGAATGTGGCAATAGCACTTTTTCCCGATTCGTTATTGCCTTCGATTATATTAAGTCCGCGGTCGAACTTGAAGGTCTTATCAGTGATAGGACCGAACGCCGCGATATGTAGCTCTTTTATAAACATCTGTCTGTTCCTTTACTTAAACTTATGGTGAAGGATTATACTATTGCTTCTCCGGCAAGAGCGGAAAGGCCCATACGCAGGGCATCAGCGGCAAGGGCTCTCGCTTCAGGGTCATCTCCCGTTATAGCAGGCTCAAGAAGACGGAAGAACTCACCTCTGAGGGTAGGATCAAGTCGGAGAGCGTCTGCATCAAGCATGGGAGACGTTTCGTCTATTACCTTCAACGCAAACAGACGGGGAACGTCTGTCTCAAGCACCGCAATATTAAGCGTAAAGGATGGATCAGTCTCTCCTACAAGCGTGAGTCTGAGTATCGTATCATCTCCGTAATGCTTTTCCGTGATGAACGCAGCAATACGCTCGCGAAGCTCAGTATTAGATGCGGCGCCGTCCACACGTAAAGTTTCATTTTCGTATCTTCTTTTGGAAAAACGTACCTTCTGAGACGTAATACTGTCACCGTCGATGGTTACGAAACGCGCCCCCTTGTGACCTACTTCGTCAAAGCTTCTGCCTTCAAGGCAACCGCAATATGCGATACGGTCAGAATATTCCGCAGGATTATGAATGTGGCCAAGAGCCGCATAATCCGCACCAAAGGCTTCAAGCTCACGTACAGTGAGAGGACAGGACGTGCTTCTTGAAGATGAAAGATCCCCGTGAGCACAGAGTATATTTACCATGTCTCCATCCGCCTCACGAACACTTCTGCCTGTCAGCGGAGATATCTCCATTTTCTGCGAGGTAAACGCCCAACCCCAGACACGCACACCGATTTCCTCAAATTCAAAATAATCGAGAGTTTCCTCGGTGAAGATGTGAACGTTTTCGGGGAATACTCCGCGTCTCCATACACTGGACTCAGATACGGAATCATGATTGCCGGGACTGATCACAATAGGACACGTGGTATTTTCCGCCTCTTTTTTGATAAGTGCGAGAGTCTCGCGTGTAACAAAATCAGCGTCGAACAAGTCGCCCGTGATAAGGATCAGATCTGCCTTTTCCATTCTTGCGTAATGCATCATAGATGTAAAAGCGGCGCGAAGCTCGTTTCGTCTTACTTCTGCTGTTTTGGGGTCAAGTCCCGAGAAGGGGCTATCTAAGTGAATATCCCCCGTATGTAAAATGCGCAGCATATATATAAACCTTTCTGTGGTACTTAGTTATTCTACTTTTCCAAGGTAAAAGAGCTTTTCAGCCTTGAGGATAGGAGAAGAATCCTTGTCCTCTGCACCGATACCCACACCAAGGAACACGTTTCCGTATTTAACACGGACTTTTTCTCCTACGGGTACGTTCAATCTTACCTTTTTCTGCATCAGAGGCGCACCCGCAAGATACAGATTTGCAAAAAACTTCGGTAGCTGTACTACTCTCATGTGTTCAAAAAGAGACTCAACGGGAAGAGGAAGCTTAAGACGCTCTTCAAAGGACATCTTTTCAAGTTCCTCTATAGTATAGGCATCATCAAGGGAAAATGCCCCCGTTTCCGTTCTTCTGAGAGCTGACATAACACCGCCGCAACCCAGCTTACGTCCGATGTCCGAGCAAAGGGTACGTATGTACGTTCCCTTTGAACAGGCAACGTCAAGCTTCCATGTATCAGCGGAAATCTGTTCCGCATCAATACTGTGGATGGTTACGGGTCGGGGCTTTCGTTCAACCTCTCCGCCTTCGCGTGCGATATCAACGAGCTTTTGACCACCCACCTTGATGGCAGAGTACATAGGCGGAATCTGCTCGATGTCACCGACGAATGACGCGATCACTTCACGCACGCGATCCGCATCGGGGATATCCGCACAGGTGGTAAGGACCTCGCCCGTGATGTCCTCGGTGTCTGTGGTAAGACCAAGCTTTAACTCGGCAGTATAACGCTTGTCCTGCGCCATAACGTAGTCGCAAGCCTTTACTGCTCTTCCGAGAAGAACAGGCAAAACTCCCGTAGCAAGGGGATCAAGCGTACCCGTATGGCCCACGTTTGGCATGTCGAACATCTTTTTTAGTATTGATATAATTCTGAAGGAGGTAACTCCCTCATGCTTGTCTATTACGATAACACCGCAAGCGGTATCAGGCTTCTTTGCCAATGTGATTACCTCTTTTCTGTAGTATATCAGAGGGGGAGTGCGCCGCCAAAGGCTCCGATAGCAATAGAAAGCGCCTCTTCGGGAGTCTTAGCTGTGATCTTACATCCCGCCGCTTTTGCGTGACCGCCGCCCCCGAAGGAGGCACATATTTCGGACACGTTTACGTCGCAGTTGCTTCTTGAGGATACTCTGTATACGGTAGGATCGCTGAAGCTCTGTCTTACGGATAATGCAATCTCCACACCCTCAAGTGAACGGGGTGTTTCAACAGCGGCGCCGAAGTCGCTTTCCTCAAGACCTGCAGAGGTAACGTCCTCCTTGGTCAGGAATACGATACCGAGTCTTCCGTCCTCGTATACCTTAAGCTTATT
>JAEIGA010011916.1_pt1 | contig 13184 bp, 12 predicted proteins | sample 9270691 | NCBI WGS metagenome assembly JAEIGA01 (sample SAMN17057246, study PRJNA624740) | gut metagenome | biome: biome; isolation source: fecal sample | host: Bos grunniens | place: China: Xizang | collected 2019 | reverse complement strand
TTTCCTTCGTTGCGGTTGATGCCGATTTCGATGCTTGTCAGACCAGGCACGAGTCCCAGGAGGGACTCATATTTCTCCTTGACATCTTCAGCGAGTTCCTTCGGAGTCTTGCCATCTGATGGCTTGAACTTCCACATTACACAATATCTTACCATATCACTTAAGTGTTTTAGTGTTTAACCATATTTGACCACTAATTTAGCAACAATAATCGAATTATCAAAATATAATCCCAATAATCCGCCTATGAAATTTTAAATGACAAAATTTGGAATGCTTCTGAAATAAATGTGTAAATTTGTAGGTTATGATGAACGGGACCGCCCATAGGACAAGGCTTATTGCCAGAAACACCCTGATGCTTTACGTCAGGATGCTTTTCATGATGTTCATAGGACTTTATACATCCAGGATTGTTCTTCAGGCTCTCGGCGAGAACGATTATGGTGTATATAATGTGATTGGCGGTGTGGTGGCTATGTTTTCCATCATTTCCGGTGCATTGAATTCAGCCGTATCGCGTTTCATTACATTCGAGATGGGCAAAGGTGAAGGTGCACGTCTTAATGCCGTATATTCTACAGCCGTGACTATCCAGATGATTTTGGCTGCAGTAGTGGTCATTGTTGCTGAGCCTGTCGGATTATGGTTCATAGAGAATGAGATGACTATAGAGCCTTCCCGTATTCCAGCAGCGAAGTGGGTATTGCATTTTTCTCTTCTTGCATTTGTAATCAATTTGATGAGTGTGCCTCAGATGGCGTCGATTACTGCTCATGAAAAGATGTCTGCCTATGCCATAATCGGAATTATGGATGGTCTGCTTCGTTTCGGGGTGGCTCTTCTGATTATGAATTCTTCCTGTGACAGGCTTGTTTTCTATGCTGCACTGATGATGCTTACCGTACTGCTGGTGCGTCTGGCGTACGGCATCTATTGCCGGATGCATTTCGATGAATGCCGTTATCGTCCTGTGCTTGACAGCAGTCTGCTTAAGGAAATGTTTTCTTTTGCAGGATGGAATTTCATAGGTGTGACTGCCGGTGTGCTCAGGGATCATGGCGGAAATATTCTTGTGAATATATTTTCCGGCTCGGTTGTGGTGAATGCTGCACGTGGTGTGGCCCTGCAGCTTAGTAATGCAGTCCAGAGTTTCGTCACCAATTTCATGACTGCAGTCAATCCACAGATCACTAAGTCATATGCTGCAGATGAACATGAATATATGTTCTCGCTGATGATGAAATCTTCACGGATGGCCTATTATCTGCTTCTGATTATTGTGCTGCCTGTGATGTTCAATACGGACCTCCTTCTGCAATTATGGCTTGGAGATGTTCCTGCCATGTCATCGGATTTTGCACGGCTGTTTCTTATTCTTGCTTTGAGCGAATCGCTCTCAGGCCCACTGGTTACAGGTATGCTTGCCACCGGCAATATCCGCAATTACCAGATTCTGGTAGGTGGACTTATAATGCTGAATTTCCCGGTTTCGTATATTTTCCTCAAGCTTGGAGCTGCTCCGGAGGTTACTGTTATAGTGGCTGTCGTCATATCTCAAATTTGCCTTTTTGCCCGTCTGTATATGCTTCGCAAGGCAGTGAAGTTTCCGATGATGGAGTATTTAAAGAGGGTATATCTGAATGTAATCAAGGTTACTGTCGTGGCCTCTGTCGTCGCTGCATCATTGCAAAGTCTGATACCGGAAGGATGGACAGGGTTTATTCCGGGAGTTCTTGGATGTATTGTTTGCGCAGTTCTTTCTGTATTTTTCATAGGCTGCTCGCAGTCTGAAAGACATGGGCTTTTACAAATGATAAGAAGGAGGATCCGCAAATGATAAAGATTACCGATCCTTCCAAGTGCTGCGGCTGTTTTGCATGTGTGTCTTCCTGTCCGGTCGGATGCATCGTCATGACCAGGGATCAGGAGGGTTTTGACTATCCGGTCGCGGATGTGGATCTGTGTGTGGGTTGCGGCAGATGTGATTCGGTTTGTCCTATGGACAGGCATGATTATGAGGCGGAACCTTTTGCCGCCTATGCAGTGAGATTTGATGAATATCTTGCCGGATCATCTTCCGGCGGAGTCTTTCCTGCTTTAGCTTCGTCTGTTCTCGATGAGGGAGGATGCGTGTATGGGGCTGTTCAGAAGTCAGATATGAAGACGGTGCATGCAGAGGCATCAGATATGGCTCAGATGGAGGCTATGAGGGGGTCGAAGTATGTTCAGAGTAATCTGTATTCTGTTTTTGAGGATATACGCGAGAAACTTCAGATGAACAGGAAAGTTCTCTTCAGCGGCACCCCTTGCCAGATTGCGGGTTTGGACAACTTTCTGGGAAAGTCATATGATAATCTTCTGACAGTAGATATTGCATGTCATGGTGTTCCTCCGCCCGGGCTGTGGGAACGATATGTGGACTCTTTGGAGAAGGAGGCAGGAAAAAAGATTGTACATGTGGATTTCCGTGATAAGTCCAGAAGCTGGAGACATTATCGGATGAGCATCAGATACGATGACGGGACCGTGTCATATTCCAGAAGAGACAATGATCCGTATCTGTCTCTCTTCATGCAGAAGATGACATTGAGGCCGTCCTGCTATGATTGCAGGTTCAAATGCGGCAGAAGCGGCAGTGATATCACTCTGTCGGATCTATGGAGTGTGTCAGATCTGGTTCCTGAACTTGACGACGATAAGGGGGTGTCCGGAGTCTTCATCAATACGGTTAAAGGAATGCATGCATTCGGAAGTCTTCGTCCTGCATTTGTTCAGGAGGTGGACCCTGACAAGGCACGCAGCTGCAATTCCGGCTTTTCATCTGATGCAGATGTCCCTGCTGCACGTGATGAATTTTTCAAGGGAGCTTATCAGACTCCTGATATGCTAGCCCATATGAAGGAATATGTAGTGAAAGAGCCACTTTCCAGAAGGATATGGCGCTCGGTAAGGTCGCTTCTTTCAAAAATTAAAAGGAGAATATTAGTATGAAGATAGGAATCATCACATTGCCGCTGCATACAAACTATGGCGGTATACTTCAGGCTTATGCGCTTAAGACTTTTCTTGAGTCTGTCGGGCATGAGGCTATAGTGCTTGATCCTATAGATAAGATGCCTGCACCAGGGGGATTAAGAGCTCCGTTTGTTTATGCTTCCAGGATGCTTAAACGAGGCCTGAAGGGCAAGAAAGGGCCAGAGGTGTTCCGGGAACTCAGATTCCGCCGTGAGCTTCCTGTAGTGGGAAAGAATACCTCTGCTTTCATTGAGAAATATATATCTCCTCGTATGATAAAGTCTTATGGAGATATTTCAGAAGGGGAATTCGATGCTTTTGTTGTCGGAAGCGATCAGGTGTGGAGACCTCGGTTTTTCGGGAAAATTGAGGACGCTTTCCTGGCCTTCACCTCTGGTTGGGATGTGAAGAGACTGGCATACGCCGCTTCATTCGGCACAGATCAGCTGGAATTTGAATATCAGCAGCTGGAACAGTGTTCTGATCTTTTGAGCAAGTTCGACGGGGTCTCAGTCAGGGAACTGGGAGCGGTGGAAATGTGCAGCGAGTGGTTTGATTATGAAAACGCAGTCCATGTTCTTGATCCTGTAATGATGCTCGATGCGGACTGCTATAAAGAATTTGCAGCGACCTCCGGAGATCATTCTGCAAAGGGAAAAATCCTGACATACCTGCTCGACAGGTCGGCACATAAAATGAATGTCGTGGAATTTATCAGGAGAGTTTCTTCAAAGGAGGTACATGATGTGTCGGTAAGTGCATATGATAAGAGTCTTCCGGTTTCCGAGAGAGTGGTTCCGCCTCTTGAAACATGGCTGGCCGGTTTTTCGGAAGCGGATATGGTGGTTACGGATTCGTTTCATGGATGCGTCTTGTCGATCCTGATGCACAAGCCGTTTATTGTCGTTGAGAATTCATATCGGGGAATGTCTCGTATAAAGTCTCTTCTGGATATGTTCGCTCTTGACCAGAGATTGGTTCAAGGCATCGATCCGGAGGATGATGGGACATTCTTCCTGTCGGATCCGGATTGGGAAGGTGTGGAAACTGTTCTTAATGCAAAACGAGCTGAGTCAGCGGCATTTCTTCTTGAAAATTTAAAGTAGGGGGATGGAAGATATCAAATTAAGCATAATCATTCCTGTGTATAACGCAGAGAAGACTCTTGACAGATGTGTAAGCAGTATTCTGGATCAGGAGTTCGATGCATATGAGGTGATTCTTGTGGATGACGGAAGCAGCGATTCGTCTTCTGCGATATGTGACGGGTATGCCGGGTCGGACGCACGTTTATTCGTTAAGCATCAGGCCAACAGCGGTGTCAGTGCATCCAGAAATGCAGGACTCGACATGGCTCGAGGTGAGTATGTCATGTTTGTCGATTCTGATGATGCTCTTATTCCATATGCTCTTGATGATATGTTCAAATGTATGAACTCTGAGGATATTGTGGTAGGCGGTTATGCTGTTTTTAGAGGTGGAGTTCCTTCACATGAGGTCTGCCCGTTGAAGACGATGTCGTATAGTGGTGATGGCTGCGGACAGTTTCTGGAGGATAATATCAGAAGAAACGGTATGATGCTCGATTCCTGTTGGGCCAAGCTGTTCAAGAGGGATTTCATAGGTGACCTGCGTTTCGATGTGTCGTTGAGCTATGCTGAGGATAAGCTTTTTGTGTTTGAACTCCTGTCGCGTGCAGGGTCCGTCATGGCGGTCTCCTCTCCGGTATATTCCTATTATATAGCTGCAGGAACATTGGGAAGCGACAGAGCTTCTGACAGGCATCTGTCTCAGCTTCGTTCCTTCCTTCCGAAGTATGCATCACTGATAGAAACTTTGCGGAGCGAATATCCAGCCTCAGCCAGGGTGCAGAATCTTTATCATGAAGATCTGGTCGGCAGATATCTTTGCCGTATCTTGAATCTCTTTATTCTCAGAAGGTCCTATATGCTTACTAAAGAGTATCTTGAGTGGGTGTATGAAATGATGGATGCTGATGATTCATTAGGTATCTTCTCGATCCGTTTGGGACAGGTGCTGAATATTGTTTTGTATAAGATCCGCATACCGGCGCTGTCGATGAGAGTTTATTCCATTGCATATCATATTCGTAAAATCTTTACTGGTAAATGAAACGCGTAGCTGTCATATTCGAGAGCAGTCCTTTTGACAGAAAGGGGCTCTTCAACTCTGTCCATAATCGCGTTAAAGGCATGATAGCCGGCGGGAAATGTCAGGTGGATGTGTATTGCATACAGAGCATCGATAATGTCTTCACCGGGAGGATCCGTCACAGGAAGCTTGTTCCTCGCGTTGATGAGGTCGAGGTTGACGGCGTAAAGTATAATATGCTCTGGTATCGTTTTTCTCTGATTGACTATCTGTTCTTTGATTGCTTGTCTTGCAAGCCTCTCCTGTTCAAGCGTTTTATAAGGCGTGTTGTGGAAAAGTTGAAAGGATATGATGTCATTTCAGCTCATTCTTTTGTGGGAGGTATGATGGCATGGGAAGTTTATTGTTCGGAGGGTACTCCATATTTCGTGACTTGGCATGGCTCTGATATCCACACGCATCCGTTCCGGAATCATCTTCAGATGCATCAGACTGGACTGATAATGCAGAACGCCCGTTGCAATTTCTTTGTGAGCCGGGCTTTGTCAGAAGCATCGGTCCGCATATGTGATGATGCCTCTATTGTTCGTGAGGTTTTATATAATGGAGTTTCAGAGGATTTTGTAAGGTATTCCGATGAGGTCAGGGCAGGACTCAGACACACCAGGGGAGTTGGCGAAAACGCAAAGGTTGTGACTTTTGCCGGAAATCTGTCTCAGGTCAAGAATGTAAGGGTACTTGCTCCTGTTTTCAAGGCTGTGCGTGCCGGTTATGAGGGTGATTTACAGTTCTGGATTATAGGGGATGGCAAGCTTCGCGCAGCTGTTGAGGCGGACTTTGCCGAGGCTTCATTGGATTGCGTGCGTTTCTGGGGGAATATGCCTTCGTCAGATATGCCTGAGATGATGAATTGTACAGATCTGCTTGTGCTTCCGAGTCTGAATGAAGGCCTGCCCCTTGTCTGTCTTGAGGCCATCAGTTGCGGGGCCAATGCTGTGGGATCTGCGGCAGGCGGCATAGCGGAGGTTGTAGGCGTCGAGAATGCCGTTCCTTTGGGAGAGGATTTTATCGAGACCTTTACGCAAAAAATTCTCCAGATGTTAAGGCATCCGGAGAATCAGTCGGTTCCAGCTGGAATGTCATGGGAAATGGCATCTTCAATCGAAGTGGACCATATCCTTTCTTTAAACTGATTATTTCACCCTGCTGAAAACTTTCGGCAGAGCTGCTCTGAACTTCATTTCTTTGCCTGTCCACGGATGGATGAATGAAAGTCCTCGTGCGTGAAGTGCAAGACGTCCGATAGGATTGGTCTGTGCTCCGTATTTTCTGTCTCCGGCAATCGGATGCCCGATCCACTGCGAGTGGACGCGGATCTGGTTGCGTCGGCCGGTCTCAAGGCTGAATTCCACTTCTGTGTATTGATTGCCGTCTATGGTTAATTCCCTTGTTTTTCTGCAGTGACTTGACGCGTATTTCCAGTCTTTGCGAGGTGGCTTCTGAGGGGTGTCTGAGGGACGCATCCCGTAGCAGTGCACCATGAGGGATCTGGGATTTTCGTACATCCATGTTTCGATATATCCTTCCTCGTCATTGATTCTGCCTTCGAGGATTGCTATGTATTTCCTTTCAAGTACAGCATCCTCCCAGTTGTCCTGCAGAGCGCGTTTTGTCTCCTCGTCCTTGGCGAAAACGAGCAGACCGCTAGTGTCCCTGTCGAGCCTGTGGACTATAAAAATCCTGCCGAATTCCTCTCTGAGCATGCTGTGTGCTGTGATTTCTCCTCCTTTGTCTGTGGCTACGCAGAGCATTCCTGAAGGTTTCTCTACAACCACCAGCCAGTCGTCTTCGAATACTATTTTAAGTTCCTGTCTTTCTCTCATGGCAAAATACTTTGTCAACGGCGCAAAGGTAGTCAGAAAAATTTGTAAATTTGCATGATTATGGCGTCGGTTCAGACAATATGGGATCCGCTCCGCAAAAAGGAGGTGGCGCTCACTCCGGAAGAAAGGGTGAGGCAGTGGTTCATATGTGTGTTGTCACAGAATATGGATGTGCCCATGCATATGATGATGAGCGAAGCCGGTTTCAAACTTGGTGGCAAGCAGTTCCGTGCAGATATCATCGTATATGACCGAAGTGCTTGTCCGCTCATAGTTGTTGAATGTAAACGTCCGGAAGTGGAGCTTACTCAGGAAGTTCTGGACCAGGCCATAAGATATAATATGGTGCTCGATGTTAAGCTGATGATTATAACTAACGGTACTAAAACCGTGATGTGCATGCGTACGGATGAAGGATACCGTTTTATCAGCAATGTTCCGAAATATTTAGAATTACTATAATGACTATTACACAGGGTTTTCTTGATCACGAGATTTTCTCCATCGTTTCCGAGGTGGCTGCTGAAAAGGGTGTGCGCGCCTTTGTGATAGGAGGTTATGTGCGCGACTGCTTCCTGGGGCGTCCTAGCAAGGATATAGATATCGTAGTGGAGGGCAGCGGCATAGAGATAGCCGAGGCTGTGGGTGCGCGAGTGCGCAGCAATGTGTCCGTGTTCAGGAATTTCGGCACGGCTATGCTTCGTTTCAAAGGAATTGAGGTAGAGTTTGTTGGCGCCAGAAAGGAGTCATACAACAGGGATTCCCGCAAGCCTATTGTAGAGGATGGGACTCTTGAGGACGATCAGCTTAGGAGGGATTTCACGATAAATGCAATGGCTTTCAGTCTTCAGAAGGAGGATTTCGGAGCTCTTGTGGATCCGTTCGGAGGTATAAGGGATCTTGCGGCCGGGATCATAAGGACCCCTCTGGATCCGGATATGACATATAGCGATGATCCGCTCAGGATGGTGCGTGCCGTAAGATTTGCTACCAAGCTTTCCACAGACGGGATGCAGTTCACCATAGTTCCTGAATCACTCGAATCAATAAAGAGGAACCTTCATAGGATGGAAATTCTGTCCAAGGAAAGGATTGTGGAAGAACTGAACAAGATTCTTGTGACTTCGAAGCCTTCAATGGGCTTCAGACTTCTGGAGGAGACCGGTCTTCTGGGATGTTTCCTGCCTCAGCTGGTGAAGCTTAAGGGAGTGGAGACCGTGGAGGGTAAAGGTCATAAGGAGAATTTTTCTCACACTCTTGAAGTACTTGATAATGTGGCCTCTGCGGAGATTGAGGCTATTGCTGCCGGTAAGCTGAAGGACTATGTGTTCGAGGATGGAGCGGAAGTTGCCAAGGTGCGTACGGAACCGAATGTGTGGCTGCGATGGGCGGCTCTGCTTCATGATATAGCCAAGCCTGCCACTAAGCGTTACGACCCTGCGCTGGGCTGGACTTTTCATGGGCATGAAGTGGTTGGAGCCAGGTGGATACCAAAGATATTCCAGGCGCTGAAAATGCCTCTCAACGAGAAGATGAAATATGTCCAGAAACTCGTAAATCTTCATCTCAGACCTATAGCCTTGGTGACAGATGAGGTTACTGATTCTGCTGTCAGAAGACTGCTTTTCGATGCCGGTAACGACATCGATGACCTTATGCTTCTGTGCAATGCCGACATTACATCCAAAAATCCTCGCAAGGTAGCTCGCCTGAGACAGAATTTCGAACTTGTGAAGGCTAAGCTTGTGGAAGTGGAGGAGAAGGACGCTATCCGCAATTTCAAGAATCCTATTGGTGGTGACTATGTTATGGAACTCTTCGGAATTGAGCCCTGCAACACTATCGGAATGCTTAAGGAGAAGGTGAAGAATGCCATCCTTGATGGGGAGATCGAGAATTCTTTCGAGGCGGCAGATGCCTATATGCGTAGATGTGCCGCTGAAATAGGGCTTTTCCCAAAAGAATAATTTATGGACCTGATAGAGCGATATATTGTCTATATCAGGGATATACGCAGGTATTCCGTGCGTACCGTTCAGCTGTATGCTGATGCGTTGAGGCGCTTTGCTGCGTATGTGACAAGAGAATCCGGAGTGTCTGTAAGGATATGCGATGAAGAGCTGCTTCAGGCGCTGAACCGTTCTGAAATCAGAAGTTATGAGGTCAGTCTTATGAATTCCAGACCTCCATTGCAGCCTAAGACTGTCAATCTGCATATTTCTGTGATAAGCGGATTCTGCAACTATCTTGTCAAGGAAGGCTGTCTGGTCTCCAATCCGGTCAGACTTGTGCCAAGACCGAAAGTGGAGAAGCGCCTTCCGGAATTTTACAGGACTGAGGCAATGGAGGCGTATTTCAAGTTTACCTCTAATGTTGCCGATGAGGATAGTCTGGCGGCATTTGTTGTGAATCCTGAGTCTAAGAGTGCCAAGGAAGCATATAATGGCCGATTGTCCCGTCTTATAATCTCCATGCTCTATTCTTTGGGATTACGTCGTTCAGAACTTATAGGTCTTGAAGTGGGAAATGTCGATTTTGGCCGAAAAATTGTCAAAGTGCATGGTAAAGGCGATAAAACGAGAGAAATTCCGCTGATTCTTTCGTTGTCTGAAGAAATTTTATTATATTTGAAAGCGGTTGAGGCATTGTGTGGGGGAAAAAGGTCTTTGACAGATCCGCTGCTTGTCACATATGGAGGCAGGAGGCTGTATCCGGCCTTTGTGGACAAGACAGTCAAGAACGAGCTCGGGGATAGGGAAGGCATAACGGGGCGCAGGTCGCCTCATGTGCTGAGACATTCTCTTGCGACAACGCTTCTTGATCAGGGGAGTGACCTCAATTCCATCAAGGAACTTCTGGGACACTCGTCTCTGGCGGCGACTCAGGTCTATACCCACAACACCATTGCCCGGCTGAAGGATATTTATGAACAAGCCCATCCAAGGGCAAAAAACGGAGGTAAACATGGAGATTAGAGTGCAGTCGATCAAGTTCAATGCAGATCAGAAACTGTTGGACTTTGTAGAAAAGAAGTTCTCAAGGCTCGAGAAATTCTATGATGCGGTTACAGCTGTAGATGTAGCGCTGTCATTGCTTCCAGAACACGACAACAAGAATGTGAAGGTACAGGTGAGCATTCCTGGCAACACGATTGTCATCGAGAAGAATGCCAAGACCTTCGAAGACGCAGTAGTGGACTGTGCAGACATTCTGAAAGAGAAACTTGTTAAAGTTAAAGAAAAAAGAGCAGAATAAGATTATCTAACTTAGGGGATGGCTGAAAGTCATCCCCTTTTTATTTATATCTGATAGGTTATTGTCGGTTAAATGATTATCTTTGCAAGATTATGGCAAAAGGATTTCAGGAAACGGATTCTCTGTGCAGAGAAATAGTGCGGGATGTCCGCAACGGGGTTTTCAAGCCGGTTTATCTTCTTATGGGAGATGAACCGTATTATGTTGATATGGTGTGCGATGAGATTCTTGAACACTGTCTTGACGAGAGTGAAAGAGATTTTAATCAGACCGTATGCTATGGTGCCGATGTGGATGCAGATGCTGTCATTACTGCGGCCAGACGTTATCCGATGTTTGCTGATAGACAGCTGGTGGTAATCAAGGAGGCGCAGATGATGAAGGGTCTGGAGGAACTTGCCGTGTATTGCCAGCAGCCTCTGGAGTCCACTGTGCTTGTAATTGCCATGCACGGAGCGTCAGCTGACAAACGCAAGTCTCTTTATAAGACGGTCTCTAAAATGGGAGTTGTGGTGGATTCACAGACACTCAGAGATTATGAAGTTCCGAGATGGATTCCAATGTATTATCAGACCAAGGGACTGAAGATTGCTCCTGATGCGGCTGCGCTTCTGGCTGAACATGCCGGTACAGACCTTGCCAAGATTGCCATTGAGACAGAGAAGATGCTAAAGAATCTTCCTGAGGGTGCAGTGGAAGTCACTGCCGCAGACATTGAGAAGAATGTCGGTATCAGCCGCCAGTTCAGCATATTCGAGCTTACGAAGGAATTGTCTATGAAGAATTCGGCAAAGGCACTCAGAATAGCGGCGTATATAGGTTCTTCCGCAAAGTTTGCGATGCCGATGGCCGTGAGTGCTCTTTACACCCACTTTTACAGAATCCTGAAATACGAGGCTCTGCTGATGAATAATCCACGTCCTGGCAATGACCAGAAAGCCAAGGTGTTGGGTGTTAATCCATATTTCTTTTCTGAGTACGACACTGCCGTAAGAAATTATCCACTCAAGCGCTGTATGGCCGTGATTGCCCTTTTGAAGGAATATGATTATAAGGGCAAGGGTGGCGATGTAGGGGAAGCTTCTCCTGCTGAACTTATGGTTGAACTTACTGCAAAAATATTGAATATTTACATTTAACAATTAATAAAATGGGAATTATCGAATGCAAGGATGTATGCAAGAGCTTCGGAGAAAAGGTCGCTCTTGATCATGTGTCGGTTGATATCCCCAAGGGTAAGATCTTCGGTCTTCTTGGTCCTAACGGCGCGGGAAAGACGACTCTTATCCGTATTATCAACCGTATTACAATTCCAAGTGAAGGAACCGTGTACTTTGACGGACGTCTTATAACTCAGAGTGATGTTGAGAAGATCGGTTATCTGCCTGAAGAACGTGGCCTTTACAGGAAGATGAAGGTGGGTGAGCAGGCTATGTATTTCGCACAGCTTAAGGGTATGAGCTCACGTGAGGCTGCCAAGGAACTTAAGAAATGGTTTGTACGTTTCGGCATCGAGAGCTGGTGGAACAAGAAGGTGGAGGAACTTTCAAAGGGTATGGCCCAGAAGGTGCAGTTTATCACCACTGTCGTACACAAGCCTTCGCTTCTTATTCTCGACGAACCTTTCTCCGGATTCGATCCTGTCAATGCACAGATCATACGCGAGGAGATCCTTCGCCTCAAGGATGAAGGTGCTACTATAATATTGTCGACTCATAACATGGAGTCTGTTGAGGAACTTTGCGACAATATTGCTCTTATCAATAAGTCTCATGTTGTGATTTCAGGAGGCGTAGATGAGATCCGTCGCAAATACGGCAATAATAATGTGGAGCTCATATATACATCTTCAGAGCCTCTGACTTCTGTGGAAGGTATGTATACAATGCTATCCGATCAGGATGATTCAGGAAGGCATACTGCCGTGCTTTCGATTGCGGATGTCTGCGACAGCAACAAGGTCCTTTCCAAGGTACTCGAGGCAGGAGTTACCGTGAATTCATTCAAGGAGCTGGTTCCTAGAATGAACGATATATTCATCAAACTTGTAACAGAGGAGGAATAAGTCATGAAACTGAATAATATAAAGACAATCATTTCGCGTGAATACCTTACCCGCGTAAAGAAGAAGTCGTTCCTTCTGATTACATTCCTTGGTCCGGTCTTCTTTGCTGCAATCTGCATACTTCCGAGCGTGATTATGTTCATGACCGAGGATAAGGGCAAGCAGGTCGCTGTAGTGGATCAGTCAGGCATCGTCATGGAGAAATTCGTCGATACTGATGCTGTCGATTACACGGATTATTCGACAGAGAACCCCGATAGTCTGAAGGCCCGTTTTTCCGAACTTGGTCTGGATGCCCTTGTGGTGGTGTCTCCTATAGATGAGGCAGCGCGCACGGTGCATGTGGCTGCTTATTCTGAGTCTCCGATGAGCGTGGACCTCAAGGAGTCCATTGCTTCAAGGGTTGATGACGCTGTCGAGGACTACAGGCTCTCTCAGTATGATATTTCGGACCTTAAGCAGATAATGGCTGACGTGAAGTCAGATGTTTCAGTTGCCACATATACCCTCGGTGAGGATGGTGAGGAGAAGATTTCCTCGTCGGAAGTATATATGATAATCTCACTTCTGCTTTCGATGATCATATATATGTTCATCGCGATGTTCTCAGGAATGGTTATGCAGAGTGTGATTGAGGAAAAGGCCAGCAGGGTAGTGGAAGTGCTTGTTTCATCTGTGAAGGCTACTGAACTGATGTTCGGAAAGATTATTGGAGTAGCATGTGTGGCACTTACGCAGTTCCTGCTTTGGGTTGTGCTTACTGTTGTGATCGTTGCCGGAGTATCTGCATTCATCGGTTTTGATTCTATGATGGGAGATCCTGCCCAGACAGAGCAGATGATGGATATGGC
>JAEIGA010011914.1_pt1 | contig 13186 bp, 12 predicted proteins | sample 9270691 | NCBI WGS metagenome assembly JAEIGA01 (sample SAMN17057246, study PRJNA624740) | gut metagenome | biome: biome; isolation source: fecal sample | host: Bos grunniens | place: China: Xizang | collected 2019 | reverse complement strand
GTATCGTCAAATGCCATTTATGGTATATCAAATTCAGACCAAGTTTCGTGATGAATTGCGCGCGCGTGCGGGCTTGATTCGTACTCGTGAATTTATCATGAAAGACGCGTATTCTTTTCATGAAACGTTATCTGATTTGGAACAGTATTATGATCGTTGTCACGCTGCATATCATCGTATTTTTGCGCGTTGTGGCTTAAAGAACGTGGTCAGTGTTATGTCATTAACTGGTGATATGGGGGGCAGTGTTGCGCACGAATTTCAGTTGATAAATGAAATGGGCGAAGACACAATCTATCTGTGCGATTGTGGGTTCAGCACAAACAAAGAATTAATAACAGATGATACAGAAACTTGTCCAAAGTGCGGTAAAAAAATGAACAAAGTTCGTGGTATTGAAATCGGAAATATTTTCCAATTGGGAACTAAATATTCTGATTCTATGAATTTGACATATACCGCCCCAGACGGTGACTCTAAACATCCGATTATGGGTTGTTATGGTATTGGTGTTGGTCGTACGATGGCGGCAATTATGGAAGAAAGCGCAGATGACAAAGGGCCAATTTGGAATATGGCAACTGCACCATTTGCGGTTGAAGTTATCGGATTGCCAGACAAAGATGGCAAGACATTGCCTTTGGCCGAAGAAATATATAATAATTTGAAATCTGCGGGTATCGAAGCGATATTAGACAATCGTGATGCGCGTGCCGGTGAAAAATTTGCAGATGCAGATTTGGTTGCTGCGCCAATTCGTTTGATTGTGTCGGCGAAAAATCTGGCGAACAATGTCCTAGAGGTGAAGTATCGTGTCAACGATGTTGATACATCTGAATTCAAAACTTCGTTTGGTTTGGATACGTATATGTCCGAAACAGTAGATACGATATTAAAATTGTTGGGAAAATAATTTTTCAGGGCGTTGCCCTGAAATTTTTTTTTGCTAAATTCTTGAATATATGATTTTTAGTGCTTGTTTCATGTCTTGAAATATGGTAAAATAAAACATAATGGAAGGGAAGAAATTGCCATGAAAAGATTTATTGTTGTTTTAAGTGGTTTGCTGGTTTTGCCTGCATTTGCTGAAGTTGCGCCTATGTACTACGAAGAAATTATCGACACAGAAGATGTTTCGATGATTGACGAAGGTGCTGTTGCTAATGCTCCTGTTGTTGTGCCGGTGGCTCAGCCTTCGGCTCAGAATCCACGTGGAACAGTGTCTTCTGGTCGTGTTGCGTCACGTGTTGTGCCGTCGTCAAATGCGGTTGTTGCACCCCGTGATGGTAATGCACGTGTTGTGGCGTCTGCTAATGGTGCATCAAATATTTCTACACGCAACACTGCAAACACACGTGCGGTTGCAGCACGTTCTTCACAACAAATTGCAACGACACGTCGTGCAATGCAAAAAACGCCTGCAATATCTTCTCGTGCATCTGTTATCCAAACAGATACTGTGAATAAATCATTATATTCTGGCAATCGGGTCAGCAATCGTGCATCTACAATTCGTGCTCGTGCGCCGATTTCTGTATCTGCTTCGTCTGGGACGACGATCGAAGAAACAACACCCGCAGTCAGCATGGATGAATTGGCCCAGATAACCGATTTCTGCAAGGCGCAGTATACAAATTGTATGGACGATTATTGTAATGTCTTGGACGATAATCAGGGCCGTTGCAGTTGTTCCAAGAATCTGAAAAATTATGAAAAGACAGAAACTGCATTAAAGCAGGCAACTGAATCTCTGCAAGATGTTGCGCAACAGATTCAATATATCGGTTTGACCGGTGAACAAATCGAAACCTTGTTCAGCGAGACAGAAGCCGAAGCAACTATGTCCAACACAAGTGATAATACACAGTTGAAAAATGACCTGGACAAATTGCGTGACATGATTGTTGATGTCAAGGGTGGAACCGCATCATCAGCCAGTACCACCAGCGGTATCAGCATGGATTTGTCTGGATTGTTGGACTTTAACATAACGAATACTGGATTTGATTTGGGTGCGTTGTTCGGCAATACAACCGGTGACACCGCCAGTATCAGTAACCAACGTGGTGAACAATTGTATAAAACTGCGGCTATGCGATGCAAGGCAGCGGTGTTAAACGATTGTTCGGCCCAGGGTGTTGATATATCTGTTATCACAAATTCGTATGATTTGGAAATTGATAAACAGTGTTTGGTCTATGAACGCAATCTAAAAGAAGCAAATGACAACATGATAAGTACGGTTCGCAATGCGAAAAACGTATTGCAACGTGCGCGTTTAATGGTTGCCCAGAATAAAAATACTTATGACTTGCGTGGCTGTATAAGTGCATTGGATTCATGTATGCGTGACGAATATGTATGTGGCGCAGATTATGAATACTGTCTTGATCCAACGGCAACATTTGTCGTAAACGGTGAATTGATTGTTGGTACCGAACCTGGTAAATCTGCGGATTTAACGGGTGGTTTATACAGAACATGGGATATAACTGACTCGACATGTACTGCATGGGGTTCCACAGGTGCAGGATCGCAAACAGAATGTACACTAAAGAAGTACATCGACGAAAATATTGCAAAGGTCACAAATACCGATAATATGGCACAGTATCTTCAGGACAAGATTGGTACAATCCAAGACGGCAAGGCATTGGGAATGTGTTCTGCGGTCTTGAATCAGTGCCAGGATTACACATATACTGGAACCGGTACCAGCAGAAAGTATAATTCACAGAATAATGTAATTAAATCATATCTGGAACGTACATTGGTTCAGATAAAGGCGGCCCAAGACGCAGCCTTGGCAGATTATGCCGAAGATTGTATATCTGATGTTGCGGATTGCTTGAATGAAAATCATTATTCGTTCTCGTCAACATCAACATCAAATAATCCATCTAATGTGGCAATTAAGGCATGCGATGCTGAAATTACAACCTGTATGTCCTTGACAGGTTATACAAGGGTCGAAGGCGCAGGTAATTTTGCGCAAAACGAATTGACTGTTAAAGAATGGTTGGATTATGGTGTTGGTACTGCCTTGACAGATGTTGGTCAATGTTTAAGTACTGGCGGCAGTTATGATAACAGAACTTGTACATGCCCAGAAGGCAAAGAACAATCAAATGGTGTTTGTATAGAATCCACTAAATAAAAAAATCCCCATTTTGGGGATTTTTTTCTGTTGTAATATCGAGTATTTTGAATATAAATCATATTTAATGGTTGTGTGACATAAAGTGTAGAATCAAACTGATGATAAAAATCGCACTGATAATCCCAAGTATAATCTTTTGAATACGGTGTGCATGCGTGCCGCCACATTGATTGCATTCGCATCCGCAATCACGCTTCACCATGCACCAAGACAGTGCCAGCATTAGCCCGGAAAACACAAATAACCACGGTTCCATCCAATGTGGCAGAATATGAAAATGTGCCATGTCTGGCGCAATTAAGCCAATAACTGACAAGGCCAATGGAATGCCGCAACAGAAAATATGTGGCGCAATTGTTGCAATAATTCCAATTTTAATGGCTTTGTTTTTCATGATTTGTCCTTTTTATGTGTGGGCAATTATAATGAATAAATAAAAAATCTCAACAATGAAAATCTTGACAATATTCCTGTTTGTGAAATAATAAAGGCCGCAATGAAGTCCAAAAAATTCAAATTTTCAGATTATACATCTGTATCGTATGACGCAAATACGATAAATAATTGTTATGGAAAGAACTATTCGCAAAACAGAAAAATCAATAATACAAATAATTATGCGTTCCGAAATCAAGGTCCAGTATATTTGTTTACAAATGAAAATATTTCTGGATATATGCCAAAATTGGGCGATATGAATGGTGCCCGTGTATTAAGTGTGTGTGCGTCGGGGGACCATGTATTTGAAGCCTTGCTGGCGGGTGCATCGCATGTGGATACATTTGATATAAATGAATATCAAAATTGCGTCATGGAATTAAAGATGCGTATGATACAGTATCTGCGATATGAAGAATTTATGGATTTCTTTTTCAGTATAAATCATTTTTTTGATTATCGTATATTTGCACCCATAGAACATACTTTTTCGCCTCAATTGCAAGATTTTATGGAACAATATGCAAAACGTGGGCGTACGATGTTTCATTATTATGGCTCACACGGTCCTGCATATGATGTGTTTCAATTATCCTATCTGGCAGATCCTAATAAATACTATCGTTTGCGGGAATTATTGCCTGAAAAAATCAATTTTACACGCTGTGACATTTACGATATCCCAAAAATTATCCCAGAAAAATATGATGTGATATTGCTGTCCAACATTATGGATTATACATCTCTACCGGCGGCACATTATATTACCAATGAAGTTTTTTTACATTTTTACCATAAAATTTTGGTGGGGTTGTCACATAAAAACCTAGTGCGGCAAAATGGTCGTATATGTTTTCAGTATATATGGGATGTCAAGGAAAGAAAGTACTGGAATGATTTTCTGGCGTGTTTCCAGCGTGAACAGTTGCTATCTCATCACTCGCTTGAAGGTATACCTATTAAATCGATTTATAATTCTGGCAAAAACGACATGGTAATGGTCCTGCGCCAAGCCCAGAACCAAAAATAAACCGTGGCGTCCCCAGCAGGACTCGAACCTGCATCTAATTCTTAGGAGGAATTTGTTCTATCCTGTTGAACTATGGGGACATGCCCAGGGTAAATATTAAGTTAATTTCAAGAAAATAGCAATAATTTTCTGTATAAAACGGTTGACAAAAGTATAATTTGTGTTATTTATATAATGGTGAAGAAAAATTAGGATATAAGAATGGCTAAAACAAATAAATTATATATGGCTCAAATTGGTACTTCGGGTGATGCCGAGGTTATTCTTGTTGATATTTTTGCATTGCCGTATGACCAGTTTGATGTGGAAAAACCATTAGTTATCCTTGAGTCGGTTGACATGGGCAAAGCCAAGAACAGGGTGTTTCCTGATTTTACTAATGTGATAATCGAAGGCGGCAGTCTGAACTGTAATGATTTCAAAATTAATTCTGAAACGGTGTTGCCGTATGGTTTTGATGTGTTAGTTTGTGACCATGCGATAAATGATTTGGGAAATCTTATTGGCGTTCTGCCATCTTCAGTTGGTACCGTGGTCACCAGACAGGCTGTTTTGAATGCTGTAAAAAATAAAAAGTCAGACGCATTGCAAAAGGCCCAAGAATTTATGGAGACATATCCTGATGTAAATGTTACGGATGGTAAGCAATGTTTGTCGGATATTATGGTGCAAATATATACCGAATCCCAGGCGACAAAAACATTACCAGAAACACCGACTGTGAAACCAACGCCGGTGTCTGTTGCGCTAAAAACAGAAGAATGGCTATCCGTTGAAGAATTAGTGACAGAATGTCGTTTGTTGATGCCTGAATTGTCTGATGTTTCGGATGATGTGTTGGCACGATATGTTAAAATGGCGCGTTCTTCCAAGGCGGGACTGCGATTAAATGTGCGTGAATTGGTGCGCCCAGAAGATGGGGCCAAGATAAACTGCGTTCATCGTGATTGTATCAATGTTGTGGCTGAATTTATTGTTGAAAAACTGGCACAGCAACAAGAACGTAGCGCTAATGCTGCCAAAAAAGCGACACCAGAAAAGCCTGTGGAAAAAAAGACATTGGTACCTGTGGTCGCCACTCCAAAGCCCAAGCAACTAAATATTGATGGCAAAGTTGTCGTAGAAACCAAGATAAAAAAATATATCCCAAACAGATTGTGGAATCAGATTAGGGGTGCCGCTGGTAATAACAAGTCTTTGTTGTTGGCGATATTGAATGACATTGAATGTATAAATATTATTCCAAAACAAACCAAGGGAAAAAAGGTTTATTACATCAAAGATGGTAAATTGCATTCATCAAGTACAGTTGATTTCAAAAACAGTCGTTGCTTGGCCCAGGCGTTCAGTGGTCAAAACGATAAAACAAGAATTATATGGGGGATGTCTGGTGATGTTTTTGTTTGTGTGAACTTTTACCCAGAACATGACAGTAATGCCAAAGCATGTGCATACAGAAAGTTTATTCGTGAATATCGTCTGGACTTGTCAGATGTTGATTGGGATAAATGTTTGTTGGTATCTGATTTGATTGCAGATATGTCAGAACCTCATGGCAAGCCTAGTGATGTACCATCGTATGATTTGCCATCAATGCCGAATGTTTCAGAAGTGTCTGATACACCAGATACACCGGAAGTTTCAGATACACCGAAAGTTCCAGAAGCGCCAAGAGATGAAACTGTGGTTCCGTCAACTGTTGATGTTCCTGTGCAAAAAAAACAACGTGGTCGTCCAAAAAAGGATGTTGTTGTGCCAACTCCAGTCGTATCTAAGGAAAGTATTCTTGTGACACAAAAAACGCAAGAACCAAAACCAGTTGCAGAATCGCCAAAAGTTGTTGAGCCGGTTCAGACTGTGATGGAAGAAATTCCAGAAGCAGACAAATCGCCAAAGCATAATTGGGTTGATCTGTATTCCATGGATACCCAGTTTACAGTCATGATTGCGCAAATTGATGTACAATATCATGACTTGTTGGCCCGTATGTCTGGTGAACGAAATACTGATGCTCGGTTGACAATGACAAGAGATATGCATAAATTGTTATTGCGTAAAAAGAGCTATGAAAGTGCGCTGGAAAAAATGCGTATGTTTAATGACGAAATGCAAATAATGTGTCAAAACATGGAAAAACAACACTAAAAAAACGGGGGTGAGCCCCGTTTTTTTTAATATGTATCGAAAATAATATTGCAACATTAGTTTTCCAAATGTATAATGCCTCTACGAAAACAAGAAAGGTAATAGGGGTATATATTATGGCCACAATAACAAGAAGTGATTTTGCAAACAGATTGCGTGAACGTTTTGGTTTGACAACGGCGGATGCATATAAATTGGTTGATGTTGTATTCGAAGAAATTCATGATGCCTTGGTCAACGGGGAAGAGGTTAAGTTTGCAGGGTTTGGGACATTCAAAATCCTGGAAAAGAATGCTCGTATGGGGCGCAATCCAAAAACGGGGGCCAGTGCGGTCATTTCTGCACGTCGTGTTGCGACATTTCGCCCCAGCAATGAATTTCGTGACCGGGTTGCAAACAAGAAATAAAAAACCGCATTATGCGGTTTTTTTATTATACAAATTTTTCTGGTACCAGGTTAGATATACATTTCCATACCCGTCTGAAAATACTGGTGTCTGGCGCATGTTTATATCTGCGTGGTTTTGTATCGCCTGGACGACTGCCGGTCCAGATTGGGTTTCCGTGGTCGTCCAATGTCACACGCCATGATGTTTTTGTGTCTTTAATAATCATTTCACGCAGTTTGTTTGCAAAGTCACGACTTTCGAATATGGCAACATTTTCCGTGTTGTAATATGCGCTGCGTGGGTCAAGATTAAAGCTGCCAATCCATGAAATTTCATCATCAAATACCATGGTCTTGCTGTGCAGTACAGAAAAACTGGATTGCTTTCTTTCTCGGTCGTGTTCTTTGCCACGCAGATTTTCTGCGGACACCATAAATTCATAAACGTCTGCACCAGATTCAATCAGGTGTTTGCGATATTTTTCCCATTTGGCATATACGGTCGGTGCATTTGTTGATGCCAAAGAATTTGTCACGATTGTCATGTGTACGCCAGACTTTTCTTCATGCAACATGTGTTCCAGTCCGCCTTGACCAGGCACAAAATATGCTGCCGACATATATACGGAATCATTTGTTTTGTTCCACAAATGTTGTAATGCGCGTACAATGTCACCACGATATGTTTCTTTTTCTTCCATTGTCATTTCGACTTTTTGTGGTGGGTCTGCCAAGAATTTTCCACGTCCCCAGCTGAAATCAAATTTTTTGTTTTTATATTCACGCATCGCCATATTTATGATTGTGTTATATCGGCGAACTTCTTCTGCGCTGCGTTCTTCGATGTTGGCAAAAGATTCTTCTAATTTGCGTAATGCTTTTTTTGATTTTGCCTTTGGAAATACGGATGCAGGTATTGATAAATGATGGTCCCAGTATTCATTAAAACTGTCCGTGGCATAATGTGTCATATCACCAATAAACAACACGTCTGTATCTGAAAAGTTTGATGCCGTTTCCGGATAGAAATAATTACTGCCCACATTTCGTCCGCCGGTTATATATGCGATGTTGTCAACAATAAATAACTTGTTGTGCATGCGTGAATTCAGGCGATTAAAGTCAGTTAAAAACTGTGGATAATATAACAGTTTTGAACGATTGCTGACCGTGTTAAATACTTTAACCTCGATATTTGGGTGCTGATTTAATAACATTACATCAACGATATCAGACTTTGTTCCGTAATCGTCCAGCAGTATTCTAACCTTTACCCCACGGTCTGCGGCATTTTTCAATTCTGCAATTAAAACCTTGGATGAAAAGTCGTTGCTGTAAATATATGTCTGTAGGTCAATGGTTTTTGTTGCCATGCGTGCAAATGCAGAACGAATTATAAATGCAGATAGGCCGTCTTCAATAAGTGTAGCCCCAGACATATCTTGCCCGTTCATCAGTTCTTTTTCATAGTATTGTGCAATTGGTGTTTTGTATGGATTGTAATCAAAATCGGATGCAGTCACCTTTGGCGTATATGTATCCAACCTGATGTCATTAGTTGTTGTTGGCACAGTTGTGCATCCCATTAATGGTAACGCCAGAATCCACATTGAAACCTTTTTAATAATACCCACTGTATACGCCTTTTGTTAATGTCGCAATTATAAACAACAATATATCATAATTGCAAGGAAAATTCATTATATTTTTTAATGATTTAGGAATCTTTACCTGATGAAAACTGTCATATACAAAATTGTTGATGTCGGTGGTATATTGTGTGTATGGAAAATGCAATAACATATCTTATGTCTCAATCTGGCAATGGCTTTGATGCCATTGTTAATGATAATAAAATTGGTGAAATAACCTTTGTTCGCATTGGCGATGATAAACTTATCATCGATTACACGGGTGTTGACCCAGAATTTCGAAATCGGCATATTGGATTGACTTTGGTTCGCAATGTTGCGCAACTGGCACGCAGTCAACATCGGCATGTTATCGCATTATGTCCATTTGCCCGTGCAATGTTTAATCGTTTTTCTGAATTTGATGATATTCGTTTGATGAATGCGCACTAAAAAAATTAGATTGCGTCACATTTGAAATTTATCTATATTATAGCCCACATGAAATTTTTTTATGGAGGGTATAACGATTATGAATAAATTGTCGCATAGAACACTTGTTGCATTGATTTTTTTGAATGGCTATGTCAGTTTGTCTTTGGAATTAGTTGTACTGCGTCAGCTGTCTTTTTATGTCGGCAGCAGTGCCGTGATTACCAGTATTATTATGGCAATATTTTTGGGCTTTATGTCATTGGGGTATCGGTTGGGCGAATCAAATCGTATTCATGATGACAAGATATGTCGCATATTGAATAAAAGTTTTTTGTTTATTGCGTTTTTGTCGGTTGTTGCGGCCAGTTTTCCGTTAATTACCACATATTTTGAATGGTTATATGTTGGTGGTATTCGTTCTGGCGCATTACAGACATTTATTTATTCAATAATCTTTTTATCTGCGGGTCCATTTTTGTTTGGTTTTAATACCACATTACTATCGCGTTGTTTATGTATGTTTGATTCTAAATGTACTGGTCGCATAATGGCGTGGGATACGATTGGGTCGGTTGTTGGTTCTATTGCGACAACATTGCTGTTGATGCCATTTATTGGGGTAAATTATACGGTTGTTTTGACGACTATTCTATCTGTAATATGTGCGCTGATTATATATCGCAAAGCATGGGTTTGGTGTCTGTGTATCGGTATATTATTGATGTCGTTTTTTATTAACAGTAATATGTATCAGTATCACAAATATGGCATATTGGTAAATAATGCAAATTCAACGATATCTGTGGTCGAAGAACCGGGGTATCGTATCTTGTACATGAACGGTTTAGCGATGTCGATGTATCATCCGCAAACGCATGGAACGGCTGAATATATCGATTATTTGAATCGTGTATATATTGCGAATATCCCAACCGACCGCACATATCGCATTCTGGTTCTTGGGGCAGGTGGCTTTACCCTTGGTTTAGATGATGTTCACAATGAATATACATTTGTTGATATTGAATCTAAATTAAAAGATATTTCTGAAAAGCATTTTTTGAAACATAACTTACAGCCGAACAAGAAATTTGTTGTTGCGGATGCCAGTCAGTTTCTTAAAAACACAGACCAACAATATGATTTTATATTGCTGGATGTGTATTCAAATTCGTTCCAAATCCCCGAAGGTTTAATCACGGTTGAATTTATGGAACGGTTAAAGTCACGTGTTGCGCCTGGGGGTGTGATTGCGTTAAATATGATTGTTTCGTCAGAGTTTTCTGATAAATACAGTCGGGTCTTTGATAATACATTTCATCATGTATTTCCATATAACACATCGCGTCAAATAATCGGATGGTTTAATCCTTGGTCTGAATCAGACGGTGTATCGAATGTGTTGTATTTCTATCATAATATTGAAAATGATGGTCGTATTTATACAATAAATAAAACGCCTGTGATTTATGACAGATAAAACGGGGCTTTAGCCCCGTTTTTTATTGTTTCAGGTTTTCTGCCACAAAATCCCAATTTACCAGGTTGTTAAGAAACGAATCAATAAAATCAGCTCGTTTGTTTTTATAATCCAGATAATAAGAATGTTCCCACACATCTAATGTCAGTATTGGTTTCATATTGTGCGCAATGGGCGTATCTGCATTTGCGGTATTTATTATTTTCAGTTCATCGCCATCCCGTACCAACCATGTATATCCGCTGCCGAACAAAGATGTTGCGGCGTCTTTGAATTGTTTTTTAAAGTTTTCTTCGCTACCAAACTTGTCAATAATTTCTTGTGGGATTTGTGTATTGCATTGTGGGCACATTCCATGAAAAAAGAAGTTGTGATTATAAACCTGGGCCGCATTGTTGAATATTTTTTTATCTTCTGGATTTTCTGCAGATTCTTGGATTATTTCCAACAAAGAGACCTTTTCATACGGCGTATTTTCTATCAGTTTATTCAAGTTGTCGATATATGTTGCGACATGTTTTCCGTGATGTGTCTCCAATGTGTCTTGCGATATATATGGGCTAAGTGCGCTTGTGTCGTATGGTAATGGGAATTGTGCCAATGTGAACATTTTTTCTCCTTGGGTATAGTGTGTTCATTGTGGACAAACCCCAGAATATTTCAACAGGAAAGATTTATTAAAAAGCACTTGCAGTTTGAATAATATATTTTCTATAATCCTTTTATATTGAAAGGAGTAAACATGAAAAAAATATCATTATTATCTGCATTGTTTGGATTTGCATTCATTGGTGCCGCATCTGCTGCGAACATTACATTGTACTATTCGCCCAGCTGCCCACATTGTCATCACGCACGTGCATTTATTTCTGAGCACTTGATATATGAATATCCAGAATTACAGGTGACGGCGGTTAATGTAATGGATGCGGCAAATCGTGACATGTTCCAAGAAGCCTTAACAAAATGTGAGTTTGAATCCGGTGGTGTTCCTGTGATGGTTATTGGTGATACTTGTAAACAGGGCTATGCCGACTTTATGCAGGATGAATTGCGTTCTGCGGTTGAATCTGATTTGACAGATGCACAAAAGGCAACTGCTGCAGAAAATAAAAAGGCAATGGAATCTGATTCCCAGAAGTTCCGTGCAGAACATGCTGATCGTATCAAATCTGTGGTTGAATATAACCCAGAATTGGCCAAGGCAGAATCAGCTGCAAAAAAAAATGAAGGTAATGGCGTTGTATGGTTTTGGGGCTTGTTGATTGTATTGGTTGCTGGTCTGGGCTATGTACTGGTTCGTAAAGACAAGAATAAATAATCAACGCATCGGGACACAAAATGTTTGATTTAACGACACTTGATTATATTTATGTTGCAGTCATTTTGATATCTACCGTATGGGCGACCATTCGTGGCGGTGTATATGAAATGATTGCAACGATGTCCTGGGTTGTTGCGGCCATTGCGGCACGATTTGCATCACCATGGGTTGATGGGGTGTTGCAGAACTGGTTTGATCTTTCTGGATCAACGGTTGGAACTTTGGTTGCATCGTATTTTATCATATTCTTTGCGGTCTTGTTGTCTGTTGGCTTTATAAACCAGAAAATACGCGACAAGATTCAGGGCAGCATCATGAATGTCACCGACAAAACATTGGGGGTTATCTTTGGTATAATCCGTGGCATTGTTGTGATGGGGGGCTTTTATTGGGGGGCATTGTGGTATTATTCCGATGTTCCTGTATTACCCCGTTGGCTGGCCCAGGCCCGTACCCGCCCAATTATGCAGGTGACCGCGGTAAAATTGGATGAATGGTTCTTTCCGGGGCCTGAAAACAAGTTGTTGGCCCGTGATATGGCTGGCACACGCCAGGCTGAAGAAATATTTAAAAATCTGATAAGTCCTGCAATTGAAAGTCGTGGCGCTGATGCATCTGGTGATGCAGATTCTGAAACGGGTTATAAGTCGTCTGAACGTGCAGCATTGGAAAATCAGTTGCTTCAAATTGAAACGGTCGCCCGTGCGGTGGAAGAGCATTCGGAATCAGAATCCGAAACAGGCGACGAATAAGAGTCTGTTGTAGAATAATAAGCCGCCCAAACGGGCGGTATTTTTTTGTGGAAATATTTTTTTGTCAAGTTATAATATAATGTGTATATAAGAAAAAAAGAGAAAAAATTGGCAAAAAAATTTTGTGTTTTTTGTGGCAATACGCCCGAAAAAAAGAATATGGAACATGTTATTCCACAATGGCTAAGCCGTTATACAGGTCGCTATAAAATGTATTGTCATCAGCCTGGCGTGACTGATAAAAAAATCCCATTCTCGGAATTGAAATTCCCAGCGTGCACGGCGTGTAATGACTATTATTCTGACCTGGAAGGTCGTGCAAAAAACGCCTTGATAAAAATTATGGAATCTAAACCGTTAAACGCCAAAGAAATCAATGATGTTTTGGATTGGTTTGACAAGG
>JAEIGA010011913.1_pt1 | contig 13186 bp, 13 predicted proteins | sample 9270691 | NCBI WGS metagenome assembly JAEIGA01 (sample SAMN17057246, study PRJNA624740) | gut metagenome | biome: biome; isolation source: fecal sample | host: Bos grunniens | place: China: Xizang | collected 2019 | reverse complement strand
AGTTGCTCCTGGATTAAATGGTCCATTCTGTATGCAAACTTTAGTAAATGATAATTTAGAAGTAATCTGTTTTGAAATCAGTGCAAGAACTGATGGTGGAACAAACACATTTATGGATGGTTCTCCTTACTCCTACTTGACTTATGGTAAACCAATGAGTATGGGTAGAAGAGTCGCTGTTGAAATTAAAAGAGGAATAGAAAGAGATGAATTAGAAAAAATAATAACATAATTTTGTTATTATTTTTTAAATATTTTATCTACAAAAGTTGTTTTTTCTTGTGTTTCTGAAATTTCAGCTTTTTTCTTTTTCTTCTTATTTTTACCTATTTTTTGCTGTTTTTCGTATTGTTCTTGAGCTTTTACACGATTTCTTTTAGTCAATGCACCAACAAAACCAACAATCGCTCCAACAACAAGAATTAGTATTGTGGTTGCTATAATTCCAGTTTCAGTCATGAAAAAACCACTAGGTTGACCGAAATATCCGTCATAAAATAACAATATAATTGGGGTGGATGCTAATGCTCCAAGTAGAGTTCCCATTGTAAGGTTATCCTGTCCGTATCCGGCGTATAAAAGTCCTATTGCTGAGAATGGATAAAACCAATCCCAATATTGCCATCCAAATATTATAAATGCTGCAGCTATTGCCGCTCCAAATACTACGGCTTTAAAATTTATATTTGGTAGATTTGCCATATTATTTCTCCAAAAACTTAATTTTGATCTTTAGGAGCAAGTGCTCCTCCAATAGCTCCAGTAATTCCCATAACAACTGCATAATAAATTAATTCGCTAATGATTGCAGTTAAACTAGTAATTCCTGAGATTGTAAATCCAGTTAAGCCTCCAAAAATTCCAAATATGCTTCCGCCTATTGTTGCACTTATAATGAATAATATTGCACAGACTATTGTACCGAATGCTCCTGCAAGAGCAGCATGCCATAATCCACCAAGAGCTCCACTATGGGCAATATATCCGGTGATAAATCCTACAATTAGTAATCCAACGAATTCGTAATGTGAAAAGAACGATTCCACGATTACTGCCAATATAAATCCAATAATTACTGCTTTCCATTTTGTCATGATATCACTTCTTAATTTTAATTAGATTTCTTTATTAACTATAATATTTTGTTTTTTGTTCAATATATATCTTTTAGTTTATCTTTTATCTGGTCAAGTATTGCTTGATGCATTCTTTTTGTAAATTCTCCTTTATCATTTTGATTTAAAACATCAAGATAACCTTGTGAAACTAAATTAAATGCAAATGGGCTTGGAATAACTGTATTGATTGTTTTTATTTCCATTTCTTCATTTGCAACCATTTCTATTACTTTTAATGCATTATTAATGTCCATATAATCTTCTAATGCTTCTCGTCTTGCTTCATTTAAGATTGGGAAGTTGTCATCCATGTCCTGCACGAATTTAAGCAGTATTTTTCCACGTACTTGCTGGCGTCCAACAGATTTGGATTCCCCTTTATATCGTCTAAGGGTCATCAGGGATCTACCTGCACAATGTCTAAATCTGGAAGCCAGTGTTTCAGTTTTGTTTAGGGATTTTGTAAGTATTGTTTCAAAGTTTTCAGGAGTTAGTTCTTTAAACGATTCTAAACCTCCAATTTTACCGTCCGAACTTAAATAAAATCCATTATCTGAAATAGAAATAGTAACGTTAATGTTGTATCTTCTTGCAACTACATAAGCTACAGCACGTGACAGAGCATCATTGACTTTTCTTCCAAATAATGAATGGAATATAACGAATCTCCTTCCACCGAATCCTTTATAATACTCAATTAATAATTTTTGATTACTTGGAATTTGAGCATATTTGAACTGTTCTACAAAGTATTCATAAATTGAATTTGCTGCAAAATCATCAACATATAAGTATTCATGAATAAATTCCATTATTTCTTCTTTACTTCTTCTATATCTAAATTTAACGTCCATGTGTGCCCTGAATCTTTGGATGTCCATTGCAAGATCAAAAGCTAATGGGAGTTGTTGTGAAAACCATGAAGGAATTGTCGGCGGTCCGCTTGCAGGAGTTACATTTATTGTCATCCCTTTTCCATAGTTGAATCTGTAGGTTTTTCCTCCCAAAACAAAGGTATCTCCTTTTTTTAATCTTTCCATAAATACTTCTTCAATTTTTCCAACAGTTTCGCCATCACATTTAACCAAAACTCCTGAAGAATCAGGAATGGTTCCGATGTTTGTTGAATAAAGCATTCTGGCTAGCTTACCACGTTTTCCAAAGGTGTTTTCTTTATAGTCTATCCAGATTTTTGCATAAACATATCTTTCTTCAAGTTCACTATATTCTCCGGCCATATAACTTAAAACATCCTCGTAATCATCTCTTGAGAGGTCTTTATAACAATAACTTTTGCGAATAACGTCATATGCATAATCAATGTCCCATGGATTTTCAATACTCATTCCGTAGATGTGCTGTGCCAAAACATCCAAACAGTTTTTAGGTATTGAAATTTTATCAATTTTCCCTTCTTTTGCATTTTTTAAAAGCACGGAACATTCAACCAAGTCGTCACGGTCGGTAACGATGATTTTTCCACGGGATTTTTCATGTAATCTGTGACCGCTTCGTCCAATTCGCTGAAGAGCTCTTGCAACAGACTTCGGAGAGTTTATTAAAACTACCAGATCAATATATCCTATGTCTATTCCAAGTTCAAGTGATGTTGACGAAACAACCGCTTTTAGTTTTCCTTCTTTTAGTTTATTTTCTGTTTCTAAACGAACTTCCTTTGATAGTGATGAGTGGTGTGCCATGATGTTTGAGTCATTGTAATGCATAGGATACATTTTCTTTAAATTATAAACAAAGCGTTCTGTCCCACTACGGGTGTTTGTAAATATTAATGTCGTTTTATTTTCCCATATTAAATCATCAAGTAAATCGTACATTCCAAGACGTGTGTCTTCTTCATCGGCTAGGACTATATCGCTTACAGGACACATCACTTCCATATCCAGTTCTTTTAGATAATTTATATTGACAATTTTACAGTTTCGCCCAACACCATATTCATACCCCACCAGGAATTTGGCAATTTCTTCAATGGGGCTGACGGTTGCTGATAGTCCGATTCTTGTATAATGTCCAAGCAAATGCTGCAATCTCTCAAGTGACAAACTTAGGTGTACTCCTCTTTTATTTTCAGCTAGTGAGTGTATCTCATCAACAATGACGTATTTGACTCCACTTAATTTTTCTCTAAACTTTGGAGCTACTAGTAAAATGGATAATGTTTCGGGTGTGGTAATTAGGATGTGGGGCGGTTTTTTAAGCATCTTTTGCCTTTGATATTGTGTGGTGTCTCCAGTTCGGACTGCTTTTCTAATTCCTAAGTCTTTGCCAGCTATTTTTTCAATTCCTTTTAATGGTTCTTCTAAATTCTTTTCAATATCGTTATCCAATGCTTTAAGAGGGGAGATATAAATGCAGTAAACTTTGTCTTCTAGCTGGTCATTTTGGGCTAATTCGGTTAATTGGCTAATTACTGATAAAAATGCTGTTAATGTTTTACCGGAACCGGTAGGTGAGGAAATTAAAATGTTATTCCCTTTGTGTATGTCAATGATTGACTTTTTTTGTGCTGGTGTAAAATCATCGAATTGTGAATCAAACCACTTTTGAACCCATGGGTGTAGAATTTTATAAATTTGGCTTTTAGAGTAAGTTTTGGTTTGTTCTTCAATCATTTTTATCACATTTTTTTGTTAAACTGTAAATATATTTAACTAATATCTTTTACTTTTATTTTTTTTATCATTTATTATAATTTTTTCATAGCTTTTCTGCACAATTTTAATATTTTATTTAGATAAAATGCCCAGTTACTTTAAAATTATTTAATATTTGTTTTAAATTAATAGTATTTTGTGATTGTATGTTCAAAAAACATATAATAATAGTTAAATAGTTTAGTTATTAATATAATTAATCATAGGCTCATGCCTTAGGTGGTAAAAAAATATGAAAAACTATTTTGATATTAAAGACAAAGTTGCAGTTATAACTGGTGCTTCTTCTGGTCTTGGTTGGCAAATTGCTCAAGCATATGCAAGCCAAGGTGCAAAATTAGCATTATTCGCAAGAAGAGAAGAAAGACTCCTTGAAAACGTTGCTGAAATTGAAAAAGAATTCGGAACTGAAGTAATGTATGCTGTATGTGACGTCGGTGACTATGACAGCATCACCGCAGCAGTTGAAAAAACTATGGATGCTTACGGAAGAATTGATATTTTAGTTAACGCAGCAGGTATGGGAAACAACAAAATGGTTACCGACCAAAGTAACGAAGAATGGGAAAGACACATTCACATTGACTTAAGCGGTGTATACTACATGTGTAAAGCTGTTGGAGAAGTCATGATTGAACAAGAATACGGTAAAATCATTAACATCGGTTCAATCCACTCTAGAGTTATCTTCCCTGGTGGAGGAATTAGTGCATACTCCTCAGCTAAAGGTGGAGTAATGAACTTAACCAAAAACTTAGCTGTAGAATGGGCAAAATACAACATTACTGTAAACGCAATCGGTCCTGCAGTATTTGAAACAGAATTAACCGTAGATTCAATTGAAATGGAAGGATTCATGGACCTTATTGCAGCATACTGTCCAGCAGGTAGATTAGGTCAACCTGGTGAATTAGATGGTATCGCAATATACTTAGCATCTGATGCATCCAGTTTCTGTACCGGTCAATTAATCTGTATTGACGGTGGTTGGACCGCAATTTAAATAAGAGAATTTTTCTCTTATTTTTATTTTATTTTTTTATACCTCTCTTGTTTTAAGCAATATTTTTATCTTTTTTTTACAGAAACGCTTGCATTTTAATTCCAAGATGATTTTTTTAAAATTGTATATATGTTCCATTAACATTTTGATTCGATATTGAAAAATAGTTGATGTTAATGTTAAAAATTATATATTCTTAAAATCTAACTATTACTATGTCAAATTTAAATTTTGAAGAAGCTATTAACAATTTATCAAATGATGATGTTAAAGTTAGAAAAGAAGCTATCGAATCATTAGTTGGAATTACTGATGAGGAAGCTATTGAACCATTGATTAAAGCTACTACTGATGAAAGTGCGCAAGTTAGATTTAAAGCAGCTGAAATATTGGGTAGTATGGGTGATGTGGCTGTTGATAAATTAATTGAAGAATTCGAAAGTGCCGATGGAAAGGATAAACGTTTCCTAGCTTTTGCACTCAAGGAAACTGAAGATGAAAAAGTTATTCCTTATTTTGTTAAAGCAACTGAAGATGAAGATTTTGGAGTTAGGAAAGTTGCTGTACGTTCACTTGGAGAGCTTCAAGCTGAAAGTGAGATTGATACCATTGCAAAATGTCTTGAAGATGAAGATTGGGGAGTAAAACTCGCTGCAATCCAAGCATTAGGAGACCTTGCAAGCGATGAAGCAATTGATTTAATTAAAAAAGCAAGAAAAGGTGAAGAAGATAAAGACTTCAAAAAATCTTGTAATAAAGCAATTAAAAAAGCTGAAAAACGACAAAAAGCTAAAGCTTCAGGAGAATCAATTGTAAAAGTTATTCCAATGAGTACAATCAAAGAAATGGAAAAAACCAATCCTCAAAAAGCCATTAAAGAATATGAAAGATATGTTGAAGCAAAACAACCTAAAGATGCTCCATATAAAAGATTATGTGTTCTTTACAGAAAATCAAACGACTATGACAATGAAGTTAGAGTTATAGAAACTGCAATTGAAGTGTTTGATGGCACTAAAAAAGTGGATTACTTCAAAAAGAGATTAGCTAAGTTAAAATAGCTATTTTTCAATTACTTCGTAGAGATCTTCTCTTTTGTTTTTCAAAAGGGGAAGCTCTTCTCTTATTTTTTTTATTATATCCAAGTCAATTTCACAGTATATTGTTTCTTCTTCTTGGCTAGCTTCAGCTATTACTTCTCCCCATGGATTTGTAACAATTGAATGGCCGTAACTGTGATAACTGGCGCTTTCATTTAATGCAGGTGCAACACCAACACAATAAACCTGATTATCAAGGGCTCTTGACCTGAAAAGCAATTGCCAGTGAGCAGGACCTGTTGTCATATTAAAAGCTCCAGGGTAAAATAGGACTAGTGCACCATTTTCAACCATAACTCTTGCAAGTTCAGGAAAACGAACATCATAACATATTCCAATACCTATCTTTCCAAATTCAGTATCAGCTATTGTAAATTCATCTCCGGCGGTTAAAACATCTGATTCCTTAAAAGTAATCTTGTCTTTAACGTCAATATCAAAAAGATGCATTTTTCGATGTTTGGCAATAATTTTTCCTTGTCTATCAAAGAGATATGATGTGTTAAATAATTTTTCATCTTCTTTTTCAGGAATTGAACCGGATAAGATGTAAATGTTATTTTCACGGGATAATTCAGAAATTTTATTCAATGTATAACTGTCTTTCTCTTCTTCTGCATATTCAATAAACTTGTCGTTAGAATAAGGGCAGTTAAACATTTCTGGTAAAATAATAAAATCTGCCTTTTTGCAAGCTTCTGTTATCATTAAACTAGCTTTTTTTAAATTCTCTTCCTTGTTGTCAATAACATTCATTTGACAAAGAGCAAGTTTAATTATAGTCATAATAACACTTTAAAAAATAGAAAAAAGTATGAAATTAATCATACTTATGCAATGTCTGCGGAATTTATCGCACTATTGATGTCATCTGAAGTAAGTGAGTTAATTGAGTCTCCAGTAACTTTGAAAACATACAATCTTCCATCAGTAAACATTGAAACATATCTAGTGTAATTTCCATCAGCATTTTCCAAAATCATATTTGAGCCATTTCTACCGTCCAATGTCACGGTTTCAAGAAGTTCAACAGCATCGCCACTATTTAAAGCAAGACTAATCCTTTGTTGATTTATATCTTTTAGAGATGTAGCACTACTGCTAATGTTATAATGTTCAATAATTGTATTATTTCCATTCTTAAAGAATATTGCAGTTTCATGATCAGCATCAGTGAGATTCACCTGTTCCCAATCCTTAGGATATTTAAATGAAAATTCATCTGCGCTGTATTCAGCTAAATCACTAGATTGAATCGGTGTGCTATTTTTATTTGATCCGGTAAGGACAATTCCACAAATCACAATTAAAGTAATAAGCAATATTATTCCAATAATAAGTTTCTTTTCCTTGATAATATCCAGTACACTTGGTTCATTGGAAGGTTTTTTTGCTTTTTGTTTTTCTGTTTTAGGTTTATTTTCCACTCTTGGTTGTCCTTCGAAGATACTTTCTCTTCTAGAGGCAACTTTTGGTTTTGGGAATTGATATCCACAATTTCCACAAACAGGAGCGCCATCATAACTAGGATTTCCACATTCAGGACATTTTTTCACAGCCTAACCTCCGTCGAAATTTACATTTTATTAAAGTAATGTATATTTATAATAATGTTTTTATTATTATAAAAATATATTTATACTTGTGGTATAATGGAAGGCGATGAATTAATTAATGTTGATAATGTAAATTATGCAATTTATAAAATTGGAGATTGGAAAAATAATTATGAAATAAATCAGATTGGTTTATCTAGTGAAATTCCAGTCACAAAAAATACTATACATCATATTAAATTGTCTATGGAGGAAATAAGAAAATCAGAATTTTCTATTTCAGATCAAACTGTAAATGGATTTGTAGCTATTGCAATGCAATTAAATCCTAAACTTCAAGATATGAGTGTTGATGAAATCATTTCTCTTGAAAAGGAAGAATATGACAATATATTGGCTGAATTGGATGGTTTGGAAGTGCTGGATGAAAATGATTCAGTCCCTCTTGAAAATGAAGAATATCTTATTTATAAACTCCAAAAGGAATGTCACGTTACAACTGCAACACCTGCTAATGAATTTACTGTGAAATTCCATGCAAACGAACTTAAAAAAATTGAAGATGCATTAAATTAAAATGCATCTAATGTTACTTTTTTATCTCTTTTTAACTCACGAGGCGGTTCAATAGATACAAATTCTATTCCTTCCTCTTCAATCATTTCTTGTGCATCATCCATTAAAGACGGCGCAACAAGAAGGCCTCTAATTTTTTTCTTTTGAGCTTTACAGTCTTTTAGATAATCATTTTCAGTATTTTCAAAGTCCTGAATATATCTTTTCAGTTGTTTTACTGCTGCAACTCCGGCTTTACGAGCTTTTAGTTCTAATATCATTAAATTATTGTCGCTATCTTTTCCTAAAATGTCAATGAATCCATGTTCCACACTATATTCTCTTGCAGTTGGTGTAAAGCCTTCTTCAATCAAATGAGGTTTATCCATTATCATATCGCCCATATCTTTCTCATATCCTGCTTGTTCAAGCTCTTCAAAGTCTTCAATATTTGCAAAATTGATAAATTGGATTTTTTTAATCTCAACAGTTAATAACTCTTTAGGGGTTCTTCTGTGACTTTCTAAAAAGAGAGTTTCATTTTTAATATAGCATCTTGTTTTTGATTTAGGCGGTTGCCAATTCACTGGCTCTACCTTTTTTTCTTGATGGATTAAAAATGCCCCATCGGGTTTTATCATTATTATTCTTTCTCCCCAGTTTAATTCACTTAACGCACGACCTTCATAATTGACTTTACAACAGGCAAAAATTAATATTGTAGCTCTTTTTCTTAAAGCCTCATGAATCAAATCATATGCTTCATCATAACTAGGTTTTTCTAAAATTTTATATTTCATCACATTAACATTGTTTAGTTTAATTTAAATACTTTGTTTTCAATATAATTATTAATCAATTGATTTAAGAGGAGGGGATTTAAATTTTTGATGATGAATTTTTTGAAAATGAAAAAAAGCAATTTATAATGGATTCATTTAAATTTCAAAATGGTGAAGTGTTAAAGGATGTTAAAGTTGAATACATGACTTATGGAACTCCAAAATATGATGAAAATGGATTAATCAAAAATACAATTCTTTATTGTGGTGGTTCTTTAGGTAATTATGGCGGAATTAGTAAAATTTTACCATTAACATTTGAAAATTGTCCTTTTGATGCAGAAAAATATTTCTTTGTTAGCATAACTGCTTTAGGTTCATCAGGGTCATGTTCTCCATCATTGACTGGTCTTAAAAATAAATTCCCTAAATATACCATGGTCGATGTTGTAAATTTCCAAAAACAATTTTTGTCAGAAAAATTTGGCATAGTTCATGTTTTAGGATTAATCGGTAACTCCATGGGAGGTTTTGTAGGTCTGACTCAAGCTATCGAATATCCTGACTTTCAGGACTTCATTATATGTGGGGTAAGTAGCTATAAAGTTGCAGGCCATGATTTTATTCTTTCAAGATTTGTTGATGAAATTATCGAATCAGACCCAGATTATGCAAAAGGGGAATTGACTTATTCATTAATTAGAACTTTAAGAATAGCTTGTCTTGCTGAATTTAACTTTGGTCTTTCAAAAGAAGCCCTAAGGGCAAAAAGTAATGAAGAATTAAGCTTCGAATTTGAAGAATTTGGAAATGAAATGATTGAAACCGATATTTACGATTTAAAATACTGCAATAAGGCAAGTATGAATTTCAATGTTGAAGATGATTTGGATAAAATCAAAGCTAAAGTTTTAATTATTGCATGTAATCAGGATCCACATTTCCCACCGGAACTTGACGGAATTCCAATGTCAAAAATGATTAAAGATTCAGAATTGTTAATAATGGATTCTGAATTGGGACATTTATGCTTTAATGAACTTGAAAATATTTCTTATGAGTTAAAAGATTTCTTGAGGCAATTTGATGATTGTTAATGTTGTTGGCTATGGAAAAATCGATGAAAAAAACTATATTGAATACGATGTTTTAGGCCTATCACATAATCAAATGAACTATTTAAACGATAATCTTGTTGAAGAAACTTGCATTGATGGTGATGTTTTAAAATTAAAAATGTATTTTGATGATCAGCTATATCCATTCCAAAGTGATACAGCTCAATTCAGGTTAGATGATTTCATCGCTCGTGAAGAAATAGAAATGAATTTATTCATATCAAGTTTTTTAGAGGACATGTGATGTCCTTTTTTTTATTCTTTTTTATAATTTTTTGATTATTATTTTTTACATTTTTATAAATTTTCAGTTATTTTTATATAAAATGTATAATCGATTAAAATGTTAGGTAATTTTATATATGTTGTATTAAATATATCTATTACGAGGTAAATTATGTTAAATAACAATGAACCTATTTTAGGATATGGTAAGCATATTTTAGAAGAATTCGAATTTGAAAGCGGAGATGTCCTAAAAGATGTTGATGTTGAATATTATATTTCAGGCACTCCAAAATATGATTCGGAAGGCAGAATATGCAATGCAGTTATTTATTGCCATAAATTCAATGGGAATTACTCTTCATTTTTAGATGAATATGCACTTTCTCGTGAAGGTGAACCGTTCGATGCTAATGAGTACTGTTTTATTTCAATCACTACTTTAGGTTTTCCAAATTCTTGTTCTCCATCAACAACTGGACTTAAACATAATTTTCCAAGATATACTATTAAAGATAGGGTTAATTTTAAAAGACAATTTTTAAAGGATAAATTCAACATGGATAGAATTCATGGCATTGCCGGTCGGGGGTCTGGAGGATATGAAGTTTATACTTGGGCTTGCGAATATCCGGATGAAATGGATTTTCTGATAATTGGAGATAGCGCTTTTAAAACTAATGGATATAGATACGTAATCTCAAAAGCTATTGAGAGCATTATAGAATCTAGTGATGATTTTTATAATGAAATGTATAGTGAAACTCTATCTAAGATTATGGTTTCTATTTATAGATTGTTGTATTCAAACTATTTTTCAAAACAAATTTTCCAGCAAATGTCAAATAGTGAAATTGATGTTTTAATGGATGATTTTGTAGATGAAGGGTTATTTACGGATATTTATGATTTTAAAATTAGAAATGAATGTATTCAAGCATATAATGTTGAAGACAAACTTAAAAATATCAAGGCAAAAGCATTAATTATCAGTTCAACTGATGATTTATATTTTTCCCCAGATTTAGATTCTGTTCCTTTAGAAGATTTGATTGAAAATTCAAAAGTTATTTTATTTGAATCACAAAAAGATTATAGTGGTTATGAGAATTATTCTCCACTGATTGATGAATTCAATGAACTTTTAAAAGATTTTAAAAAATAATTTTTTTGCTTTGAAATTAATATGTTTCAAATTAATAACTTGTGTGTTTTTGCAGGGCTGTGATAATCATGTTTCATAAATTTAATGTAGAATATGGTAGTTATGTTATGGATTCTTTTGAATTTGAATCCGGCGTAATTCTTAAAAATGTTAAAGTTGAATATTCTACAAGTGGAATTCCCAGATATGATGATGAGGGAAATATTGTAAATGCTATTATTTACTGCCCTAATCTTTATGGAGGATACTCTATTCTAGCAGAATACCATGAAGTAATCAAAAATAATAATTTTAAAAAAGATGAATATTATTTTATTAGAATTTCCTCATTGGGTATACCTGAATCATGTTCTCCGTCATCCACCGGAATGAGAAATGACTTTCCAGAATATACGGTTAAAGATCGTGTTAATTTTAAAAGACAATTTTTAATTGAAAGATTCAATTTTAAAAAGTGTTTAGGAGTAATTGGTGAGGGAGCAGGAGGATGCGATGTATTTACCTGGGCATGCGAATATCCTGATGATATGGAATTTATCATTGTTTTAAATTCTTCTTTTAAAACACAAGGTCATTCTTATGTGTTTCTTAAGTGTGCAGAAAGCATTATAGAATCATGTGATGATTTTTATTCTGAAGATTATAGTTCTTCGTTTTCTATGGTATCTGTTGCTCTTTTTAGACTATTATTCTCAGGTTATTTTCCAAATAATGTTTTAGAAAATTTAACTAATGATGAGATTGATGTATTGATGGAAGATTATGTGGAAGATGGTTTATTTATGGATATCCATGATTTTAAATATAGAAATGATTGTATTTTAAATTATGATATTAAAGATAAACTGCCAAACATTAAGACTAAATCACTAATTTTGGGTATTGAAGGATATTTATTTTTCAATCCTGAAAAAGATTGTGTTCCTTTGGAAGATTTAATTGAAGATTCAAAAGTGGTTATTTATTCTCCAAAAACTGAAAGTTATTATGATGATGGAGATTATTCAGATATGGGATTAGAAATAGTCTCCTTTTTAAGTCAATTTAAAAAAAAATAAAAAAAGTTAAAAGCTAGTAAAACTAGCTATTTTGATGCCTCAAGCATGTGTTCAACTGCTTTTCTAGATTTATCCGCCACTTCTTTTGGGAGAACAACTTGAGGTTCTTCATTAACTAATGAATCTCTTACTTTTTCAAGTGTGTGTAGTTTCATTGTTTTACAAATTGCACCTTCAAGTAGAGGATATAATTTTTTGCCAGGAACTTCTGAATTGATTCTGGTAATCATATCAATTTCAGTTCCAATAACAAACTCTTCTTTATCACTTCCGGCAATGTATCTTAACATTCCGCCAGTTGACATTACCTTATCACAAGCTTGTTGGACTTTAATGTCACATTCAGGGTGGCAAATAATTTCTGCATTTGGATATTGTTCTCTTTTAAGTTCAACATCTTCAATATGGAATAATCGGTGAACATAACAATGGCCATCGCGAGGAACTGGAATAATTTCTTTATCAATTTTTGCTGCGACATGAGTTCCCAAGTTTTTATCAGGTCCAAATAATATTTTATCATGAGGTAAACTTTCAGCAACCTTAACAGCATTAGCTGAAGTACATAATGTGTCTGCGTGTTGTTTTGCTTCTGCAATACTGTTTACATATAGAATAACTCCAGCGTCAGGGTGTTCATCTTTAGCTTTTAGTAATTCCTCTTCTGGTAACATATGCGCCATAGGACATTCTGCTTCCATTGTTGGAATTACAATTTTTTTATCCGGATTTAGGATAAAAGCAGTTTCAGCCATGAAATCAACACCACAGAAGATAACTAAATCTTTATCATCAATTTCAGAGGCTTTAATACATAATTCCAATGAATCT
>JAEIGA010011911.1_pt1 | contig 13186 bp, 17 predicted proteins | sample 9270691 | NCBI WGS metagenome assembly JAEIGA01 (sample SAMN17057246, study PRJNA624740) | gut metagenome | biome: biome; isolation source: fecal sample | host: Bos grunniens | place: China: Xizang | collected 2019 | reverse complement strand
GGAGTTCCACAGGTGTTTTTTATAGTTTAGAAACAACGTTTATCGGGTTGCCGTTTAGCCAACCTTTAATACAATCTACCGTAATTTTTAAAAGTTTAATTCTGGTAGACATTGGGGCCCAAGCGGCGTGGGGGGTAATAACAATATTATCTACTCCCTTTAAAACGCAGTTACGCATAGGCTCAACCGTTATGGCGTCGAGCGCGGCGCCCGACAGTTTTCCGCTTTCTACCGCATTTTTAAGGGCGTTTTCGTCTACAAGGCCGCCGCGAGCGGTATTTATTAAAACTGCCCCGTTTTTACATTTAGAAAAGGCCGCTTCGTTCATTAAAAGTTTACTTTCTTCGGTTAGGGGGCAATGAAGCGAAATAATATCGCTTTGTTCTAAAAGGGTATCGAACGATACGAACTCTACCCTACTATCCGGCTTTACGGTTCGGGTATGAACTATAACCCGCATACCAAAGGCAAGGGCAAGTTCGGCCACCCTTTGACCAATATGGCCAAACCCGATAATTCCGATAGTTTTACCAAAAACTTCGTCGGTAGGAAAATCGTAAAGGGTTGTAAGTTCGCTCTTTTCCCAAACACCGCCTTGAACGGCGTTATGATAATTAGCGATTTGGTTAAAGTGGTTAAGGATTAGGGCAAAGGTGTGTTGCGCTACGGCGTTTGTTGAATAACTGCCGGCGTTACAAACGGTTATTCCCTTTTTTGCGGCATATTTAACATCAATAGTATTAAAACCCGTAGCAAAAAGCCCGATATATTTAAGGTTTTTACAGGAATCCATAACCTCTTTATCTATTATAAGTTTATTAAGAAGAATAATGTCGGCGTCGCCAATTCGCGCTATTACGTCGCATTGTTTGGTTGTATGGTAAAATACAACCTCGCCAAAGTGCTTATAAACGTCGAGCGAAAGGCCGCCCGGAGTCATTACTCCCGCTTCAAGAACAACTATTTTCATCTTTTTTCTTAACCTTATGGCGGCTACCGTCGGGTTCTACTATTGTTATAGAGCCAAGTTGACTCTCTAAACTTGCCTTAAAAGAGTTTATATACTTTGCGCGAAGGGTTTTTTGTTCGGCCTTTTCTTCGGCAGTTAAACCTTCGGCCGTTTTAGACTTGCGCGCAAGTTCGTTTATTCTGTCAATATCTTTTTCTGTTATCATAATATCTCCTAAATTTCGTTACGGCCGTCGAGGGCGCGTTTTAGGGTTACTTCGTCGGCATATTCTAAATTTCCGCCAACAGGCACACCATAGGCCAAACGGGTAATTTTAATTCCCATAGGCTTTATAAAACGAGAAATATAGCTCGCGGTTGCTTCGCCTTCTACGGTAGGGTCGGTTGCCATTATAACCTCTTTAACGCCGCCGTCAGAAAGACGAGCTAAAAGTTCCCTAATTTTTAGTTTTTCGGGGCCTATTCCGTCGAGCGGAGAGATAACCCCGTGAAGCACGTGGTAAACCCCTTTATATTCGCGGGTTCGTTCAAAGGCTAAAACATCTTTTGGGTCGGACACAACGCAAATAGTGCCTTTATCGCGCAAAGGGTCGGAACAAACCGAGCAGGTTTCGCTATCGGTTAGCGACTGACAAACACCGCATAAATGAATTTTACTGCGAGCGTTTGTAAGGGCAGACGCAAAACGAGCCGCATATTCTTCGGGCGCGGTTATAACGTAAAAGGCCAAACGTTGAGCCGTTTTTTTACCTATTCCGGGCAGTTTTTCAAACTGGGCCGTAAGTTCGTTAAGCGAAGTAATGTTGTATGCCATTTTTAGAACATACCGGGCATTCCGGGAATATTAAGGCCGCTGGTTAGCGCGTTCATTTCCTTTTCGCTTGTAGCGCTTGCGGTACCGATGGCTTCGTTTAAGGCTAAAATTAGAAAATCTTCTAACATTTCGGGGTCGCCATCACATTCTTCGAGCGCTTCAGGTTTAATTGAAACGGCCTTTACTTCGTGTTTACCGGTAACGGTTACGGTTACTAAATCGCCGCCTGCAGAAGCGGTATATTCGCGGTTATCGAGGTCCTCTTGAAGGGTTGCCATATCTTCTTGCATTTGTTGAACCTTTTTAAGCATTTGTTGTTGACTCATTCCGCCGTTGGCGTTAGGAATTCTTACCTTCATTTATATTCTCCTTTAGTTGTTTGGAATTTCGAATTGTTTAAGTTTTTCGGCTAGGGCTTTTAGCGGGTCGGATTCGTTTTCTACCTTTTTGGAAACGTAAGGGCCTAGTTTATAAACCCGACCAAGTACCTTTTCGGCCGCTTTGCGAATAGCGTCGCGGTAGGTAGCGCTAGAACCGTTTACCATATTTCTAAACATTGGGTTAGGCGCGTCAATAAGCAGGAACTGGCCCTTTATAAAGGCCCTTGAGCCGTTTAATACGCCGCAAATTGGGGGGCAGGTTTGGGCCAAAATTTTCATAATTTCGGGCCATTCTAAAACCGGAGTTTCTTCGGTTTTATCTAAATTAGGTTCTACCACAACGGGGGCAGAAACAACTTCTTTTTCTTCTGTTTTAGTTTCTTCGGGTTCTTTTGGTAACGGAATTTCTTCGGGTTCTATAGCCGTTTTTTCAACCGGTTTTTCGGTCGGTTTTTCGGCCGCTTTAGGCGGTTTTACTCCGCCGAGTTCGAGCGCTCTTATACGCTTTTCGAGCGAGGCCGTATCGGAGCAAAGTTCGGGCGAACAGAGTTCGATAATAGTCATTTCTAAAACGCTTCTACGGTTAGCATTTTGCATAGAGGCTATACATTCTGATAGTTTGCCGAGGCAACGCATAATATCTTTTATATTAAAGGCTTCGGCCTTTTGACGGTAAATTTCCATTTGTTCGCCCGAGCAAACAATAGGCTTTTTAGCCGACGATACGGTTTTAAATACCATAATATCGCGAAAATGCGCCGAAAGGTCGCTCGCTAGCCTTAACATATCTACCGAACCGTTATATAGGTTATCGATTAAGGTAAGGGCTTTAGAGGCGTCGCCTTCTATAATAGCGTCGGACAATTTATTAAGGTATAGGTTTCCCGACATACCGCAAACTTCGATAACAATTTCTTCGGTAATGTTGTTCGAAACCGAAACGCAAAGGTCTAAAATAGAGAGGGCATCTCTCATTCCGCCGTCGGCCGCGGAAGCGATTAAGGCCGCCGCTTCGGGGGTAATTTTAAAACCTTCTTTAGCCGCAACGTCGTTAATTCTGGCGGCTATTTTTTCGGGGTCGATTCTTCTAAAATCAAACCTTTGGCAACGAGAAAGTATAGTTGCGGGAAGTTTATGAACTTCGGTAGTAGCGAGAATAAATACAGCGTGTTCGGGCGGCTCTTCAAGGGTTTTAAGCAAGGCGTTAAAGGCTTGAAGCGAAAGCATATGAACTTCGTCGATAATATAAACGCGGTATTTTAAAACGCTCGGGGTAAAGGCAATTTGTTCGCGAAGAACGCGAACGTGGTCGACACCGTTGTTAGAGGCAGCGTCGAGTTCTACTATATCGGTAGCTTCTTCGGTTGCGGCGAGTTTACAGTTATCGCACTCAAGGCAGGGTTCGCCATTTACGGGGTTTAGGCAGTTTACCGCCTTGGCTAAAATTTTAGCGCAGGTAGTTTTACCTGTTCCGCGAGTACCCGTAAAAAGGTAGGCGTGGGAAATTTTACCCTCGCGCAGTTCGCCTTTTAGGGTTTCGACAATATGTTCTTGGCCATAAACTTCTGAAAAGGTTTGGGGCCTATATTTACGGTATAATGCCTTATATGCCATAAATTCCTCCGAAAAAGAGATTTGTTTGAATTACCCATTTTAAAGGGCATAAACTAAAACTAATAGCTTTTATCTTAAAAAAAGCTGTGTGACCAGGCGTACGAATGAACCGATTTACTGCGGCGCACGGAAACAGCCGCTTAATGCTGCTCGGTTCCCCGCCTGACATGGTTCACGGTGCTCCGTCGCACAGGACCAGCCCATTCGCACACCTCATCACACAGACGAAGCGGTTACCATTTGTAACTAGATTATATTATAATATATTTTAACACTGATTACAAGAATTATTTTGTGCTTATAAAAAAGTGTTGTATATTGGGGCAAATTTTGTTACAATTAGTATTAGATTTAAAATGGAGGAATGTTTATGTATTGCCCTAAAACCGCAGAACTTTATGATTTTTCGCATTCGGTTGCAGGAAAAGAACTTGCAAAAACCGTTTACCCTTTTGAAATTCTTTCTAAAATTAAAGACATTATTTTAGAAGTTGGCGCAAATCTTGACCCTGAAAAATTCGACAAAATCGGTGAAAACATTTGGGTTGCCAAAGATGCCGTAGTAGCTCCCACCGCTTACATTAACGGCCCTTGCATTATTGGCAGCAAAACCGAAGTTCGTCACTGCGCTTTTATTCGTGGCAACGCCCTTATTGGCGAAGGTTGTGTAATTGGCAACTCTACCGAACTTAAAAATGTTATTATTTTTGACAGCGTTCAGGTTCCCCACTACAACTATGTTGGCGACTCTGTACTAGGCTATAAGTCGCACATGGGCGCAGGCAGCATTACATCTAATGTAAAGTCGGACAAAACACTTGTTGTTATTAAAAGCGACGAAGAAAAAATTGAAACAAACCTTAAAAAGGTTGGCGCTTTTTTAGGCGACTTTGTAGAAGTTGGTTGCGGCAGCGTTTTAAACCCCGGAACCGTTATTGGCAAAAACGCTTCGGTTTACCCCCTTTCATCGGTTAGGGGTTGTATTCCCGAAAACGGAATTTACAAAAAGCAGGGCGAAATTGCCATTCGTGTATAATACACTTTAAAAATTTCCTTTAAAAGGAGTGAGTAAGACGGCGTTTTTCGCCGATTTCCTATGGAACTTTGGGACATAATGAACGAAAACGGCAAGGTTACCGGAAAAACTGCCGTTAGAGGTCGCACGGTGCTTCGCCACGGGGAATATCACCTTGTGGTTCATATTTGGGTAATGTCTTCAAACGGAGATTTCCTTATTCAGCGCCGCAGCGAAAAAAGACGCCTTATGCCGGGCGAATGGGCTTCGACCGGTGGCTCGGCAATTTCGGGCGAAGGTTCTCTTACCGCAGCTGCGAGAGAACTGCAAGAAGAACTTGGAATTTGCGCACCAAAAGGCGCACTTAAATTTATGGGTCGACTTAAACGCCGCAACTCTTTTTTAGATGTTTGGTTTATTAAGTGCGACGCCGATATTAGCCGCCTAAGGCTTCAAAAGAGTGAAGTTGCCGAAGTTAAGTGGGTTTCGCCCGATGAACTGAAAAATATGATAGAAGAGCGCCAGTACCACAACTATGGCCGTGAATATTTTAAGGCCATTTTTGAGTATGCTGAGAAAATGCGCTCGGAAATTGCGGCCGAACAAAAGGAGCCTATTAAATGAGTTTTAGCATTAAAGGACAAAAATGCGTAGTGTGCGACACCGAACTTACAGAACACGACGACGTAGTTTGTTGCCCTGTTTGCAGCGCACCCCACCACCGTGAATGTTACGCTTCGCTTGGACACTGCGGTTTAGAGCATTTGCACGGCTCTAACCAAGAGCTGCCCGAAAGTGAACCCGAAATTATAACCGAGCCCACACAAAGCGAGCCCGATACCGAAAACAACACCCAAAAGCCTTTTTACGCAGGCCGTGTTTGCCCTGCTTGTAAAAAGGAAGTTCCGCCAGACACAAGGTTTTGCCCCTATTGCGGAGTGCCTGTTTCCGAAGCGGTAATTTTTAAAATTCCCACCTTTGACAAGAACGCCGAAATTGAGCCCGGTGTTACCGCACACGAAGTGGCAAAGGTTGTTTACCTAAACCCAATTCGCTATGTTTTAAAGTTTTTAAAACTTAACAAAAACCACCGCATTTCGTGGAATTGGGCGGCATTTTTGGTGCCCGGTGCCTGGTTTGCCTACCGAAAAATGTATAAACAAAGTTTTGTTTCTACCGCTTTTCTTTTAATGGCAGTGCTATTTAACATACCCTTTAACACCGCAATAGAAACCTATTTGCCTGTTAGCGAAGAGGGTATTGCGCTGACCACACTTTTTAACCAATATGCCGAATATTTACCCCTGATTGGCGTTTTACCCTTTATTCTTGTTTTTGTTGGGGTTATTGTTAATATTGCGGTTAGGTTTTATTCGGCCCTATATGGCGACTGGATTTACCGCGAACATATTTTAGAGGTTATAAAAAAGGTAAAGGAAGCCGAAGACCCTGAACTTGCCACCTCAAAACTTGGCGGCACAACCTTTATTGGTTTTTTAATTGCCCTTTGTATTTTAGAATTTTTACCGTCTATAATCGCTATGTTGCTTTTGTAAAGCTGGAGTTGTTATGAGTAAAATTTGTGTTAAATGTTCCACCAAAAACGAAGACAATTTTTCATTTTGTAAATACTGCGGTGCGGCGCTACCCGAAATTATTGCCGCACCCACTAATACCGAAAGTTTAGACACCCCGCCTTCCACCTTTAAGGACCGTGCGCTAAACCTGGATTTTGACGGAGTGACCCACGCCGAACTTGAAAACTATGTTGGCAAAAACAGTAAGCGTGTTATGCCAAAATTTATTGGCCTTAAACTTTTCGGCCGCAAAACTTCATTTTCGTGGCCCGTTTTAATTTTAGGTTTTTTGTTTGGTTTTTATGGAATGGCGGTTTATTTTTTCAGCCGCAAGGTGTTCCCCGTAGCACTTGCACTTACCCTTTGCGGCGTTGCCCTTTCGGCAGGGGTTCTTGCCACAAGATATGAAGCCGACAGCAAATTTTTCGATTCGTATTTTGTGGTGGTAAACGACATGTTTGCTAACCCCGAATCCTATACCGAAGGCGGCGAACAAAAAATTAGCGATACCCTTTCGGCAATGTATGGCGAATACCAAGAAAACATTGCCAAAAGCCAAGGTTACGCAGTTTTTTCGTTTATTGACCTTTGGCTTGCAAGGTCGCTGTTGCCTGTAATTTTTTCGGCATTTGCGCCCTATTTATACTACAAGTCGGCGGTTGGCCGCATTAAAAAGGTTAAGGAAAAGCACCCCGAAAACCCCAAAAAACTTGCCCGTGCCGGTGGTTTTTCGGTTGTTTTTGTGCTTGTTCCCCCTCTAGTTAGTCTTTTTGTTGGCTTTGTAAACCTTATTTTGGTGTTGCTATGACAAAATACACTACCCTTTTGCTAGATGCCGACGAAACCCTTTTAGACTTTAAATTTGCCGAGCATTTTGCAATTAAAACGGTTTGTGAAAAGCACGGTATTCCCTTTGACGACACTGTGGCCGCCTGCTATTCTAAAATAAACCAAAACCTTTGGGAAATGCTTGAAAAGGGGCTTGTTACCCGTGACCAAATTAAACTAAGGCGTTTTGAAGAGTTTGCCGCCGTGCAAAAAAGCAACGCTAACCCGCAAGATATGGCGCAAGACTATATTTTGGCGCTTTCGAGTTGCGGCAAAACGCTGGAAGGAGCCGACAAACTCCTTTTAGACCTTAGCCAAAAATACCGCCTGTACATTGTTACAAACGGCATTACCTTTGTTCAGGAAAGGCGCCTTGCCGCTTCGGGTCTGCTACCCTATTTCAACGACATTTTCATTTCGGAAAAGTTTGGGTCAGCAAAGCCAAAACGTGAGTTTTTTGAAAAGATTTTTGCCCTTATTCCCGAAAAAGACCTTTCTAAAATGTGTATTATTGGCGACAGCCTTTCTTCGGACATTCAGGGTGGAATAAATGCGGGAATAGACACCTGCTACCTTTCAAAAAACACCGAAAATCTTGCCGTTTGCCCTACATACACCGCCAAAGATTATACCCAAATCAGAGAGATTTTTCTTTATGAAACCCAATGAAAAAAGGACACTTGTTGCCAAAAGAATTTTTGCGGTTGCATCGGTTTTAATTGCCGCCGCGCTTTTCACCTTTTTAGGTTATTTTGTAATTTATAAATTTTTGAAACTTGGCGCTTCGGCCGAAAGTTTTACCGCCTTTATTGCCGACTATGGCTGGTGGGGCAAACTTGTTGGTTTTGGCGTTCAGTTCTTGCAGATTTTTATTGCCCTTATTCCGGGCGAATTTGTTGAAGTAGGGCTGGGCCTTGCCTTTGGCTACATTGAAGGCACCATTATTTGCTATGCGGGTATTGCTGCCGCTTCTGCCTTAATATTTTTGTTTGTTAAAAAGTTTGGGCTTAGGGTTGTTGGGCTTTTTGTAGAGCCCGAAAAAATTAACCGCCTTAAATTTATAAACAGTGAAGAGCGGCTTTACACCCTTGTATTTTTGTTATTTTTAATTCCCGGCACACCAAAAGACCTTTTAACCTACATAGTGCCGCTAACCCGAATTAAACTTACAGAGTTTTTGATAATTACACTAATTGCACGGTTGCCTTCGGTAATGTCTTCTATAATAGGGGGCGACTTTTTTGGCAACGGCAAATATTTAGAAGGGATTATTCTCTTTTTAATAACAGGTGCCGTAAGCCTTGGTGGCATGGCGCTTTACAGAGCAATTTTAAACAAAAAAAATAAAAACCGCTAGGCGCTTTAATTATGCCGAAACAAAAAGACGAACTACCGGCTTTTGAGCGTTTTCAATAATCTCTTCAATTTCGGGACTTTGGGGGTGGCCAACAATTATAATGTCGGCCTGTTTTACCATATATTCTACCGCAAGGGCACGGCTGTTTTTTGTTTTTGTGGTGGTTATTAATGTTTCTTTGTCGCAGTTTTCAATTATGCCAAAGTAGCGGTCTCGCTGGGGCTCGGAAAAGTATTTGGCCTGTTCTTCAAAGGGAATAACACATTCAAGTTTTAAACCTGTTTGTTCTTTTACCGCAAGGGCAATTTGAGCGGCCATGGTTTCAACCCCAATGTTCATAGATGTAACAAGCCACGGCTCGTTAGTGTTTTTGGCAAAGAGCGAAATTTGGTTTTTTAGTTTGTCGAAAAGCAGGTCGGCTTCGTAGGTAGATTCGAACTTTTGCCAATTTTCGGCGGTTGCTGATATAATTGCTAGTTTTTTCATAATTTTCCTCCTGAAAAACATTTTTTAAATTTTCTTTGCTACATTATAGCATAGTTGGTTTGTCGAAATTTGTCGCATCTTGTAGATTTTGAAAAAATTTTTTAAAAAAATAAAAATCCGCCTAAAAGTTAGGCGGATTTTGTTATTCGGTTATAATTTTTACCGCTTGGGCAGCAAGTGTTAAACCTGCGGCGGCAGGCACAAAAATTGCACTTGCGGGGGCGGGGCGATTCCCTTTAAGTTCGCCCGTGTCTTGGGCCGAACAGGGATGTTCGGTGCTCCACACAACAAGCAGGTCTTCTATTCCCCTTTTTTTAAGTTCCTTTCGCATAACTCGGGCAAGTGGGCAACCCTGAGTTTTGGTTATGTTAGAAACTGTAAGCTTGGTAGGGTCTAGTTTATTGCCTGTGCCCATGCAACTAATTACAGGGGTATTTGACTTTTGAGCGTTTTCAATAATTTCCAGTTTTGCGGTTACTGTGTCGACTGCGTCGATAACACAGGTGTAAACCGACATATCTATACTGCCGGAATTTTCGGGCAGATAGAACATATCGTGAGCAACCACATTAGTTTCGGGCGAAATTTCTTTTGCGCGAATAAGGGCAGCGTTGGTTTTTTTAAGCCCAACTGTGTTTAGGTTTGCAAGTAGTTGGCGGTTTAGATTAGTGGCCGACACCGTGTCGTAATCGAAAACATCAATGTTGCCAACGCCGCTTCTAAGCAGGGCTTCAAATGCTGCCGAGCCTACCCCGCCAAGACCGAAAACGGCAACACGGGCCTTTTTAAGTTTTTCCATTTTGTCGCTACCCAAAAGGGCGGCTGTTCTTAAAAAAGTTTCGTTCATTTAACATTTACCTTTTTACAAATTTGGTTTAAAACACACATTGAGCAGTTGGCCTTTCGGGCGGTGCAAACGGCACGTCCGTGAAGAACAGTTCTGTGGCAAAAGTTGTTAGATTCGGCAGGTGGTAAAAGCGCACGAAGTTCGTCTTCTACCTTTTTGGGGTTGGTGGTTTTGGTAAGCCCCATGCGGTTTACAATGCGAATAAAGTGGGTGTCGGTTACAACGGCGGGTTTGCCGTAAACATCACCCACGACAAGGTTTGCCGTTTTTCGACCAACGCCCGGCAGGGTTATAAGTTCTTCGATAGTGTTAGGCACTACCCCACCAAAGTTGTTGGTTATTCCCCTGCCTATTTCAATTAAATCTTTCGCCTTGGTTTTATAAAGGCCGCAGGTTTTAATTAGGTCTTCCACTTCGCTAAGCGGGGCGTTAGCCATACTTTGCGCAGTGGGGAACCTTTTAAAAAGGGCGGGGGTTACAATATTTACCCTGGCATCGGTACACTGGGCCGAAAGCCTTGTTGCAACAAGCAACTGAAAAGGGTCTTTATAGTTGAGTGAGCAAATGGCGGACGGGTACTGAGCCTTTAAAAGTTCTACCGCCGCTGCTGCAATTTGTTTTTTAGTCATTATACGGTAAGTTTCATATCGCCTTTTTTAATTAGGTTTATTTTGCGCAGTCCTTCGCTAATGCCAAAGCTTAAAATGGCGGGAAGCGCAATTAACATTAAAACTACAAGCACAAGGCTTATGGTTGGGTCGGTGCCGCCATCTACCATTGAAAAGTAGGTTTCAATGGGGCCAACCAAACCACCCGTGCCCATTCCTGCGCCAAGTGAAGAACTTGTAATTTTAAACACAGCGGCAGCAATGGGGCCTAAAATAGCGCTTGACAGTATTGCAGGGAGCCAAATCAGCGGTCTTCTTACAATGTTGGGCACCTGTATCATAGAAGTACCAACACCCTGCGCTATAAGACCTGCCCATTTGTTGTCTCGGAACGATGCAACGGCAAAGCCCACCATATTACAACAGCAACCAACTACCGCAGCGCCTGCGGCAAGGCCCGAAAGCCCAAGCGACACGCCAATTGCGGCCGAAGAAATGGGCAGGGTTAGGCACATACCCATTACAACCGAAACAATAATGCCGCCCACAATGGGGTTTGCTTCTACATTTTGGTTTACAACGGTGCCAATAAAGGTCATCATTTGTGAAATGGGTGGAGCAATTAAAAAACCAACCACACTGCCCGAAAGAATAGTAACAAGTGGGGTTAAAATAATATCTACCTTGGTTTTGCCGGAAATTAAACCGCCAATTTCGGTGGCTATGTAGGCGGCAACAAATGCGCCAAGAGGTTCGCCCGCAGCGCCAACGGCAAATTTTTCAACATTGGGGAAGGCGCCTATCATACCAACAACGGCGGCCGAAACGGTTACAAGGGGCGAAGCCGAAAGTTTAGCGGCCACACCAACACCAATTCCGGCACCGGTTATAGTTTTAGCAATAGAGGCTATTATTTCTATATATTCTCCAACCGTGCCACCAATTAGGGCGCCGATTTGGCCGATTATTGTGCCGATTATAAGGGTGGCAAAAAGGCCTGAGGCCATGCCTGAAAGGCCGTCTATAAAAATTCTGGTAAAGATTTTCTTCATTTATAAAAGCTCCCTTAACAAAGGTAATTTTTTATTATAATATCACTTTTTTAAAAGAAATACAATATATGATTGAAAAGACCGTGAAAGCGTTGTATAATTTTAAATATAATTTATGTTTGGAGACTTTAATTTGGTTAAAATTTATTTTGTAAGGCACTGCCAGTCTATGGGCAACAAAACCCGCACATTTTTAGGCTCTATTGACTGCGACATTACCGAAGATGGCGTAAAACAGCTTGAATATTTGCATGGCCGTTTTAAAGATATTAAGGTAGATAAGGTTTATTCAAGCCCCCTTTTAAGGGCTAAAAAAACCGCGCTCGCCGCAGTTTATGGCAAGGGGTTAACCCTTATAACCGACGACGACTTTGCCGAAATGCACGTTGGAAACGACGAAGGCAAGCCCTTTTTTGAAGTTTTTAAAAAGGGTTCGGTAGCCGAAGATGTTTGGCTTAACAGGTTTCATGAATACGCACCCGAAGGTGGCGAAACCGTTAGGGGCGTTTACGAGCGTGTTGCCCGTGGCCTTAACAACCTTGCAGGAAACCCCGAAAACGAGGGAAAAACCTTGCTTGTTGCTTCACACGGAATAGCCACCCGTTGCCTTGTTTGCTACCTTTTACATAACGACATTTCAAAAATCGGGCAGGTAGACTGGGCCAACAACACCGCCGTTTCGCTAATTGTTTACGAAAGTGGCAAGTTTAGGGTAGAATATTTAAACGACGATTCGCACATTCCCGAAGACTTTATGTCGGCGGCCGCAAGGTCGGTTACCAAAATGTGGACGGAGGAATAATTTATGAAGATTATGGCGGTAGATTTAGGCAACGCCAGAACCGGAATAGCCATTTCGGACGAAAGCGAAAGCTTCGCATTTCCAAACTGCGTAATTACCGAATATAACAAAGAAAAGGTGCCCGCAAAGGTTGCCGAAAAGGCCAAGGAACTTGGCGCCGAACTTATTGTTGCGGGGCTGCCCAAAAATATGGACGGAAGCGAAGGTTTCAGGGCCGAAGAATGCCGTGCGCTAGCCAACAAAATTGCCGAAATTTCGGGCTTAGAGGTTGTTCTGCGTGATGAAAGGCTAACCACTGTTTCAGCTCACACCGTTTTAAATTTTAACGATGTTAAGGGCAAAAAGCGTAAAGACACAGTAGATGCGGTAGCCGCTGTTATGATTTTGGAAGATTATTTGGCGTTTAGAAAAAACATCAAAAAATAAAGCCCTTAGTCGCTTGACAACCAAGGGGCTAAAATGTATAATAACTCTTGCAGTTTTTCTGCAAGACTATATGCGGATATGGCGGAATGGCAGACGCGCTAGATTCAGGTTCTAGTCGGGGCAACTCGGTGCAGGTTCAAGTCCTGTTATCCGCACCAAAGCCCTAAGAATTCTAGGTTCTTGGGGTTGTTTTATTTTTTAGTTATGCAATTTGTTTAAATTCACTTAATAAAAAAGCATAAGTTAACTAAATTATTGCATTTTAACAGTTGACAGAGGTTGAACTTTCATATATAATAGCAACTAATCTCTTTTGTTTTACGATAAAAGAAGTTTTAAAATTTAATCTGCGCCTGCGCCTGAGAGCCTGTGCCCAGTAATCGTACTAACGATTATGGTGCCGGCTTTTTT
>JAEIGA010011910.1_pt1 | contig 13187 bp, 11 predicted proteins | sample 9270691 | NCBI WGS metagenome assembly JAEIGA01 (sample SAMN17057246, study PRJNA624740) | gut metagenome | biome: biome; isolation source: fecal sample | host: Bos grunniens | place: China: Xizang | collected 2019 | reverse complement strand
GGCAGATTCACCGATAAGGAGAGAAATGACATGGGGGATGGAAATGCATCTGTAATTATGATGAGTGAACCTGATGACGATTTTTTCGGTCCGGGACACAACGGAGAGATAATTACAGATTCAAAAGGGCACGACTACATTATTTATCATTGCCACCAGAGATCAACAGGCCGAGAACATGAAAGATATTCCCTGCTGCAGCGGATCCATTGGGATAAAGATGGATGGCCATATGTCAAGACCGGCAAACCAGCCGTCAAGGAAGGCAAGCCGAATTTAAACCGGAAGTGATGGTCTCAACCTGCAATATACTTACCGATCTTCGGCACCCTCTGAATGAGCACAGAAGCCACCGAAGTAAGAGCAAAGGCAATGACTGCTGACAGAAGTATTTCTACCGGTGTTGTCCAGAAGCCAAGCACACCGGTCTCGGCAGATCCGAGCCATTCTCTGATTGCACCACACACCGGCACAAGCACGAGAAGATGAGCGAGATAAATACCATAGCTCGCCTTTGAAACCGGAAGAAGAACTTTGTTGTAGAAGCATCCGTCTGAAGTCGTCTTCTTGAACAGGAGTATCCATGCAATGGTCATGAGGGCAACACCAATGGTGTCATTGCACCAGGTTGTCTCCCAATAGACAGCCAGATCGATTATTCCTTCGGTTGGAAAAACACCTTCACTTGTCTCTGACACTCGTCTGAGGAAGCCTCCGAATACTATAGCAAATCCAACAGTCCAGCATGGAAGTGAAACAGTCAGCGTCTTTTTCCACGAAAGTTCTCCGACAAATTTTCTGAAATAGAGCCCAAGAAGGAGATAACCGATGAATCCGCTGAGATAATAGAAAAGTCCGTAACCGTTCCAGCTGGCCTCACCCCAAAGAGGGAAAAGAGCTTGACGCGGAATTCCGGTAGGACCATAAGTAATTGCGAGTGAATCAGTTGAAACCCAATCTCTAATCAGTGGAAGCAAAGTTGTGAACAGCCATATTCCAAGATAGACCTGCAGTTCCTTCTTTCCCACTTTCTCAGCCCAAGGTGAAAGGATCGGCATAAGAAGATACACTCCTATCAGCATATACACAAACCAAAGATGACCTGCAGCATAATTGAAGTTAAGCAGCAGATTCTTCAGATTATAGACCGGCTCGCCCCAGACAAAAGCATATATCAGACTCCACACGGCAAATGGGATAAGAATCCTCACTGCCCTGCGACGGCAGAACTCACCTGAAGAATAGTGCAGAGGGAACTGAAGATAACTCGATGCTACGATGAACAAAGGCACGCATGCTCTCACAAACGAATCGAAGAGAGAAGCCCAGAAGGCATCTGCCGCAGTCAGAATCCTTGAGCCTTCACCACCGAGATAGAAGGGTTCGGTAGAATGCACCACAATTACCATAAAACACGCCGCCACACGCATCCAGTCGATCCACACAGTTCTTTGAGTTTCTGCTTTCATAGTTTCATTATTTTCCTATTATGCAAACATATAAATAATAATCGTAATTTAAGATTTTAAAATTATATTTGTGCAGTCATGAAACTATTGATCATAGAGGACGAGCTTTCGCTTCAGGAAATGATGTCCACTACACTCCGCAAGGAGGGATATATTGTGGAGACAGCATCGACCTATGCTGCAGCTATCGAGAAACTGGGCGCATACAATTACGACTGTGTGCTCCTTGATATAACTTTGCCTGACGGCAATGGGCTGGACATTCTTGAAGAGATCAAGAAATCAGGAAACGGGGTCAATGTCATCATCACATCAGCCCGTGACTCGATAGACGACAAAATCAGAGGTCTGGAATTGGGTGCTGACGACTACCTCGCCAAGCCATTCCATCTTGCCGAACTGGTGGCCCGCATCAGAAGCGTCACACGACGCAGCCGCAACGCAGGTGAACTTGCATATACCGTGGGAAACGTATCACTTTTCGAAACATCTCAGAGACTTACTGTTGCCGGAAAGGAAATTTCACTGCTGAAAAAGGAATTCGACATCTTGAAATATTTCCTGATGCGTCCGGGACATCTGGTGGACAAGGCTGTGCTGGCGGAAGCTGTATGGGGCGACCATGCAGACCAGTCTGATGACTTTCAATATGTATATGCTCAGATGAAGAACCTCAGGCGCAAACTTTCCGAAGCCGATGCCGACATCGAGATCAAGGCAGTATATGGATTCGGCTATAAACTTGTTCAGCTATGAAACTCGTCTATAAGATAATACTGACTCTGCTGGTACCTCTTACCCTGACTATCGGGATCTGGGGATGGTTTTCCTTCAGGACCATGTCGAAGAAGATCCATGCTGATACAGACCTGATTCTCAGGGACTACTCCAACAACATCATCATGAGGCTGCTTTCGGGCAAAGAGCTTCCGGAGCGCTTCAACGGAGCATACAACACCTATTATATACAGTACATATCTCCGGAAGAGGCTGCAGAAAGTCCTGCTGTCGAATATGGAGAGACGGAAGCCTACCTTAAAAGTCAGGAAGATTTTGCAAGCTCAAGAACCAGAAGCCAGATATTCCAGGACAAAGACGGAAACTTCCGCAAGATTACAGTTTCACTTCCAACATTCGAACAGGAAGTGCTGGTGGAGCATGTTTTCTGGTGGACTCTTATGCTCTTCATCACCCTGCTTGCTTCGGTAATATTGATAGGCCTGATATCTCTCCACTACAATATGAAGCCGCTGTACCGTCTTCTGGAATGGATTGACAGATACGAGCCGGGCGCTTCCGCGACAAAGGTACCTTCAGACACCGATATAGTGGAGTTCCGGAAACTGGCCTCAGTTGTCGAGCAGGCTGTGACAAGATTCGAAACCGAATATGAAGAGAGGAAGATATTCATAGGAAATGCGTCCCATGAACTGCAGACTCCCCTGGCAGTCTGCAGCAACCGCATAGAAATGATGCTTGACCGCCCTGACATGACAGAGGAACTTGCAGAAGAGCTGATCAAGGTACACAGAAGCCTCAGCGGACTCATCAAGCTGAACAAGACCCTTCTGCTTATTTCCAAGATAGAGAACGGGCAGTTCCCACAGAGTTCGGAAGTGGATATGGCAACTATAGCTGAGGACAGCATCAATCTTCACCAGGACATATATGGCCATAAGAATATTTCAGCGAATCTTGAAGTCAAGCAACGGTTTCTGCTTCATATAGACGAACAGATGGCATCGGTACTTATCGGCAATCTTGTCAAGAATGCCTTCGTATATACTCCGGTAGGAGGTTCAATTGAAATTTCAATGTCGGAAGACAGGTTCTCCATAAGCAATACAGGGCATGGTCCCCTCGACAGGGAGAAAGTGTTCAGAAGATTCTATCAGCCATCAGGCCGCAAGGAAGGTGCCACCGGCCTTGGTCTTGCTCTGGTTTATTCTGTATGCGTAAATAACGGTCTTGATATCACATACGACTATATCGACGGAAAGCACATTTTTGCCATAATTTTGAAAAAATCTAAATAATTTTCAAAATTTCAGTTTCTTTTCAGAATTGTCCCTGATCTTTGCATTGTAAAAATTCAGTAATCAATTAAAAAGACAAGGATATGAAAAGAATGTTTATTACAATCGCAATCGTTCTGGCATCAGTAACAATAGCAAAGGCTGACGACAGGCCTGTAACCTTCGAGCAGTTGCCAAAGGCAGCACAGACCTTCATCAACACAAATTTCCCTAAGGACAAGGTGTCATTTGCAACAGTAGACGATGACATCATTGCTCCAGACTATGAAGTAGCTCTTGTAAGTGGCGTAATGATGCAGTTCCGCAACGACGGCAGCCTCGAGAGCATCAAGAGCAGAACCGGCAACATTCCTGCTGGTATCATCCCACAGCAGATCATCAACGGAGTCAAGGGATATTATCCGGACGCAATGATCCTCGAATACGACATCGACAGGCTCTCTTACGAGGTGAAGCTTTCCAACAGAATGGAAATCAAGTTCGACAGAAACTTCAACATCATTGAGATAGATGACTGATCTTAATACAGGTTCAACAATGCGAAAGCATCAATAACGACATCGGGCAGCCAAAAGCTGCCCGATGTGCGTATAGGATTAATGCCTATTATTGTATAAATTTGAAATCCAATAAATTCATTTTGTCATGAACAGAGTTGTCAGAGCCACATCATTAATCTTCATCGGTATACTTATAACCGCCTTCTTGATCATCAGCTGCAGGACAGAAAGCACGCCTGTAATAGGGATCTCGGCATCCAAGCCTGCAAGCGCGGGAGGAAATTATGTCAAAGCAGTCAGGAAAGCCGGAGGCATTCCTATTATCATTCCGATTACAGCAGACGCACAGGAGCTGGAGGAAATTCTGAAAAGAGTCGACGGCATCATAATGACAGGAGGAGAGGATGTGGAACCTGCAAGATATGGAGAAGAAGCGTTGCCGGAACTTGGAAAAACATTTCCGGAAAGAGATGAATTCGACATAAAGCTGATCCGTATGGCAGCAGAAGAAGGATTACCTATCCTGGGAATATGCCGCGGTGCCCAGGTGCTGAATGTCGCATTCGGCGGCACATTATACCAGGACATTCCTTCCCAGCTGCCTGATACATTCATAAATCACCGTGTCGGCGCGCGCAACGAGGTCATGCACTCCGTCAGGTTCACCGAAGGCACTATCCTGCACAGCATTCTCGGTGAAACAGCAGGAGTAAACACATCCCACCATCAGGCAGTAAAGGATGTTGCTCCAGGATTTGTAATTTCCGCAGTCTCTGAGGACGGTGTTGTCGAAGCCATCGAAAAGAGCGACGCCGAATGCATCATCGGAGTCCAATTCCACCCGGAAGCCTTCGTAGCGGAAGGTAACGACTCCCTTCTTCCCGTCTTCACTCACCTGATCAGATCCGCTACCTCAAGATAATCTTCAACACTATGATTTTCGCAGAGTTTACGTTAACTTTGCGGCTTTTATAAAAGCGGAATACAAATGAAAGAAAGTACTATGAAAACATATGAGTCGCCGGAATTGACTCTCATGGAAATCGAGATTGAGGGAGTGATCGCCTCAAGCATCAAGGATTTTGAAAATGAAGAGTGGGAGTAATCTTAAGAACGAAGATGTCATGAAGAAGGTATTATATATGGTGATGGGTGGTCTGCTGAATGCAATGTGCTTTTCGGCATGCAACAGCGATCTCCTTAACACAGTTGGTCCAGAGGCAGATGAGCAAGCTGACGGCAAGGTGACGGTTGCAGCCATAATTGTTAATGAAGATGATACAAAGATTGCTCTGGGTGATGACACAGGAAAGAGCACCAAGGTATATTGGAGTCCCGATGATGCCATTGCATTGGTGAATGGTGAGGAAAGATATGTGTTTGAACGCAGTGATGACAAAAGCGAGTCGCAGACCGCGGAGTTCTCATATGACTCCAAGTCAGGTAATCTCCCATCGATCCAGACAGCGGGACTTAAGTTCGTCTATCCGTGCATTGAACCTGCTTCATATGCAAAACAGCCTGGCACAAAGGAGGGCATTGGCGACTACATTGGAATGGAAGCGTCAGTTCCTGCAGGAGTTTCTGAGTATGAAGGCATCAGGTTGACGTTTGAACATTCCGCGGCAATCGTGAAGCTTGTATTGAACAACGATGATTTCAAGAACAAGAAGGTGACAGTCCGTCTATATGCCGATGGGCTTATGCCTGAAGATAATATGATTGCAACAGAGCCGATTGATGCAGACGCCTCAGGATCCGTCACTGCCTACATAGCGATACCCGCAAGCGGAATAGCACTGAAAAATTGCACCATCTACGCCAGCACTGATGCCGGAGTCTATGAAACATCCCTCAGTGACAAGACTTTATCAGCCGGCAGACTCTACCGCATCAGCAAGAACAATCTTATTGAAAGCGACAGCCCGATTTCTGCAAAACTGCCTTCCGGAACAGTATTCAATTCTGCGGCCGAAAAATTCCTTGATGACAATCCAGCTCTCAAGCGTATCAGATTCATTGCTGCAAGTTCAACAACAGGCACTCAGATCAGCACATGTAATGCCTATATGGTTGCAAACGGAGACTGGCTTGAAATCCATACTCCTGCCCTGGAATATGAGTTTAACAAGACATGCTCATTTATGTTCTCATCGCTTACACAGATCATCGAGATTCAATTCGGCCATAACATCAACACCTCATTGGTCGAGGATATGAGTTACATGTTTGATTCCTGTTATTCGCTGATGTCTATGGACATTGAACGATTTGACACATCATCTGCAACGACTATGAAAGGAATGTTCGGATTATGTCTTTCCATATCTAGTCTTGAACTGGATGGATTTGACACATCAAAAGTAACAGGAATGCAATCTATGTTCTATAATTGCTGCAGTCTGACATCCTTGAATCTGGAATCATTCAGTTTCAACGATCAGTGCAATTTTAGAAATATGTTTCTTGAACTGGCCGCAGATGTAAGCAACAAGCCTATCGAAGTAGTGGTGACACAGGGTGGTTATGATATATTGAGCAAAGCAAGCACTGGAATTAATTCAAATTATGCCAGGTTAGTTGTAAAAAACATTCCTCAGGCAGTGCCTGCAAACCAGATATGGTACACATCTCAGAGCCAGGCATCATTTGGCAGTTCACCAGCAGACTCCAAGATACTGTCCCATACTTTTGATGAGGTTACCAAAAAAGGTGTCATAACATTTGAAAGCGACATAACAACTATAAACAACAGCGCGTTTATCGGAAATGGCTCCTTATATCTCGAGACGGTGTCTCTTCCTGACGGGATAGAATCATTCGGAACAAGCGTATTCTCACAGAAAGGATATCTTACTACTGTGAATTTGCCTAAAAAACTGCAGTCAATACCTGATTGGACTTTTCTGAAATGCGTGAAACTTGCCGACATCAAGATTCCGTCATCGGTCAAATCAATAGGTTACCAGGCATTTTATGCATGCACCAGCATTGAGACAATCACCTTACCGGCAGGCCTTCAATCCATCGGGGCATCAGCATTTTATGGATGCTCATCACTGACCAGCATATACTGTGAGAGTCCGGTTCCACCGACAGGAAGCGACTATATGTTTGCCGGCCATGCATCAGGACGAAAAATTTATGTCCCTTCAGGTTCTGCCGAAGCATATAAAAAAGCAAAATATTGGAGCGAATATTCCACCTCTATCGAAGAATACTGAAAATACGACCAAACTCTTATCCCAGTTCAGTAAAACCATAGACCAATATGATACAGAAAACATTATACGAGTCGCCATCAGTGGAAATTATAGAGACTTTGACAGAGGGAATCCTCTGTATGAGCAGTGATGAATCAGGAATGGACATGATTCCGGAAGAGGGAAACATGTAGATTGTCTGTCGCAGCCGGCAATGACGTCCTCTGTCATTCCCGACTTGATCGGGAATCTTATAAAGTCGTCGTATCAATGCAAATAAATTTTCATAACTATATGAAACTCAGATTCTTTTCAATTTTTGCTCTGGCAGGATTGCTGCTCGGCAGTTGTACAGTGGATGAGATTCCGACAGAAGGTGGTTCCATCATTGCTGAAATGGAGACAGACCAGACCCGTACTGCTGTTACAGACGCAGGTTCATTCACTTGGTCTGCAGGTGATCAGGTATGGTTGCATACCACGTCAGGCAGTGTTGTCGGAACACTCTCAGACGGAGCAGGCTCGTCAGATGCGAAGTTCTCATATGATGCCTTTATCGGCGAGATGACCGGCAAGGCAGCATATCCTTACAATGCAGGACATTCTGTTTCTGGAGATGTCCTCAACTTTGAACTTCCTGCTTCATACGATCTTGGTTCATCCCTCACCAACACCAACGCCGCAATGTACGGTGTCAATGTCGGTGAAACCATCAAGTTCAACCACCTTGCCGGTGTGATGCGATTCAAGTTCAAGGATGTCCCTGCTGGTGTAAACAAGTTCACGATCACCCTCGACAAGAAGATCAACGGAACTTTCACAGCAGACCTGACTGCGGAGCATCCTGTGATTGAGACATCTTCGACTTCGACTGCGTCAGAGAAAGCCATTACATTGAATTTCAATGCATTGACTGCAAAGTCCGACATCAGTGTCTATGTACCTCTTCCGATCGGAACATACAATTCTCTCGAACTCGGTCTCTACGATGACGATCAGTCCGTATGGACATATTCAAAGTCAGTCACCAATACAGTCAATCGCAAGAGTCTGAAACTTATGCCGGTTGTTACTCTCGGTGGATCAGTTGATGGAGATCTTGAGGGAGGTGATTCAGAAAAAATTATCGATTATGTTGATGAATATGGTGTAAATCATGGTCCAGGTGTTAAGATTGACGGAACTGTCTGGGCACCTGTGAACTGCGGATATCACAAGACCGACTTCAAGTATGGTAAACTTTACCAGTGGGGCAGGAAGTATGGTCAGGGATATGAGGGAAAGTTGTATGATATTAACGGAGACGAGTCAGGTACTTATTCTGATGCATCTGTACCTGAAATAGTTGAAGGTCCAGTATCTTTAGAACTAGGGCAGTCGAAGGATAATGAGAATAAGTTCTACTGCAGTTCACGTGAAAAGTGGTGCAGCGAAGACCTTAAAATATGGAATAATCCATGTCCTACTGGTTGGCGTGTTCCCACCTCTGCAGAATATGAGAATTTAACAAAAAATTATTCATCCTGGAGCACTAATGAAAACGGACAATCAGGTTATTGGTTTAGCGGAGCAAGTTCTTACACAGACAATGTCTCTCAAATATTTTTCCCAGCAGCTGGATTACGTGACGGCGAGGACGGGAATGCCAGCAGTCGAGGCCTGAGTGGCTTCTATTGGTCATCTAGCAATTTATTATCTCGCAACGGAGGTTACCTAACCTTCAAGAGTAGCAATGTATATGTGGGAATCCTTGATCACGTTCTCGGATTCTCTGTCCGCTGCGTCCAGGCAACCGACTAAGTCGCTGATCTTTAGCAAAGAATAACAAGTTCTTGCGAGAATTATTCATACTATAATATTAAGAGGATGACTCAGTGTGAGTCATCCTCTTAATATTTAACTCATATTGAGTTATCTACTAATATTCCTCTTCATTCCAGAAATCTTACGCCCTTATTTCTCCCTGACAGCCAACTATATATAACGGACTATCTCGTTTGGGCAGTATTCGGGCAGTCTCTGGCTCATTGAGCAGTGCCGAAATGCATTTTCCGCAGACCGGGCACACAAAGCTGTAAATATTGATTGAAACTATCGATTATTTCTCATATGACCAGTGCTTACATTCGCCCGTTGGGGATAATGCAAAGCCATTATAACCAGACCATTCATTCACTTCAAATCCGATTCCCGAAGCAACAGGGCCCTTGCCATATGTATAATTATAATTTCCGCTAGTCATAATCAAGGTAACTTTAGCAATTCTACCAATCCCCCATGCACCGGTTGTTCCATTTATACATATGAATATTTCTTCTTTCGGAGAAACACCGACATTAGGATCATAATTTTCACGAATATAATTGTATAACTGAACTCCTAGTTCACCATTATCACCCTCCTGTAATGTAACTGGAAATTTCAGTCCTGGTGTCTCTGTCTGAACAGCCACCTCCGGCATCTTCAAAAGACTTGTGCGCTTAACCACATTCTCCTTTGATGTTTCGATGGTCTGAGTTCCACCATCTGTATCAGTAACAGTTATAGTAAATCCACCCGAGAAAGTAGTCGGAGGAAGGGAGATGATGAACTCTGTTGCAGTTGCCTCGTTGAGCTGCACGCCGTCACCGCAGTCAAGAGTCACTGAAGTCAGTGCATCAGCAGCCATTGCTATCGATGGTGCGGCATTATCGCTGTAAACCGTCACAACTGCGTCACCGGCAAGCTTCTCGTTTTTATTGCCTTCAACCTGAATCGAAGCAACCTTGCAGGTTCCTGTCAGCTGAAGCATAATTCCGCCACATACATTCCTGAATGTAAGGTCAGTGTCCTCGCTTACAGCCGCCATCGGGAATGCGCCCTTGCCGAAACTCTCTGGGGCATATGCCTGGTCGGAAGGAAGTGAAACCTGAAGTTTGTAATCACTGCCTGACTTCTCCAGATACACATCACTCGAATAAGGATAATATGCCACGTGATGTATTATTGACATGCCTGCACCATATTCATCAGAAGTTGATCCGGATGTCACCTTCGAAAAATATCCGAAGTTCTTTCCCACATAAGAATCCTGGATCTGGTATCTCAATCCCAGCGAATTCTGACTGAAGATTACAAGCTGGTCACCTGCCGACCAGCGGATGTTATTGTCTGCATCAAGCACAGTCTTGGAACTGCCTTCATCCTGGATTGAAGCATAAAAGACGTCGTCACCATATGCGAGTCCACCGTTATATGGTCCCTCAACCTGACATGCGGAAATTGTCACGATTGCTGCAATTGCCGACCAGATAAATTTCTTCATATTGTTAAGCTTATAATTTTCCAACTGATTACCATTCGCCGATGTTTTCATCAACAATCTCGTTGCTTCCACATAGAACGCCCTCCTGACACATCTCAAGAACTTCAACCTTAGGAGCACAATAAATCTGCTGTGATTCCATAATTAAATAAATTTAAAGACCGCGACCTGCGGCAAGACACAAAATTTTTTAAATTTCGCAAAAGTTTTTCATTCAACCAACAGAATCAGGACTAAACGACAAGCGGACAGTCGTTGAAACTGTCCGCTTGCCAATATTTAACTGCATTATGCGCAGTTTGTAATCTACTAATACTCCTCCTCATTCCAGAAGAAATCGTCTTTTGAAGGATAATCTGGCCAGATGTCTTCGATGCTCTCGTAGATTTCGCCGTCGTCCTCAAGTTCCTCAAGGTTCTCTACTACTTCTGCCCAGGCGCCTGAACGGGTTGCGTAGTCGATGAGTTCCTCCTTTGTTGCTGGCCATGGTGCATCCTCAAGCTTGGATGCCAGTTCAAGTGTCCAATACATAGTTTTATAAGTTTAAATTATTAATTATCAATAATTAAGCACTACCTTTCCATAAAGGGGGCGCAAATATAGACAAAAAAATCAATAATGCATTTCTTTTTGCTATTTTTGCATAGTTTTTATGCACAAACATCGGGGCATGCAGACAACAATTAGCATACCATAACTAAAAACCGTCACAAAATGGCATACATCAAGGATGAAAGATACGATGAGCAGACAACTGCAGCAATCGCTCAGCACTACAAGGAGATCCTCAGACTTCTAGGCGAAGACCCTGAACGTGAAGGACTTGTCAAGACCCCGGAGCGAGTTGCAAAGGCCTTGCAATTCCTCACACATGGCTCACATCAGGACGGTTCGGAAATCCTTCGCAGCGCTATGTTCAAGGAAGAGTACCAGCAGATGGTCCTCGTGAAAGACATAGAACTTTACTCCACATGCGAACATCATGTCATGCCATTCATCGGAAAGGCTCATGTCGCATACATTCCTAACGGCACCATCACAGGACTAAGCAAGATTGCACGTGTTGTGGAGACATATGCACGTCGCCTTCAAGTGCAGGAAAGGCTGACAACCCAGATTCGAGACTGCATCCAGGACACACTTCATCCTCTCGGAGTCGCGGTTGTCATTGAGGCATCCCACACCTGCATGACACTCAGAGGAGTCCAGAAGGCAAATGCCGTGACGACCACATCGGCCTTCAGCGGCATCTTCCTCAAAGACGAGCGCACACGCAATGAATTCCTGAATCTGATCAAATAGCGCGCAGCACATAAGAAGCTGATAATCAACCAATAAAAGGAACAAGGGTGAGATAAAATGCCTCACCCTTATTCTATTAAATAACTAAATATCAGTTACTTAGATGCCGACAGGCCTGCAAGCCAGTCAGAGAGACGTCCAGGCAGGTCTTATTTCAGGTAAGCGTCTTCAACTACTTTGGCGCTGCGTGCAATGAAGTCACTGAGTTCCTTACCCTTGAGCATTCCATTGGCAAGGAGGGCCAGGTCAGTGATCTGCTTAAGGATCTCATTATCTGCAGCAAATGCCTCAAGGTCTGCCTTATGAGATGCGGCTGCAGTCTCCTTTGCCTCAGTCACGGTTCTCTTAACTTCCTCCGACGCATCCGATGCAGCATCAGGAATCACCTGAACAGGAGCAACATCCGCAGCCTTTGAAGCCATGATGCGGGCCACGAGAGGGTTCTGCATATTCACTGTAATATTGTACATAGACGGCATCTCGCCATAGAAATTCATTCCGCCGCCCATTGCAGACATCTCACGGTAACGACGCATGAACTCACTCTGTGTGATAAGGATAGGAGCAGAGTTCTCGCCGAGATTGTCGGCCTCGACATAGTACTCATTTTCCTTCGGAAGAACCGACTTGAAGATTACTGAAAGGTCTTCCTGCTCGGTCTCTGAGAGTTCCGGACGGATCTTCTCTGCCTTAGGAATAAGATTCTCCACACTATCAGAGTCAACACGAGCGAAACGTGCATTCTCAATCTTTGTCTCGAGAAGGTTTACAAAGTGGCTGTCAAGCTGGCAGTCCATGAGAAGAACATCATAGCCCTTTGACTTTGCCGCCTCGATGAACGAGTACTGAGCCTCCTTGTCTGTTGCATACAGGAACACGAGCTTCTTGTCCTTGTCTGTCTGCTCTCCCTCGATAGCCTTCTTATAGTCCTCTATGCTGAAGTACTTGTCCTCAGTGTTCTTGAGAAGAGCGAACTTCATTGCCCTGTCGCAGAACTTTTCATCCGACAGCATTCCATACTCAATGAAAAGCTTGAGATTGTCCCACTTCTCCTCGAGCTGGGCACGCTCATTTCTGAAGATCTCGTCAAGGCGGTCTGCAACCTTCTTGGTGATGTATGTAGAGATCTTCTTGACATTTGAATCGCTCTGAAGATAACTTCTCGACACGTTCAAAGGAATATCCGGAGAATCGATCACTCCATGGAGAAGTGTAAGGAAGTCCGGAACGATGTTATCCACTGAGTCTGTCACAAACATCTGATTGCAATAGAGCTGGATCTTGTTGCGTGACACCTCCACATTGTTCTTGATCTTAGGGAAATAGAGGATTCCTGTGAGGTTGAACGGATAGTCCACATTGAGGTGGATATG
>JAEIGA010011909.1_pt1 | contig 13187 bp, 9 predicted proteins | sample 9270691 | NCBI WGS metagenome assembly JAEIGA01 (sample SAMN17057246, study PRJNA624740) | gut metagenome | biome: biome; isolation source: fecal sample | host: Bos grunniens | place: China: Xizang | collected 2019 | reverse complement strand
CCCATTTATAACGTTCCTCTTAACGGTACTCCTGCCGAAATGAATTTTGAGGGAGATAAGATTTATATCTCTTTGCCCGACCTGTGCAGAATTGACGTGTTCTCCAAGTCCGAGTGCCAAAAGGAATCCTCTCTTTTCTTCGATCACGAAATTTCCTCTTTTGCCTTGGACGGCGACACTATTTACTATTCGGAGCATCGCGAGCATTGCAAAGTGTTCAAAAAGAATCTTTCCACGGGTGAACTGAGCGAGGTACGAACCGAAAACGTATATTCCTTCTACTACCCCAAGGTTTATTTGAATAAAGAAGACCGCATTCTCTACGTTGGCGAATCCCAAACAAGCGGCAGTGATCTTTACTATTTTGATGCCGACACGCTGGAAGTGAAAAGTGTATTTTCAAAGAACAATTACGGCATGTCCAACAACACGCGCGAGCTCTTCCACATGGGCGACGAAGTCTTTTGGGCGGGCTACCGTTTGTCGGATACCAACGCTAAAGAATTGATTGGCAAATACGGAACCGAATCCTACGGCAGCGTGACCTTTGTTTCGCCCGAGCTGGTCTCCACACACACCGGTCTCTTCCTGACCGACACCTACGAGTGCATTATTGATTATTTTGATGCGGGATTCCACTTTGAGTACATTCTTGTTACCGATTCCTATAACGTTTTCTTCAGAAAGCGCAGCGGAGATCAAAATATTATCATCGGTGTCAACTTTGAGGTGCAGGATATTCTGCCCGATGGCGAGGGCGGCTCGCTTTAACCGCGCAATCAAAAAAGGCTTTGAGATTTCTCTCAAAGCCTTTTATTTTTACTGTTCCTTTTTGTTAAGAACCGTCTCGCCGCAAGGGCAGAGATCGGGTTTGCCGAGGAGTCGGCGAATGAAGTTGATGATCATATTCAAAAATGCCTTAAATCCGCTTACTTCACCGCACTCGTGTCTTGCCTCACCGCATCTGTCGCAAACGTTATCGTTGTCGTCATCGCTATGCGTGAGGGGGAGACTTCTTCTTGTTTCGTATTCGGAGCAATGATCGCAATCTCTGCGCTCAAGTCCTTCATCGGTGCAGGTGGCTTTTCTGATAACGACCCACGCGGAATAAACGTGAGCGGTAGACGCGCTTCCCGTTTGCTTGCCGCATACGTCGCAGATCTTATCGTTGTTTGCGTCAGTATGTCCGAGCGCCTCAATGACCTTGCCTTCGTCAAGAATGGTATTGCACTGCGTGCAAACCTTTTGTCCGCTAAATCCGTTTGTGGTGCAGGTCGCTTCGGTAGCACCTATTGTTGTGGTGCTTGCGTGCGTGCAGGCTTGAGGAGTGGAAGGAGTTGATTGAGAGCCGTCGGTATATACGGTAATGCTATACGCGCGGGATTGTTTAGCCAAATTTGTAAAGGTAATGGAATTGGTAGGCGCATTGAAAACGATGGTAACAACGCCACCGCTCTTGGTTGCCGTTGCTTCCGTGGTGTTGAGCCAGCTATCAACGTATTTTGCTTCCAGACCCGAGCAGTTGATCTCGATCTTTGTCATGCCGGGGTAGGAGATCGTAACGTTAGAGCCTTGGTAAAAACGAACGGGATTGATGTAATCTGCTACGTTGCTGGTAGCACTTGCCTTGTCGTTGGTAACGGTAATGCCGTTTTGTACCCAAACCTGCTTGGTTTCACTGAATTCGGTGCGGTTTGCTTTATCGTCAAAGCTGATCGTTGCTTGCGTTGCGGTTCCGGGGGCAGACTGCGTAGCACCGCAATTGACGCAAATGCCGTTTGTATAGCTGTGGCTCTTAGCGGCGGTCTTGTCGCCAACGTAGCTGTGAGCACACAAGGTGCAAACGTAGGTGGTAAAGCCGCCTGCGGTGCAGGTGGGGGCAATCACGGTCGTTTTGTAACTGTGCTGACAGGTAGAAGGATTGGGGGTAACGGGGGGCGTATCGGTAGGCGTATCCGAGGAGGTACCGTTTGCCATATACAAACGCGCATAATAGTCGTTGTCTCCCAATTTATCGGTTCGCAGAACGCTCATCGTTACGTAAATGCCGTAGGTACCGATATAACAGATTTGGTTGTTAACAGTGGTTTTAAAGCTGTACTTTTCCGTGTCCCAAGTGAAAACGGAGTTGGGTGCGGAGTTGAAAACAAAGTTGTAATGCTCGCCACCGTTGTTGAAAACGTGAACCAGGCTGATGTATTGCTTTTGACCGGCATCGTTCTTAAAGTAGAGATAATAACCGCCGCTTGCTTGCTCAACAAATACGTCAATGCCGTTTTCAAAAGCGGTGTCGGTTGCTCCGTAGTAGCCGCTCATTTTACCGGTAAAGTAATACTCGGCATCTTTTGCGGTGGAGAACATACCAAGCTTGTAAGCCTTGCCGATTTCGGGAGTGGTTGCATAGGTGGGCTTTGCGGGAGCTGCAGGTTCTGCTGCACCGCAAACAGAGCAGGTGCCGTTTGCATAGGTGTGACCCTTTGCGGCAACAAAATTATCCTTATAGCTATAGCCGCATCCTGCGGTTTTGCAGGTGTAGAGGGTGTATCCTTTATCTGCACAGGTAGGAGCGGTGGTAACGCCGGAGTCGAAGTTGTTGTGGTCGCACTTGTTATTGGCTCCGCCGGAAGGAGTTTGCATATCTGCGGGAACGTCCTCGCCAAAGAGGATGAATGCGAGTTCGGGGTAGTCAACGAATACGTTACGGGTGCCGGTGATAGACTCAACGGAGTCGTTACGGCCAAGCTCCCAAGTGTCAACGGGGTCTTCTTCCATCCAAGTCAAGAGAACGTCAACGCTTTCCATTACGCCGCTCGAGCCCCAAGCGTAGTTGATATTGCCCCAACGAACGTAAACGTAAAGGAAGATACGGGCGGTATCGCCACGCAGGTCATACTTGTTATTGGATTCCTTGTTGGGATGGTAATAACCGCTGCTTTGACCGTAGGCGGTGTTGCCGCGGGAGGAGTTTTCGCTGGTAGACGTGGGGCGGAGCATCATGATGTCGTTTTCATCGTTGCCGCCGAGTCCCTTGCTGTTGGGCCAAGTGTGCTCACGGTTCCAACCGCCGTCCCAACCGGGGCCGATCTCCTTGCCCGAGTAGAAAGAAGAAATCTTTCCACCGTTGTTTTGGCAGTCGGTGTATCTGTAAAGCTCTTTGGTTTCAGCATAGCTTGTTTGATGGGTATGAGCACCCTTCATCAAGCTTTGCAGCTCACGGTAGAGTGCGCTTTTGGGAGCATCGGATTTTCCCGTGCCGCCCGCAAGGGAAGAAAGCTCTCTGTAGGACGTGTTGTTATCCTCGTAAAAATCCTCGGCATTCGGGGAGAGGAAGGTAGCAACCGTGCCGCGAGTGCCCCAGTTGTAAATGTACTTGCCGTCTTTTACGTAAGTGATCTCGGCAGCACTCGTTTGCAGGATCAGTGTGGGCACAAAAGCCACGAACATAGCCAATACCAAAAGCCATGCCAAGCTTCTCTTCATGGTTTGCATCATAAAACAATTCTCCTTTTGTTGGATAATTTTGTATTGAGCACATACATATTTATTCTATCACAAACTCTGCCAAAAAGCAATAGATTTTGACAAAACTTTTGTTATTTACCGTGCAATCCCTCCGGAGCCCGGTAAAATAGACAAAAGACTTGACTTTTTGTCCAAAATCTGCTATAATGTACCTGTTCAAGAGGAGTCAATATGAGAAAAACAAAGTTCTAACAACAAGGAGGACGAAATATGGATTGGAATTTTTCACTTGCTAACTACACTCAAGTGTGGAGCTTTTTGGTTCAGCTTGGCCTTTTGATGATCTCTTTGTTAGTGGGCAATATTATGCGCCGCAAGATTCCGCTTTTCCGCAAATGTCTGGTTCCTTCCGCGCTTTTGGGCGGAGCACTGCTTTTGTTGGTGAATTTTATTTGTAAGCAGCTGGGCCTTGCTTTGGTCGACAACCGCATGATGCAGGTCATCACGTATCACTGTCTCGCCATCGGCTTTGCCGCTATGACGCTCAAAACCGAAAAGAGTACGCACAAAACAAGCAAGGCACAGGTTTTTGAGTTTGGTGCGCTGCAGGGCGGCACCTATATGCTGCAGGCCTTTTTGGGGCTTGGCATTACCATTGTAATGTTCTTTATTACCCGACACGGCAAGCAGGTCGTTTCTTATATTTGCGGTCTTATTCTACCCTTGGCATTCGGTCAGGGTCCCGGTAATGCATTGAGCTGGGATATCAACTTTACCAACATTCCCGACACACAGTTTGCAGGCAACGGCAGCTTCGGTCTTTCTTTGGCATCCATCGGCTTTGTAGTGGCATGTGTATTTGGTATTCTTTACATCAATATTCACAAGCATCGCGATAATTTTAAAGTGCGCGATGATAAGCCCACAGAACAGGTTTCCGCTCAGGCAGAAGAAAACGTTGAAGAGATTCCCGATAACGAATCGGTCGATAAGTTCACTTTGCAAGCAGGCTTTGTAGCGCTTGCTTACGCCATTTCCTTTGGATTTATGTGTCTGCTCGGTGTCATTTCGGATTTCACCAATAGCATCGCATGGGGCTTTAACTTCCTTTGGGCGTCTCTCGCTGCAATGCTGATCAAGTTTATTGTAAAGAATTTGCGCAAGAGCCGACTGATGCACCGCAAGTACATCAACAACTATCAAATGGACCGCATCTCCGGTTTTGCATTCGATATTATGATTGTTGCGGGTGTTGCTGCAATCGAGATCAACGACATCAAAAACTACATTCTTCCCATTATTATTCTCAGCCTTGTCGGCACTGCTTTCACTTACGGATACATTCGCAAGGCAACCAAAGAGTGCTTCCCGGGCTTTGAACACGAAATGTTCCTGATGAGCTTTGGTACCTTGACGGGCACCGCCTCCAACGGTATGATCCTGATGAAAGAGGTCGACCCCTATTTGCGCACTCCCACATCCAGCCTTTATATTCTCTCCAATTTCCCCGCAATGGTTATGATCGCCCCCTTGCTTTTGCTTTTGGGCTTTGCGGGCAAATCCTTGACAAACGCCATTATTGCATGCGTAATCTTCTTTGTGCTGTGGTTGGTTTACACCTTGTTCCTCTTCCGCCGCCGCATCTTCAAAAAGAAGTATGCCAACAAGCCCGTGGAAGAGTGGAAGGACGAAGAATAAATACAACAGAAAAACCGAACGTTTTCCTTTGGGGGACGTTCGGCTTTTTTTATTTTCTGTGTGTGGGGTGATCATCTGTTGCGGGACCGTTGATGAGCTCTCCGTATTCATCAAAGCGTGACCCGTGGCAAGGACAATCCCACGTGTGCTCGTCGGGGTTATACTTGAGAGCGCAACCAAGATGTGGGCAGCGCGGCGCGGTTGGTGTGAGAAGCCCCAGCGTTGACTCGAGAGCGTTGATTGCAAGCTGTGGGCGCAAAACACTGCGCGAGGGTGAAAACACCGATGCAAAAGGATTTTCCTTTTCTTGCACGAGGTCGCAAAGAATATTCGCAGCAACCATTGCGTTCGTCATCCCCCATTTGTTAAAGCCCGTTGCCACAAAGGTGTTGGGCGTGTTTTTTGAATACTGCCCGATATAGGGGATGTCATCAAGCGTCATACAATCCTGCGTTGCCCATTTTGCCACAATTTTGGATTTGGGGTAGTGTTCTTTTGCAAACGCTTCGAGCTCTTGCCAGCACCCACCTTTTTTGCCCGTGCGGTGCCCACCACCGCCCAAAAGCAAGAGATCTTCGTAATTACGAAATGACAGTCCCTTGTCGCATTCGTCCACATACATTCCGCTCATGTTTTGCGCTCCTTCGAGAGCCAAAACGTAGGAACGGTGTTGATAAAGCTTAAGAAAATAGGAGCCGTGCTTATTAAAAATAGGGAAGTGCGTTGCCACAATCAGCTTTTTGTATTTGATCTCGCCGTTGTTGGTGATGGCGCGATTGGGCTTCGATTCAAAAACCTTGGTATGCTCGTAAATGGGGAGATCCTTTGCAATTCCATACAGGAATTTTAATGGATGAAACTGTGCTTGATTCTTGACACACACCGCACCTGCAACAGAGAAGGGGAGTTCTCTCCCTTCCGAAAAGCTTGCTTTTGCACCGAGACGCTTCAATGCAGCAACCTCTTTTTCGATCTTTTCGCGGTCGTCGATAGAATAGACGTAGGAATCCTTTCTCTCAAAGTCGCAGCTGATGGCTTTAGAGAGATGCGCGTATTCTCGAATGGCGTTCTCTTGTGCCTCGACATAAAGCCGCGCTTTGTCCTTGCCAAAGCGGCGCAGCATTTTGTCATACATCAAACCGTGTGTGAGCGTTATTTTTGCGGTGGTGTCCTTTGTAATGCCGCCGCAGATCTCGTCTGCTTCTGCGAGTATACAATCCACGCCTACTTTTTTGAGCTTGTAGGCGCACAGAATTCCCGCAATGCCACCGCCAATGATGAGCACGTCGGTGCTCATGTCCCCGTTCAGAGGCGCAAAAGAGGGGCGCGCGGCAGTTTCGCTCCAAATTGAATGCATGCTATCACCTCCTGATAAAAATATTTTTTCCTGCTTTCTGTCTTATATGCGTTCCAAATCCTTTTGCTTTGGTTGACTTTTTGCTTTTTTTATGGTATACTGATGATAAATTGTAAAACAGAAAGGAAAAAGCCGTATGATTTACAGAGAATTTAAAGATAAAAAGCTTTCCGCCCTTGGAATGGGTTGTATGCGTTTGCCCGTTATCGACAACGATCAAAGCAAGATCGATATGGATGCCGTGCGCGAAATGGTTGCATTTGCAATGGAGAAGGGCATTAACTATTACGACACCGCGTGGGGATACCACGACGGACAATCCGAAATTGCAATTGGCAAGGTGCTTGCCGACTATCCTCGCGAGAGCTTTTATCTTGCATCCAAGTTCCCGGGCTTCAGTACCGCAAATATGGAAAGAGTGGAAGAAATTTTTGAAAAGCAACTCGAAAAATGCGGCGTTGAGTATTTTGATTTTTATATGTTCCACAATCTTTGTGAGAACAATGTAGACGGATATCTTGACCCCAAGTACGGTATTCTCGAATATCTCTTAAAGCAAAAAGAAAACGGACGCATCCGCCATTTGGGTGTTTCCACACACGGCACGCTTGATACCATGCGTCGCTTCCTCGATGCTTACGGCGAACACATGGAGTTCTGCCAAATTCAGCTCAACTGGCTTGACTGGAAGCTGCAAAATGCCAAAGCAAAGGTCGATATGCTGCGCGAATACAACCTGCCCGTTTGGGTAATGGAACCCGTTCGCGGTGGCAAGCTTGTTTCCCTTGAAGAGGACTATGAAAAGATTCTCAAGGAAGCACGCCCCGAAGCCTCCGTAGTTGAATGGGCATTCCGCTTTTTGCAAACCATTCCCGAGGTTGGCATGACGCTCTCGGGTATGTCGAACTTTGAGCAGCTGCGCCAAAACATTGCTACATACGAGACCGAAAAGCCTTTGAATGACGTTGAATGGAATACGCTTCTCGGTGTTGCTCAAAAAATGACCGAAAAGGATACGCTCCCTTGCACGGCTTGCCGTTATTGCACCGCGCATTGCCCGATGGAGCTGGATATCCCTATGCTTATTGAGCTTTACAACGAGTTCAATTATGCAAAGGGGGCATTTGTTCCCCAAATGGTCGTCAAGTCTTTGCCCGAAGAAAAGAGACCTGCGGCATGTCTTGCCTGCCGCGCTTGCGAGGCTGTTTGCCCGCAGAACATCAAAATCAGCGAAATGATGAGCGATTTTGCAGAAAAGCTGAACAAATAATCAATTTCAAAGCCAAAAAGCGCACCGGCAAAATTGCGCCGAAGGGAGAGCACAGATGAAAATCAGCATCAGCAAGGAAAGCGTTGTATATCAAGGGCCTGCCTATGAGGATAGCTATTGGGGTGAGATACAATTCCCTGAGATTTTTAATTGTTCAGACGGGACCTTGGCAATCAAAACGCACGCGGCAGACGATAACTGGGCGGAGTTTGGAAAAAACAAGGACGTATGGTGCATATCCAAGGATAGTGGCGTCACTTGGGAAAAAAGCGACCGCGTGCTCACACACGAGGTAGGGCATCTTCTCCCAAACGGGGACCGCTTGCACTTTCCGTTGATAACGGGACTTTCTTGCAAAACCGCAGACCTCAAGCCCGCTCGCATTGTAACGCAGCGTCTCCCCGGTGACAAGATTACCAAAGAGGAAGACGGCAGCTGGCCTTATCCCGTATTTATGTATAGGGATATTTGGGGAAGTGCAAATTACGTTTATGATCTGGCAACGCTTCCCGACGAGTATTCCAAAAAAGAATGGATCGGCTATCGAATGAAAAAGGGCGAAAGCCAAGGAACTGCAGAAGCGGTTCGGGTGATTCACCCCAACATGTCGGTTCGCGGTGTTATTCGAGGTGAGGATTTTGTTATGGCGCCGTTTTGCCCCTACGGGCGCGGATTTCGCACCGACAAAGAGGGCAATATTTGGCTGACGTCCTATTCCGGCGCGCACCTCAACCCCTATAACGGTGGAGTTGACGTGTGCGGTGCCTCGCTTTTGTACAAGTCCTCGGATAACGGACACACCTTTGAGCTTGCGGGATACATTCCCTATATTCCCAACATCACAAAGCACCCAACGGCATATATGTGCGACGGTTTTTCCGAAACCGCTCTGGAATTTATGGATGACGGCTCTATGATCGTTCTTTTGCGTGCAACAGGCGTTTTTCTCGGGGGACCTGAGTGGAATCCCATGTATTTTGCGCGTTCCACCGACGGTGGCAAGACCTTTTCGGAGCCGCAAGAGTTCGATAAATGCGGCGTTTTGCCAAACCTTGTCAAGCTGAATTGCGGCATTACCTTAGCCGCCTACGGCAGACCCGGCATCTACCTGCGCGCAAGCAATGACCCTTCGGGTATAAAGTGGGAAGATCCGGTTGAAATTATGACGGGAGAGGATAGGAGTCATTTGATGAACGATCCACCCGTACGACCGAATTTTCATCAATGGGCAGGCTCTTGCTGTAACGTGGACCTCAAGCCGATCGGGCCAAATCAAGCACTTCTTGCTTATTCCGATTTCTATTATCCCGACCAATCGGGTAAAACGAACAAAAAATTAAAGACCATTCTCACCCGTATCATTACGGTGGAATAAAAAAACGAGGGCTGACTTAAGTCAGCCCTCGTTTTTGTTGGGGATGTGTTTTGATTTTTTACGCCTTTGGGGAATGAAAAGGTAAAGCCCGAGCAAAAAGACAAGAATGCATACTGCCGAACCGGTAGCGGCGTTCATAATGCGAATTTCGATCTCGGTCATTCCTTCAAACGAAACGAGCATTGAGCGCTGCAGGGCAAAAATAGAAACGCAAGCGCTTGCAAATGAAACGTTTCGCAACGTAACGAGCTTTGCAGAGGGGCTTTTTCTTGCTTTTGCCAAGTTGATGATTGCGAGTGTGATTCTCGTAAAGGTATATGCCGCCATGGCGATCATAATAATCATATGCAATTTATGACCTCTATCGCGCATAACCGATAAAATAACGGTTCCTACAAGTGGCAGAGCCAATGCCATTAGCATAACTCCCACTATTTTGGCAAGCCTCTGCTCGTTCTTCTTTGTGCGTATCACAACAAAGCGCATAATGCTCAAAACGGCATAGTATACGCCAACGGTAAACAACCACCACGATGCAGTAGCAATGCCAAATACAAAATGATATGCGGCATAAACTATATGAAAGGTCAGACTCAAAATAGCGCTTTTAATCGTTTTATCCATTTTATTCAGCGCTCTCCCATAACGCAATCGGTAATTACCTCAATTACAAGGTTTGCCTCATCCGAGCAGTCGTTGTTAAGCCACTCCATTACAACGGAAAACACGCCCGTTAAATAAAATTTGATAACGTAAGGACGTTTGTCTGGGGATACGTGAAAACGAGCCAAGATGGGTTCAAAAATGTATTCGAACATTTGGTTATATACCTGATCCATATTCATCGCATGAAAGTGCTTAATGGCAAGTTTGAAAATGCGGCGATTTTCCTTGATAAAGGTCAAGTAAGGCATCAAATACTCACGGGTGATGAAAATAAGCTCTTTGGGATCGGAGTCGCCCAAGCTACCTATGATATCTTTGGATTGAACGTTATAATAAGCGAAATGCTTATCGAGAATATAGCGTGTTGTTTCCTTCAAAAGGTCAGCGGTGTTTTCGTAGTGAAGATAGAAGGTGGAGCGGTTTACTCCCGCAACCTCGCAAATTTCTTTTACTGTAATATATTCAAAGTCTTTCTTTTCAAGCAAAGACAGTAGGGCTTCATCCATTTTGATTGCCGTATTAAAATATTTACTCTCGTTTTTATTCATGGAATCCCCTTTTAAAAAGAATTATTTTTCTTCGCTTATCTCTCTTGCAAGCTGAACGATTTCAAAAGCGTATTTCTTTTTGCCGTTTTCAAGCAGCTTTTTGTAGATAGGATAGTTTACACCGCAACCGATCATGCCGATAACACCAATTACAACGCCAAGCAGCATGCTGCTGCCGATAACTTGCATTGCAAGACACATTCCCGTGCCGAATACAAGCGCAGATGCAATGCCAAAGGTATAGGTAAAAGCGGTTGCGGGGAGCTTAGCTTTGGCGTCGAGCTTGCGAAGGGCAATGATTTTGGAGTTGTCCTTGGGGGCATACTCCTTTGCGATAGATTCTGCATAAATTTTGTCTGTGTTCATTTTTTTTGTTCTCCTTTTTCGTTTTGGTGCTTTTATGATATCACCGCAAAAAAGAAAATGGAACAACACGTTTTGTGAAATGTGTTGAGTTTTGAAAAAAAGTAAAAGAGGCTGAAGGTTATCGCATTCAGCCTCTCAATTTTATTCGATTTCTCTTTTTTTAATTTCTTTCATCAATCGAGAAAGAAGGAAAGCGGAGATTACAGAGGCAAGTATATTAACGCCGACAAAGTTGAACCAAATGCCGTCAAGCCCAAAGCTCCAAAGAGCGCCGAGGAGCAGGACGGGGAAGACGAATGCCGTGCCAACCGAAATGAGGGTTGCTTGCAGCGGCTTTTCAATGGCACTGAAAAAGCTTTGCGTTGTGACGCCAAACCAACGGAACAGATAGGAAAAGCAGAAAAGACGAATGGCATGCGTTGAAATTTCAAGCAAACGCACCTCTTCGGCGTTGACAAACCAAGAAGCGATCGTGCCGGGGAAGAAGAAAAGAACCGACGTGGAAACAAGCCCGATGACAGCCGTGCCGACATAGGCGCATTTTACAATGCGCTTTACGCGGTCATAACTCTTAGCGCCCCAGTTGTAGCCGAGGGCAGGGGCAAGGGAGTCTGCGATGCCGTAAAGGAGAGGCCAGCAAAGGTCAGAGGCATACATCAGCACCGCATAAACGGCAACGGCGGTCTGTCCGCCACCCTCGCCAAGCATACGGATGCCAAGTGTCATCAGCGAGATGTTCATCAAAATCGAGGTCACACGCCCCGAAATATTGTTCAGGAAAACGGGAGAGCCGCACGCCGCGATCTGCTTAAACAGAGCAAAACTAAACTTAGGCTTTGTAAATTTGAGCAGTTGCTTGTTGCGCAAAAAGGGAATGAGACAAATAACAGCGCAGGCGCACATCGAAATGCAGGTTGCAAGTGCCGAGCCGACAACGTCCATTTTCAGCACAAGCAAAAACAGTGTCAAAAAGCCGAGTGTGCCCACGTTGCAACCAATATTAATGAACATACTGGTTTTGACGTGTCCGCAAATGCGCAAATAGTTATCCATTGCAAAAAAGATGGTGGTGACAGGTCCGCAAAGCGCAAAGGTGCGCAAGTAACGAACAGCGGTATCCAGCAAAACGTCGTCCGCGCCCATCATTCGTGCCAGGGGAACTGCGGCAAAAAACATAATGGCACCCATCAGGGTAGACGCCAAAAAATTAAGAATGACCGCGCAGGAAAAGACGTTGTTAGCCGTTTTATAGTCCTCCTTGCCAAGGGCAATCGAAATAGGCGCCGAAGCACCTACGCCAATGAGGTCGGCAAGCGAGAAGTTGATCATAACCAAGGGCATTGCAATGTTGACCGCCGCAAATGCGCCCTCACCAAGTATTTGACCGATAAAAATGCCTTCAAAGATGCTGTATATCGACATGGCAAACATGCTGACCATTCCGGGAGCGGCAACCACAAAAAACAGCCGCCAAGGGCTCATTTTGGCATACATCTCTTCGGTTTTTGTTTTCATTGTATCACCTCTCCTTTCCTGCAATATGCGGGTGAATGACAGTTTTGCCATCCACCCGCATTATTATATCATTTTGTGCTTGCAAAGTCAATAGTCTTTTTGGTTTATTCTCCGGGAGCTTTGTTGGTAAACATCGTTACCCAAAGCTTAAGGCTTGAGGGCTTGCCCATGGTGGTATTCTTGTCACCAAGAACGAGAGCTGACTTTGAAGTGTTTTCCCACGTGGGGTAATCGGCGGTGTTGGGATCCGCAGTCTTTGCAAATGCTACCAAGCGCTCACACATCTCTTCGGCAAGGGCATAGTCTTTTGCTTCAAAAGGTCTCCAGCAGTTCTCAAGTGTGCCAAACCAATACCACAAATCAGCCGAGTGCCAAGCACCGTGGTTGTCACCGGGCAGGTTTCTTTCAAAGAACCAAAGGTAGGAGGGAGTGTCCTGTGCTTCGCACCAAGCCTTTGCCATCGAATAGAGGATGGGGGGCATTACGTCGTGGCTGGTGGTGCCAATGAGGTAGGGAATGTGATGATGCTCGCCTTTTTCAACAATTTCGTGTCCTTTGCCAACAACCAATCTGCCGTCGATGCAGGGAGAGCAACCGCCACCCATCGAGGCTTTTTTGTTCTCTTGCCAAACGCGGAAGAGCGTTTCGGGGGGAACTGCGCGGAATTCTTCGAGGTTTGAAGCACCGCACTTTTCCATAATCATCTGCCAAAATTCGTAGCTCTTTTCGGGCTCGGCTGCAGCAAGTATTTTGCTCGTGCCGCCACCGCTGCACATCACTGCCTTTTGGAAAAGGCCCTTGGTCAGAGGAGAGAGGCAATGCTGTTGCACACTCATGCCGCCTGCGCTTTGACCCATAATGGTAATGTTTTCGGGGTCACCGCCAAAGGCCTCAATGTTGTGCTTAACCCATTGAATTGCGGTCATTTGG
>JAEIGA010011908.1_pt1 | contig 13189 bp, 11 predicted proteins | sample 9270691 | NCBI WGS metagenome assembly JAEIGA01 (sample SAMN17057246, study PRJNA624740) | gut metagenome | biome: biome; isolation source: fecal sample | host: Bos grunniens | place: China: Xizang | collected 2019 | reverse complement strand
TAGGATAAATTCATTATATTTGCACATCTATATGCCTGTGTGTTTGCAGGAGGAGAATAAAACCAAAGAATGATGGCTACTGAAAAATCTAACCATGCAGCTCCCGTGGAGCTTGTCGGCGTTGCCGATGATGTGAAAAATCAACCTTCAATCAATCACGAACCCATTGACGAGGTCGCTGATTCAGAGTGTGTTCAAGTCGCAGCGGAGGAGGGCGCCGTTGCCGATTTTAGCGAAGAGAATGCCCAACTTGATGCCGAGCAGGCCGGTCTTGCCATCGAGGGCGAGATGGCCGAGGAGGAGGCTGTGGCTGATGTCGACAAAAACGACTTGAGTGGCAAGAGCAAGCAGGATCTTGTCGAGATGTTTGCCACAATGCTCGAGAATGAACCTGTGCAGACACTTCGTAAGCGTGTGGAGGCTATCAAGATCGCTTTCTATAAGCTCCATCGTGCCGAGTTGGATGCAGCCCGTAAGGCTTTCGAGGCCGAGAATGGCGAACAAGCCGAGTTCGTACCTGCTGTAGATGGTGCCGAGGTGCAGCTCAAGGAGTTGTTCAAGGAGTATCGTCATAGTCGTGATGAGTATATCTCGTCGTTGGACAAGATTAAGGAGGAGAATCTCAAGGTGAAACTTGCAATTATCGAGGAGCTTAAGGAACTAGTGAATTCTGACGAAACACTGAATAATACCTTTGCCAAGTTCCGCGAGTTGCAGCAGCGCTGGAAAGAGGCCGGTGTAGTGCCCCAGCAGAAGGTTAAGGATTTGTGGGAGACCTATAATCTGCATGTAGAGAATTTCTATAACTTCATCAAGATAAACAAGGAGTTGCGCGATCTGGATCTTAAGAAGAACTACGAACAGAAGATGCAGCTCTGTGAGCAGGCCGAGGCTCTTATCCTCGAGCCTTCAATTGTGGATGCATTCCACAAATTGCAAAAACTTCACGATGAGTGGCGTGAGATAGGCCCCGTGGCAAATGACTATAAAGAGCCATTGTGGGAGCGTTTTAAGGCTGCGTCTACCCGCATTAACAAGCAACATCAGGAGTTCTTTGATGCTCTCAAGCAGGAGCAGATGAAGAATCTAGATCTTAAGAGCGAACTTTGCGCCAAGACCGAGGCGCTTGCCGAGCAGCCCTACACCACTCGCAAGGAGTGGAATAAGGCCAGCGAGAGCCTGTTGGAGATTCAAAAGGTGTGGCGTACAATAGGTTTTGCTCCCAAGAAGGATAATACCCGTATCTATGAGCGAGTCCGTACCGCTTGCGATCGTTTCTTTGAGGCCAAGCGTGAGTATTACGCCAGCATAAAGAACGAAATGGAACATAACCTGCAGCTTAAGGTAGAGCTTTGCGAGGCGGCAGAGGCTTTGCAGGGTAGCGAAGATTGGAAGCATGCCACCGATGAGTTGTTGGCTCTGCAGGCCAAGTGGAAGGAGGTAGGCACTGTATCGCGCCGTTATTCCGATCAGGTGTGGAAGCGATTCCGTGCTGCATGCGATAAGTTCTTTGAGCGCAAGGCACAACACTTTGCAAGCATCGAGGATGAACATGAGGCTAACCTCCAGAAGAAGGTGGCTCTCATCGACGAGATGATGGCTGCCGATATCAAGAGCGAGGGCTACAATGCCATTAAGGAGTTCCAGCGTCGTTGGAGCGAGATTGGCTATGTTCCCATCAAGCAGAAGGATGCCATTCAGAAGAAATATAAGCAGGCCGTTGACCAGATGTTTGGCTTGCTGCGTGGCTCGGAGCGTGACCGCTCGATGAATCGCTTCAAGGAGCGTTTGCAGGGCATGAAGGGTGGTAACGACAAGCGTATGCGTAATGAGCGTGAGCGTCTGTACAATAAGGTTCGTCAGATGGAGCAGGATATTGCATTGCTTGAGAACAACATCGGATTCTTCTCGAAGTCGAAAAATGCCGAGGCAATGATTGCCGACATCCGCGAGAAGATAGCAAAGGCCAAACAGGAGTTGCAGGATACCATCGAGAAGGTTCAGATGATTGATATGCAGAGTGCCGATCAGGCTGCAGAATAGTGAATAGATAATTAAGATGATGGGTGGCTTTGTGCTGCATCATCATTTGGATAAGTATAAGTTTAAAGTATAGTATAGTTATGAAATTGAGTCAGCCAAAATACATCTTTGTTACAGGAGGTGTGGCATCATCGCTTGGTAAAGGTATTATTTCAGCCACCGTTGCTCGTCTGCTGCAGGCGCGTGGTTACTCTGTTACTGTTCAGAAGTTCGACCCATATATCAATGCCGATCCGGGCCGTTTGAATCCCTATGAGCATGGCGAGAGCTATGTTACAGAGGATGGTACAGAGTGTGACCTCGATTTGGGGCACTATGAGCGTTTTACCTCTATTACTACCACCAAGAATAACACCGTTACAACGGGTAAAATCTATAAGGAGATTATCGAGAAGGAACGTCGTGGCGAGTTTATGGGTAAGACCATCCAGGTGATTCCCCATATTACCGACGAGATTAAGCGTCGTATCCAGCTGTTGGGTGCTACAAAGAAATATGATGTAATCATCTCGGAGATTGGTGGTACCGTGGGTGATATCGAGTCGTTGCCATATATCGAGTCGGTACGTCAGTTGCGTAACCAGTTGGGTTACCAGAACTCTTTGTTGATTCACCTTGCATGGGTGCCCTACATGGCTGCCGCGTGCGAGATGAAGACCAAGCCCACCCAGCACTCTGTCAAGGAGCTTCAGTCGGAGGGTGTGCAGCCCGATGTATTGGTGCTGCGTGCCGAGCAGAGCCTGCCCGAGGATGTTCGTAACAAGGTGGCTTTGTTCTGTAACGTCACCACCGATGCTGTTGTGGAGTCGATAGATGTTCCTACAATCTATGAAGTACCATTGCGTATGCACGACCAGCATCTTGACGATGTAATTCTCAAGAAGTTGGGTATTGCCGATAGCGACGAGCCTAACCTCAAGGCGTGGAGCGAGTTTGTCGAGAAGATTAAGAACCCCAAGCATAAGGTTGAGGTTGCATTGGTTGGTAAATATACCGAGTTGCCCGATGCCTACAAGTCAATCAATGAGTCATTCATCCATGCAGGTGCAGCTAACCACTGCAAGGTTAAGGTAACCTATGTCCCTGCCGAGCAGCTCACCGCAGCAAATGCAGCAGAGTTGTTAGGTGGCAAATCGGGTATCTTCGTTGCACCCGGCTCTGGTGTAAGAGGCTTTGATGGTAAGGTCGAGGCTGTGAAATATGCTCGCGAGAATGGCATTCCGTTCTTTGGCATTGGGTTGGGTATGCAGGCTGCCGTTGTGGAGTTTGCGCGCAATGTGCTTGGCTTGAACGATGCTCACTCAAAGGAGCTCGATCCTCAAACCAAGGCCCCCGTTATCGACCTGATGGAGGAGCAGAAGAAGGTGACCGAGAAGGGTGGCACTATGCGTCTGGGTGGTTATCCCTGTGCCCTTAAGGCCGGCTCGAAGGCTCACAAGGCCTATGGTGCCGATTCGATTGTTGAGCGTCATCGCCATCGTTATGAGTTTAATGGTGAGTATCTCAAGCAGTTCGAGGCTGCAGGTGTTGTAGCATCGGGTGTGAACCCCGAGACTGGATTGGTTGAGGTTATCGAGTTGGAGAATCATCCCTGGTATGTTGCTACACAGTACAATCCCGAGTATAAGAGTACCGTAGCAACCCCCGCACCCTTGTTTGTGGCGTTTGTGGCTGCAGCAATGGAGTATCAGAAGAGTTGTAACGCCGAGAAGGCGGTAAAATAATTAACGTGTTAAAGTCTTAAGATGGATAAGAAAACTATCATTGGAATTGTTCTCATGTCGCTGATATTCATCGGCTATGTAGTCTATAATTCCAAGCAGCAGGCCGAGTATCAGAAATATATGGAGCAGGTGCAGGCCGAGCAGACCGCAGTTGCCGCCGCGCAGGCAGAGGAGTCGGCCGCACAAGTTGCACAGTTGCCCGAGGAGGTAACAGCAGAGGATGCAGCCGCCGCAGCTGCACAGCGTGAGGTTGAGATGTTTGGAGCTTCGTTGGCTGCTGCACGCAATCTCGACCCCAAGACAATCACTCTTTCGAATGACTATTTGTCGGTGGAGTTTACCACCAAGGGTGCTATGTTGAAGAAGGTCGTTCTGGAGGAGTACACCAAGTATGCACCCAAGGATGAGCGCAATGAGAAGGTTGTGTTGTTTGAGCCCGAGAGTGCCAAGTTCGACATGGAGTTCTATGTGAAGAACGGTCTGAAGAATGTGCCTGTAAACACCTCGGAGTATGTTTTCCAGAGCGAGGGTGTGCATCGCCTGGGCGATAGCCAAGTGCTCACTATGAACCTGGAGGTTGCCCCTGGAGCAGTGTTGCAGTATGAGTATATCCTTTACGATAAGAAGGAGCCTGCACGCGACTATTTGCTCGATTTCAATGTGAAGATGATAGGCCTTTCGCCTTTGATGGCTTCGCAGTCGACTATCGGCATGGCTTGGAGTAATACCACCTACCAGAACGAGCGTAGCTTCAAGAATGAGAATCTTTATACCACTCTCTCGTATCGTCTTCCTGGCGAGGAGTAGGTTGAGGACTTGGGTATGAGTGAGAGCGATAAGTCGGAGCAGGTGCAGAGCGAGGTTAATTGGGTGGCTTTCCGTCAGCAGTTCTTCTCGCAGGCCTTCATCGCACATGGCAACTTTGCTTATGCCGATATGGGCTTCACTACAGCCGAGCAGGGGTCTGGTTTTATGAAGAACTACTCTTCGCGCATGGGAGTTAATTATAATCCCCAGGTTACCGACTATAACTTCTCTATCTATTGTGGTCCTAATAAGTATGCCGTATTGTCGGATGTTGTAGGTCCCGATGGCGAGAGTATAGCCATGGAGCGTCTTATCCCGCTGGGCGGCTGGCTCGTGGGATGGTTCAACCGTTGGATTGTTATCCCTGTGTTTGATTTCCTGAAGAACTACATCGCAAGCTTTGGTATAATCATCTTGATTCTCACCATATTGGTAAAGTTACTCATCTTCCCGCTTACCTATAAGAGCTACCTTTCAACAGCCAAGATGCGTGTCATTAAGCCCGAGATGGATGCTCTTAACGAGAAGTATCCTCGTCAGGAGGATGCCATGAAGAAACAGCAGGCGATGATGGACCTCTACAAGAAGGCAGGCATCAACCCTATGGGTGGATGTATCCCCATGCTTATACAGTTGCCTCTGTTGTGGGCCTTGTTCCGCTTCTTCCCCGTGAGTATCGAGCTGCGTGGTCAGTCGTTCTTGTGGGCGGATGATTTGTCGTCGTACGATAGCGTGCTTAATTTGCCATTCTCAATACCATTCTATGGTGATCATGTGAGTCTGTTCTGTTTGTTGATGGGTGTCGCCATGATTGGCTTCTCGTACTTTAACTATCAGCAGAGTGCAGCCAGCCAGCCGCAGATGGCAGGTATGAAGTTTATGATGGTCTATCTGATGCCGGCCATGATGCTCTTCTGGTTTAACGACTATGCATCGGGCTTGTGTTACTACTATCTTCTCTCGCAGGTTATCACCATGATTCAGATGACTGCAATGCGTCGTTTTGTAGATGACGATAAGATTCGTTATATCATGGAGCAGAATAGCGCCAAGCGTAAGAACAAGAAAAAGTCGAAGTTCCAGCTGCGCTACGAGGAGCTTATGCGTCAGCAGGAGGAGATGATGCGCCAGCAGCAAAAGGCAAAGCGTAAGTAATACCATTATATAATATAAATAATATAGGCCTCACTTCTCGGTGAGGCCATATTTTTTATGGGTTATGTTTGATAATGCTATTTGACGTTACACTGCTGGGCATCCTGCTGAAGTTGGGCCTTTAGCTCGTCGAGCGATGTGAAACGCCTTTCGTCGCGAATCTTATTAAGCAGCTCTATTTCGATAGTCTGACCATATAAATCACCCTCAAAATCAAAGATGTGTGTTTCAAGCAGTCGGGTGTTGCCATCTACCGATGGGCGTAGTCCGATGTTCGACATGGCATTATACTCCGTATGGTCTATTTTTACGCGAGAGGAGTAAACTCCGTTGCCGATGCTACTCAACCCGCTTGCGTCGATGTTGGCTGTGGGAAACCCCATTTGTCGGCCTAGTTGCGCTCCGTGTATTACCTTGCCCTTGATGACCATTTATATATTCTGTGTTAATTTCTTTACCAACGAAAATTCCGAGAAGAACTCCTTGCCCAATACTCTGATAACGGTGTATGAGGGAATCGCCAACAACATACCAAGCACGCCTGCCATATATCCTGCTATAAGGATAACGAGGAATACCTCCAGTGGATGAGCCTTCACTCGTTCCGAGTATATGGTGGGTTGCAGGATAAAGTCATCAACACCCTTTACACACATCAGAGAACACACGATAACCACCATTGTGCTCATTGCTGTCATGCCGTCGATGGGTGTTACAAGTCCAATGAAAACCGATACTATGCCGCCCATCAGCGGACCCGCATAGGGAATCACATTCATCACGCCCATTATAAGGCCGATGAGCAGGGCGTTGTCGGTCTTCATACCGAACAGTATCATTATGGTCGATATTATAACCATCAAGATAAGACTCTCGGTAAGAATTCCCGTAAAGTAACGCGATAGCAATAGTGTGATAGAGTCCAATGCATGTGTCACATTGTTCTGCAATCGTTCGGGGAACATAGCCTTTACCATCGAGTAGAAGAGCCCATCCTCCTTGAGAAAGAAGAAGGTGATGAATGATATCGAGAACAATGTAATGAGCATAGATAGGGCTGTTCCTATAATCGAGGTGAAGGTGTTGTTCAGCGTGTCGTAGTTAATTAACCCCTTGAGGAATGTGATGAGTGTGTCGGTGAGCGAGAACTGCGTCTCGGGCATGGCGAATGTATGCTGCAGGTAGGCCTGCGCGTGGGCTATGGGTTGCTCAATAGAGGCCAATACCGTTTTGAAGTCGAGGTGCGCAAACTCGTTGATTTTGCTAAAGATAAGGGGTATAAATAACGAGAATATCGATAAAAATACAACGAGTATCGCTATTAGCGTAATTGATGCTGCAGCCCATCGGGGCATCTTAAAACGGCCAATATGCTGTCTCGAGAGCCAATTTACAAGCGGGCGACCTATGATGGCTAGTACTGCCGACACGAGTATGTATATCACCACCGAGCTGAAGTACCATACAAGAAATAGTATGGCAGCTGTGATAATCATGCCTACGGCAAAGCGCAGAATGTTTTGTGGCGTGATAGACATATCGCTATATTTTTAATGTGGGGACGACCTCGCCCTTTCTTATTTTTGTCTAATTAGCGAAGGCGAACCAAAGGTGTTTGTGAGCCTACTACAGGATCACCAATCTCAACAAGCAACTCACTGTTTTTTGGTACCAATACGTCAATACGCGAGCCAAACTTGATAAAACCGAAAACATCATTCTGCGAAACCTTGTCGCCAACCTTTATATAAGATACTATGCGACGAGCGATGAGGCCTGCAACCTGACGGAAGAGTATCTTTTTTTCATTCTCGAGTTTCACAACAGTGGTAGTGCGCTCGTTCTCGGTTGATGATTTGGGATGCCATGCGATAAGGAATCGCCCCGGATGATATTTGTAATACTCTACCTGACCTCCTACGGGCAGCCAATTCATGTGGATGTTGGTGATCGACATGAAGATAGAGATTTGGAGCATCTCCTCTTTGAGGTACTCATCCTCATAGACAACTTCCGTTACCACCACTCGACCATCACAGGGCGAGAAAACAAGCTCCGGGTCGTGTATCTTCACACGGCGCGGCTCACGGAAGAAGGCCACGATGAAGAACCAGAATGCAATGAGTATTACGGCGCTGGTAACGAGCAGACCTATGCCAGAGTGCTGGCTCTGGAAATAGTAAATCAAGGCCCACAAGACCAAGCAGATAAGGCCCGATACAGCAATTATTTTATGACCTTCTTTATTGATTTTCATATCTTTTGAGTTTTTGAGGTTTCCTAATTCATGCAAAATATAAGGTAGATAAACACAAATGGTGCCGAGAGGATAAGGGCGTCAAATCTATCGAGCCAGCCACCATGGCCAGGGATTATGTTACCAGAATCCTTTACATCTACCGAGCGTTTGAAGAGCGACTCCACCAAATCGCCAAAGACACCTGTGATGGCGGCGATAAGCGCCATGCCAATCCAAACAGCGTGGTTGCCATCAATTATTGTTGCCGCTACATATCCTACAGCCATAGCACCTAAAAGACCACCGAAGAAGCCCTCCCACGACTTTTTTGGTGAGATTCGCTCGAAGAGTCTATGACGGCCGAGAGTCATTCCAAATAGGTAGGCAAAGACATCATTTGCCCAGATGATAACGATGTAGAATATTAGTATCCAGGGGTTCCATGTGCCACTGCCCAGCAGAAGCGGGATGAAGAGCAGTAGCGATAGAGGCATTGCCACATATACCACACCCGTTAATGTCGCCCCGATGTTGGCTATTGGGGTCGGACTCTTGCGGTAGAGCTCACATATAAACATCACGGGTACAAGCATTATGATGTATAGCACAAGGGCCACCGTCATCATCAAATATTGATTATTCAATCGGCTTTGGCTATCGAAGTGCCACATCATGGCAAAAAAGATGACCAAAATTATAGCACCGGCTACCACTCCCAATCTCTTTTGGGGCGAGTAACCAGCCTTCTCGGCCATGCGGTAAAACTCCCACTCTCCTCCGATGATTATTAGCAATAGTAATACGGCAAAGCTCCATTTTGACCACAGTATTGCACCCAACATCACTATTGCAAGCACAGCTCCACTTAATGCACGGATTATAAAGTTCTTCAGTTTATCACTCATCTGCTATAAAGTTTGGGTCGGTTCTGCAATTGGTTCAGTTGGGTTGTCTGTTGCCTGCACTTCAGAGGTTTTCTCGTCGGTGGGCTTTGTCTGTGCCGATGGTCCGAGCAGGTCGGCAATATCCTCGGCATATATGGTCTCCTTCTCAAGCAGAAGGTCTGCCATGGCATTTATCTTGTCGTTATTTTGCTTGATAATCTCCAATGCACGAGCATAGGCGTCATCCAATATGCGGCGTACCTCGGCATCAATCTCTTTTGCTGTCTGCTCGCTGAAAGGCTTTGTGAAGGTGTCGCGAGTGCCGCTTGAGTCGTAGTAGCTTATTGGGCCTACCTTCTTGCTCATACCGTAGAAGGCTACCATTGCATAGGTGGTCTTTGTGGCTCGTTCCAAGTCGCTTAATGCTCCTGCGCCAAGTGTGCCATAATTAACCTCTTCGGCAATACGACCGCCGAGCAGTCCTGCTAATCGATCCTCTAAAGCCGCATTTGTAACATGTACGCGCTCCTCGTCGGGTACCGACCATGTAGCACCCAGGCTGTTGCCACGAGGAATGATAGTCACCTTCAAAACGGGGTCACACTCCTTGAGCTTCCACATCACGGTGGCGTGGCCCGCTTCGTGTATTGCTGTGGCACGACGCTCATGCTGCGACATCACCTTGTGACGTTTCTCCAAGCCACCCACAATACGGTCGATGGCTGCGGTGAAGTCCTCGCGCTCGATATGCTTTTTGTTGTTTCGAGCAGCGATAAGAGCTGCCTCGTTACATACATTTGCAATATCTGCACCCGAGAAACCTGGGGTTTGTTTGGCCAGGAATGTGCGGTCGATATTATTATTGTCAAGCTTTAAGTTGCGCATATGCACCGCAAAAATCTCCTCGCGCTCTTTTGCATCAGGCAGACCGACGTCAATTTGTCTGTCGAAGCGACCCGCGCGCATAAGTGCCTTGTCGAGAATGTCGGCTCGGTTTGTGGCGGCCAAGACAATAACACCTGCATTAGTCTGGAAACCATCCATTTCGGTGAGAAGCTGGTTGAGGGTATTTTCGCGCTCGTCGTTGCCCGAGAATCCTGCATTCTTGCCACGGGCACGGCCTATGGCATCAATCTCGTCGATAAATACTATACAAGGAGCCTTCTGCTTTGCCTGCTCGAAGAGGTCGCGGACACGCGAAGCACCAACGCCCACAAACATCTCGACGAAATCAGAGCCCGAGATTGAGAGGAATGGAACATTTGCCTCGCCAGCAACGGCTTTGGCAAGCAGTGTCTTACCCGTACCCGGAGGGCCTACAAGTAGAGCTCCCTTGGGAATCTTGGCACCCAACTCACGGTACTTCTCGGCCTTACGCAGGAAGTCTACAATCTCCATAATCTCTACTTTGGCTTCGGTGAGGCCTGCCACATCCTTGAATGTGATGCGTTTGCCTGGGCTATCTTTGTCGAACTCCTGGGCACGAGCTTTGCCAACATTCATGATATTGCCACCAGCGCCACCACCTCGGGCCATACCACGAATGAGGAAGAACCACACTCCAATAATGAAAATCCAGGGTAGTAGATTGAGCAAAATGTCGCTCCAGCTTGATGTTTCGTTGAAATACTCAATTGCGACAGGATTTCCCTCGATTTGAGACTCGGCAAGGGCCTGCTTTACATCGCGGTCGAGAATATCTACCGAGCCGATGGTGAATGTCAGCTGCTCGCCATGCTCGGGGATTCGTTTAAACTCGCTATTCTCCTCTCCATTGCGATACTTCTCGATGGCTTCATCTGTGAGAAAGACTTGTGCGGTGTTTTTGTTAATTACCTTTATGCGCTCCACCTCGCCATGGCGGATTAGATCTTCGACGGTGTTCCAATCGCTAGGGATGGGCGTAGCTCGACCCTCGCCAAAGAGCGAGTATGCAATGATACATCCAATAATAAGTGCCCAGACCCACATGAAGTTGAATCGGACATTTACGTTTAAATTATTTTTCTTGCTATTCTTTTTAGCCATAAAAAATCAAAACTATGTTTGAAAAACTACAATTCATACTCGTAACGCTTCATTGGGGCGTCGGCCCAAAGCTCTTCGAGCTTGTAGAACTCGCGTAGTTCAGTCTGGAATATGTGTACCATTACATCTACGTAGTCCATGGCGATCCAAAAAGCATTCTGCTGACCCTCGATGCGCCACACCTTCTCGCCCAACTTTTCGAGCATATCCTTCTCGATGCCATCGGCGATGGCTGCCACCTGTGCAGTCGAATCGGCATTGCAAACAACGAAGTGAGAGCAGATAGCTCCGTCGAAGCCTGTCAAATCCAATGATACAATATCCTTACCTTTTTTGTCTTGAATTGCTGTTACTATAGTTTCAATCAAATTTTCCATAAAATTCTAAATTGCTTCCCTGCGGGAAGGAGTTGTTTTTACCTGTTTGAAATACAAATACACATAACTTTGCAAAGATACATTTTTTTTGTGAGAATGCGAAACAATTTCGGTCTAGTTTGCACCATATATGGATACAAAACGCGATATTGCGACCAAATATTCTTCGGGATGCGCAATATCGCGTAAAAATTTTGCTCAAACAGAGGTGGAAAGACGTTATCTTGCCGCCAATTCGATGTTTATTTTGTCGAGAATTGTGTGCTCAAGGGCGTTTATAATCGAATTTTTGACGTATGTGCGGCGTATGGCGATGGCTATACGACGTGAAGTGGCACTTTTTGCCAAAGTTTTGATTTGGCGTTTGCGCGATGCCGGAACATACTCCAAAGCCATCTCGGGAATGATGGTCATACATGAGGTGCAATCCACAATTCGCATAAGAGTGTCGAGCGAACCTGATTCAAAATAATAGTGCGAAGGAACATCGCGGCGAGCATGGCACAACTCGATAATCTGGTCACGCATACAGTTGCCTTGGCTCAATAAGATAAGATCCTTAAGATCAATATCTTCAATGCGAATATTAGAGCGTTCAAAAAGCGGATTCGAGGGTGAAACATAGGCAAAGAAACGGTCGCTGAAAAGGTCTCTTTCGATGATGCCCTCGCCACAGGTGCCGCTGGCCACTAACGCGGCATCAATCTTGTCGCGGCGCAGGGCCTCGACGATGTCGGCCGTTACCATTTCACGAATCTCAAGCTCCACACGGGGATAACGCTTTACGAAATCAGGGATGAATTTATGCAACAGATAGGGGGCGATGGTGGGAATTACACCAAGACGCAATTTACCCGCAGTCTCACCCTTCATCTCGGCTACCGATTCGCGAATGGTGTTATATGCTTTGATGGTCTCCTGTGCTTGTGCGATAACCACAGCGCCTGCTTCGGTGGGGATAACAGGCTTTTTTGTGCGGTCCAACAAGATAACTCCAAGCTCCTCTTCGAGAGCTTTTATCTGCATCGAAAGCGATGGTTGTGTAACAAAGCAGTGCTCTGAAGCTGCCGAAAAGCTGCCGCAATTAGCGACCTCAATAAGGTACTGTAATTGAATAATTGTCATAAGTTTAGGTTGTTTTATATTTTTATTTCGGATATTATCATTAAAATCTATTGTTTGGATTTGGGGTGATATTGCTCTCCAATAACGAGCTTGTCGCCCGATAAATCCACCTCGAATAGGCAAGGTCGGCGCAGAAAATGGCCTATGTCTTTGTGGCTGTGTACCGACATGAGCCACTTGCCCTCAAGAGTTTGGAACAGCATGCCGTGGCCAAAGTTAGGGGGTGTGATGGGATGCTCTTCTTGAATCCAAGGTCCATCCAAAGTGCCACTTGCCGAGTAGGCAACGCCTTGAGTGTATTTGTCATACACCCAACTTGTCCAAATCATACCCAAGCGACCAGTGCCTGTTTTGAAGAGCCAGGGGCCATCGGTTACCTTGCATTTGCGTATCTTGCCATCCTCCTCTTCGCAACTCCATGGTGATTCGCTTGCGCGGAATAGTAGTTTGCCCTTGCCGATAGAGCCGCTTAAGTCGGGCTTGAGTTCTATTTTTTCGATGGTACCATCCCAATTTTGTAGCCACTCGTAACAATACACCATATATGGTTTGCCGTCGGAGTCAATCCAAAAAGTGCCATCGAGCGTGGGCATATCGGCTGGGAGGTATGCCTCGTCTGCCATAGGTCTGTAAGGGCCTTCGGGCTGGTCGCTAACCAACACATGACTTGCTCGACGTGGGATTATGTTGCCACGAACAGTGTCGATTTTAATCTCTTCGTTGGTGAAAGTGGCAAAATAATAATACTTGTCGTTATATTGGTGTAACTCAGCTGCCCATATTTGAGGTCGAGGCCCCATCCATGAT